>Ga0181560_10000143_pt1 | contig 58040 bp, 34 predicted proteins | sample 011ome_20_FD_133751 | JGI IMG/M metagenome (GOLD analysis project Ga0181560, IMG submission 133751) | Coastal salt marsh microbial communities from the Groves Creek Marsh, Skidaway Island, Georgia - 011509CT metaG (megahit assembly) | ecosystem: Environmental > Aquatic > Marine > Intertidal... | reverse complement strand
TCGCTTCGCCTCGCATCCTCTCGCTGACGTGCGTGTAGCCCAACGCACGTCTCACGACCCATATACGGTGTAGAATTTGGATGCGCGCGATGTTGTACCTTTTATCTTCGCGACGTACGCGGCAGCGTCCTTCTCGCTCAAACCCCCGACGTAGTAGCTGTCATAACGCCGGGTTTGCTTCATCGCGACCTGCTTCTGGATCGTCGTGATTTTCAACGCGATTTTTTTTCCACGGTGGCGTATTCCGACTCGGGACTCGACGCGTGATTTCCGTGTATTCCGTGTATTCGCGCACTTCTAACTTACTCCTAAACGCCAAACTAGCTAACTATCGCGCAAGCCGCGCGCTCTCCTCGCTCTCTCTCCCCCTCTCTCGCGAGCTTCGCGCGTCGATTCAAAACTTGAACGTCTTCGTCGACAACGGGTTCCGCGTCTGCGCCGTCTGGCACAGCTTGCGCACGGTGACGTAAGACACCAGCCCGAGCGGGCCGAAGAACATGCACGCGAGAATGCACGGCACGACCAACAGGTGCGGTATCCCCGCACTCGCGGAGTCCATGACGAAGAAGCGCGCGGTCCACAGGTCGAAGACGATGAAGTGCGCCCACCCCGCGAGCACCGCCGTCGCGTCCGAGAACATCCGACCGATCCCGGCGGTCGTGCTGAACGAGGCGATGTCTAGGGAGAATATCGCCTTCGAGAAGAGAACGTACGCAAGGGTGACGTACAACAGCGAGTACGCCACCGCGGTGAAGAGCGTGATCGTCTTCGTGTGCCTCCACCGCGGGAGGAACACGAGGGAGAACCACGCGGGCAACGACCCGAGGTTCACCGCGTGGAGGATCTGGTTGTGCGTGTACGGCAGGAAGGGGATCGGCCCAGCGGCCACGACGGCGCCGCCCTTCGCTTTCGCCGCGGCGAGCGATGCGCCTGTTAGAGGATGCGAGATGGCGAGGGTGAGAACGCGGATCGAACGGCGAGAGCGCTCGCGCGCGGCGGTGGCGGCGGCGTTTTGAAACGCGACGATGAAAAACGATCGACGCGACGCGACGCGACGCACATGGAAACGCGAGCGCCAGCGTGGCGACGGCGACGGCGATGACGATCTTGACGTACATCTGCGAGAGAATAGGATGGTGGCAGGGAAGACGGTGTCAGGACGTCGCGTCGCTCGCGCGCGTACCGGGGTCGTTTCAATCCTTCGAGGCCGTAGTCTGACGCCGGCGGAATATCGAACGCACGAACGAGCACGAGAAGATATTTTTCAGCGACGAGACCGGCGCGCGCACCTGCTTCTTCGCGTCCTCCTCGCCGTCCACGGGCGCGGCGACTTCCAGAGCGGCCGCGCTCGTCCTCGTCGCATCGCCGCGCGCGGCGTGCGTGACGAAAGGGGCGGACGTCCCTCGAAGCGAGCGCTTCGCGACGACCGCGCTCGTCTTTCCGCAAAGTCGAGCCGACGGCGGCGACGCGCCGGCACCGCGCGTCGCGACGACGACGGTCGTCGATCTCGCGGACGCCGCGGTCCCGGCCGTGCGACGCGCGGCGAGCGCGCGTGTCGCGACGGGGACGCCGATGCACGCGATGGCGGACATGTTATCCGGGCTGGCGAGGGCGAGGCCCCAGCTGCCGACTGATGCGCGACGGTTGTGGCTTGGCGTTTCTTCCGCCTTTCGTTTGATGAACGAGCAACCTCCATCTCCATCGGGCAAGCAGAGCCTCCAGATTCTCGTCATCGGCGATCAAGAAAAAAAACCTTTCAACGAAAAAACATCGCGGTGAAAATTGACCGACTCGGTGGGTCGGTGATCGCGAGCGCGAGCGCATCCAGCGAGGGAAAAAAGTTCTACAGCGCCGCTTATCTGTTCACTCTTCCTGTCCAGCAACCCGACACCACCATGGCGACGACCGCGCGTCTCGCTCACGCGAGCTCGTTCCATCGCGCGAACCCCGCGTCGCATCGCCGCCGATCGACGCACGATCGCGACATCGCGACGCGCGCGGCGGACGCGGACGCGTCCACGACGGAGAACGCGCGCGGCGCGACCGCGGACGATTCCGGCGCTTCTCGGAGGCGGACGCCTCTGGAGCGCGTTGCGAACGATCCGCTGACCGCGTTCGTCATGGCCCCGCGCGTCGCGCTCGGTGGTGCCACCGAGGCGCTCGATCTCCTGCAGAGCGGCGAGCTCTTCGGCGTCGCGGCGCGGTTCCCCGCGGAGTTGAACACGCTGATGCAAGATCCTCGTCCGCCCCAGGACAAAGCCGCGGAGCTCCTCCGCCGAGCGGAGGAGATTACGGAGATGCTCGAAGAGCGAGGCATCGTCGCGGAAGCCCCCGGACGCGAGCTTTTGAAGCCCATGGTTCCTGCGGAGCTCTTCGACAGGTACTTGGACCCCGAAGTCGTGCGCGCGTCGACGTCGAGCCCGACGGAGACGGAGACGGCGGCGGCGGCGGGAACGACGGCGACGACGTACGCGGCGGAGCCCCCGACGGCGGAGACGTCGACCGACACTGCGGCGCCGCCTGCGAAGGACGACGCCGCCGGCGGCGACGCGAACGTCGATTCCATCGAGGACGCGTACGCGTTCATGAGAGACCAGCGGAAAGTGGGTGACGTCGAGGACGAGGACGACCCCGCGGTGTTGGCCGCCGCCGCCGACGTCGCCGCGGCGCTGAAGCGCGAGGCGGGGGCGGGGAAGATGCCGAATGAGAATGTCGCGTCAGAAGAGGTTGGCGAAGCTGCCGCGCCTCCGCCGACGCCGAGTCCTCCTCCTCCGCCGCCGACGCCTACGACGACCGCGCCCTTCGACGTGCCTCAGGAGCTGGACGTGTGGGGCATCGTGAAGTCCGCGGAGGAACTCACCGCGGACATCGTGATGTCTCAGAGTAAGGCGACGGCGACCGCGACGAAGCGGTAGGGCTAGTTAAGCGGTAGTTAGACGCCGTGAGTTATGTAAGAAGATCTCACTGCCACTTCCTTCATCCATCACAAAAAACCAAAAAACCAAAACCAAAACCAAAACCAAAACCAAAACCAAAAAAACCGAGGCCTCGCCCACATCAGCGCGAAACCAAAACCAAAACCAAAACCAAAAAAACCGAGGCCTCGCCCACATCAGCGCGCGAGCAACACAAAATGCTTTATCCACGAAGCATCGACCTCTGTTCTTCTACTCAAAGAGCAAAAGGAAGTGTTCCCCCGCCGGGATTCGAACCCGGGTCGCCAACGTGAGAGGCTGGCGTGATAACCGAACTACACTACGGGGGATTCGTATGAGATACAAGTTTCACGGCAAATTTCGCCGGAGTAGTCGTTCAGTCGGAACAATGGTAGATTGTCGGATTTCTAAAAATAAGAATTTCAGTAAATGCTGGTTCCGGAAATCGGAAATCGAACACGTTCAATCAGCACGGCCATTCTTCATCGTGGATCCACCGGTCAAAAATGAGTCTTGACCGGTCAGTCGCGTGAGATGAAGGCGAAGAATGACCGCGGTGCTGCATCCGGGTTTTCATGGAATAGGGATTTTTTTCTAGACCAGCAGTGCTCTCTCATCTCACTCTCTCACGCCTCCTAACTCCATGTGTTCTTCTTCTTCGGAGGATAGAACGAGTCTTTAGCGCCCGCAGCGACGAACTCGACGAAGCTCGGATACACCGGCTCCCAGCCGAGCTTCTCGCGCGTTTGCGGATTCGTCATGCTCTTCCCGAGCGGCCCGTCGCTCACGCTAAACTCCGGCATCGCTCCATCGTCATACGCGTCGGGGCACGCCAGACACGCCTCGACCATCTTCTCTCGCGTGACGGGCACGCCGTCCGTGGCGAGGAATATCTCGCCACCCTCCGAGCTGCCCTCGAGCTGCGCGGATAACGCGCGCACGCAAGCGGCCGCGGCGTCTTCGTAGTGCACGAGGTTCACCTGCGGTTTCGTCGAGGGCGAAAAAGGATGCGCGTTCGTTCACTGTTCGTTCAACCGAAGACGCGAACCACCGCGAGACGTTCGTTCCACGAGAGAGCGTGAGTGGGGGTCACGAGAACAAACACTACGAGGACGCACCAGCGCGTCGGGTCTGGACGCCAACGTCGGGGTCTTCAAAAAGTACATGTGTGCCCCGCGTTGGGAGTGATACAGACCGGACAGGCGCACGACGCACCCGCCGGCGCCCAGAACCGCGGCTTCCGCGTTCAACAACTTGTCCGCCCTCGGGGACTCACCGATTTGGAACTGCGCCGTGGTCTCGTCGCAGTCCTCGCCGTCTTTACCCGCGTACACCGCGGTGCTGCTCGTGAACACGAATCCACCGGTGCCGTCCCACAGCTTCAGCGCGGCTTCGACCTCGGCGGTGTAGTCGTCGCTTCCGGACGGCGGCGCGCTGAAGACGACGAACGGGAATCGGCGAGACTCCCCCGCGTCCGCTTTCAAACGCGGCGAGATTCCGAGGGCGACCAACCGCTCGTGCGACGCGTCCGTGTTCGTCTGGCCGATCACCGTCGCCGCGGGGAACGTCTGCGCGTGACCGTTCGAGCGGCGCGTGAGCGAGAGGGAGACGAATTCGCTCGCGTTCTGTTGGGAAACAACGGAAAAAAAGCGACGAGGGTCGAGATCGGTCGTCGAGCGCGCGCGTCGAACGCGCGATCGACGAGAGGAGGCGAGCGCTCGCACCTTGAGCCATCGTTGGCACACGAGACTGCCGAGAACTCCGGGGCCTACGACGAGGAGATCGCGACAGCAGCTCTCGGATACCGCCGCCATGACGACGGACGAGCGATGGAGAGGACGACGACGACGACGACGAACGTCCGCGCCGCACGTCTTGACTCGCGGCCTCGAGCGCGAGGACAGCCGCTCGGCGAGGACGAGGTTACCGGGAGAACAACGCGCTTCGCAGGGCATCGATGATCCGCGGGCGAGCATGACGCTCGTGGAGTGCGCGGGCGAAGTCTGGCGAAAGTCCCGTGTCAGCTGGCTGGGTGGTGGTGTAGCCGGCACGCGACGACGAGATCTGATCGCGGCACCAGCTGAGCGCGCCAGCGCCAGCTCCTGTCTTGGACTGCGAGCGCGACCGACCAGGTCCTGTCCGTCAAGCAGAGAAAACACGTGTTCAGTTCCACCGAGGACCGGCGCGACAGACCACCGCACGCCGCGCGAACGGCAGCGCGCGTGTGTTAGATAAACTCGCGAGAACGAAACACAGTGCCCGCGAGAGATCAAGGCGCGCGACGGCGACGCGCAGCGACCGAGCGATGGCTTTTGGCGACGAGGACGAACGGGAGTAACGAACTCTGATGACCGTCCACGGCGAAGAAGAGGAGCCCGCGGGGGGTTCTGGCGAACACGATAGACACGATAGCGAAGTAGCGGAAGCGACGACTTCACGGAGTCCGATGCCGAAGGGCATCCTGAGCGAAACAAGGCGCGGAGCCGGTAGCGCGGCGAGTCCGTACAAGGAGGTCAAGTGGCCAAACCAACTGCCAGAAGGATTTCCAGTCCGTGAAGAGAATAACACGAACCGCGCGCGTCCGCGGCGCCGCGGCGACGAGTTGAGCGGCGTAAACGTGATCATCCTGCTCCTCGCGTGCACGTGGATGTATCGCGTCCTACGTTTATTAACGAAAACTGCGTTGAGCGGGCTGACGAATCTTAGCTCAGAAGATTTCGTGGACTACGACGACGGGCTCTGACGCGTTCGTTCTTGAGCCGCGGAGAACTGACGCCTTGTATTTTAGCTGCTTTGATAATAGAACAAACGCATAATACGCCGCCTAAGGTCAAATTATTCTATCTCTATGGGTGCTTCGTCGAAATCAGGCCGCGGGGGCTTCTTCTGCAGCTGGCGCACTCGCCTCCGCCTCTGCCTCCGCCTCCTCGGGTTCCTCCTCCTCCGGCGGCGTGTACTCCGCCAGGGCTTTCGCGATTTGCTCCTCGGTGACCGCCCCGTTGTCCAAGAAATAGGTGAGTATCTCCACAGCCGTGGGTTCTGGGGGTGGTTCAGGCGCGGCCGCGGGCTCTTCGTCATCCGCGGGTTCACCCTCCTTCGCCTCTTCGCCCTCCGCGGGCTCTGCAGGTTCCTCGCCCTCCGCGGGTTCCTCACCCTCCTCCGGCGGAGGCATGAGCGCGGCTTTCGCTTCCGCGAGAGATTCCTCCGTGATCAGAGGCGGATCCTGTTCCGAGAACAACTTCAACGTGAGCTCCGCTGCTTCTTCCTTTTCCTTTTCCAGGGCGAGCGCCTTCGCCTCCTCCGCCGCGACCGCCGCCGCGGCGGCCGCCGCGGCTTCCTCGGCTTCCTTCTTCAAGCGCGCCACGCCCGCTTCCCTGGCCGCGATCCCATCCTTGATCGCCTTCGCGATGATGTCGCTGACGCACCGCCTGGAAATTGCCGCGGTGGAACACTCCGCGACGACGGTGTCCGTGAGCCAGGGCATGAACTCGTTCTCGATCTCTCTCTGCACGGGGTCGTAGAAGAACCCAGAGTCGTGCAGGCGGTCGAAGACGCTCCCCAGTAATCCGGAGACGTACCCGCGCGCGAACGTCGCCGCGGCAACCTTCTCTTTCGTGGCTCGCTCTCTCTCGAGACGCTCTCGTTCCTGCGCGATGCGGCGTTCCTTCTCCTCGAACTTCCTCTTCTCCGCCGCCTCCATGCGTTGCGTCGCGACGAGCTCCGCGTTTCTGAGCTGCTCAAAGTGCTCCTGGTGCGCTCGCATCGCCGCGAGCTCCTCCTCCTGCATCACCTCCATGAGACCTTGTTCGAGCGTCTTACCGACGAGCACCTCGAGTATCGGTTCGACTTCAAAGTTAAAGTCGAACAGCTCCCCCGCCTCGATCTGGGTCTCCACGTCCACGCCGATCTTCATCGGGACGAAGAGCGGAGTGGGCGGGCGATCCATGAACGCGTCCGTCTGCGTCATCACCTCAGCCTCGGGCACGGTGTCCATGAGCTCCTCGAGGTACGCGTCCGTCTGGATGTCCATGTGTCTGCGCCCTTCCACGGGTTCGGGCGTTCGCGGGGGTTTCATCCGCGGTCGCGCCGGTCGTCGATTCATCGTCACGCTCTCCTCGGGCGCCGGCGCGGAGACGACGTGCGTGGCGTACGTGCTCCCGCGAACGACGCGTCTGTCGAACATGATGTTCGCGGGGTAGCTCGCTTGCTCCGGTTCAGGAGGTTGGGGGCGAAACTTCGGCTGCGGGAGCGAGAGGCAGAGCGCGGGGATGGTCAGGGACGCGTTCGTCGTTCGACCTAATATGGATGGAAACGGGGGCCCGAACGAGCCGAAGTCCTCGTTCGGCGCCGGGATGCACGGCGGTGGGGGACTTACCCGCTTCAGCGACCCGCTCGCCGCGGGCTCAGCCACCGTGTAGGACTCATCACGCTTCTTCTGCGCGGCGACGGCCGCGCCGCCTTTCCCCATGACGTCCGCGGCGTCGCTTCTCCGGACGATAGGACGACGGAATTGCCGAATTCCTTTCGCGCGGGTGAAATTACAACAGACGCCGCGAACGTGACTCCGGGTTTACGTCCAAACGACGACGATCGACGCGTCCGAGGTCCGATCCGGTCGCTCAGCAAGCGATGACGGTATCGCTCGCGACTCTGACCCGCGCCTTCGGCGAGGCGACTTGTGCACGCGCGTCGCGAGTGCTCGACGTTGACCTCGTCCCGTTCTCGCTCGTTTGGTCGCGGTCGTTTTGGGAACGACCTGAATTTGCGGCCTGCGATGAAAAGGATTTTTCGACCCCATACCTGCGATCAGATTTTACCTTTCAACGGTGTGCTTGAACCTTCAGATGTCGCGGTCGCCTCGCTTTCATCACTCTATCTTGCAGTGTCGCATCGCATCGGACGGGACGACGAAGTCGAAGCGTTACTCTCGTCGTATCGACGCGCACTCTGGTGTCGCACGCGCACGCGCGTCACGTATCGCCGCCGCCACCGCCATCCAACGAGAGAAAATGTCAATCAAGAACTTCGAGGACGAATGCCCGTCCGTGCGCGGGCCTACCAATTTCCTCGACGGCCTTCTCACGCGCGACCGCGTCGCGAGTGCGATGACCCGTCACTTTTTCGAGGGCAGGTCCGACTTGTTCGAGAAGTACTGGGACACGATCAAGGAGCACGAGCTGAGGCACTTCTTCCGTAAGTACTTCGGAAAGACAGTGGAGAAGAAAGATCGTCCGTACGCCTTCGTCGTCTACGGCGCGAGCGGGTACACAGGTTCGCTCATCCTCGAATACATCTACTCGAACGCCGACAAGATCAACCTCGGAACCGACTTGACGTTCGCGCTCGCCGGTCGGACCCCCGAGAAGCTGCAGGCGCGCCTCGACGAGGTCCTCGAGAAATTCCCGGACGTGAAGTACAGACCCGACATCTTCAAGGTGAACATCGACAGCACCGCGCACATTCGCGAGATGATCCTGAAGTGCCGTTGCGTCCTGAACGTCGCCGGTCCGTTCCTGAACACGAAGGCTGATCTCCTGGTCGAGGGATGCATCGAGTACGATTGTGACTACGTGGACGTTAACGGAGAGGTGCCGTTCACGCACAAGCTCATCGGCATGCACGACTGGGCGAAGAAGAAGAACGTCCTGATCGTGCCAAACTCCGCGGGCGCGGGCGGCTTACCCGACGTCGCCGCGTTTTACACCTCCGAAGAGCTCAAGAAGAAGGCGAAGAAGGACGCGGACGTCGAAAAGATGCACTGCTTCATGTTCTCCAACGGCGGCGCGCCGTCGGGTGGAACGCTCGCGACGAGGGCCGCGATGACGGCGTCGATTAAACACGTCGCGAAGATAATGGGAAACCCGTTCGCCTTGGGTGGGGTCGTCGGCGACGGCAAAAGACCAGAAGATCAGGACCGTGAACTGAACTCCGTGCGCTACTTCAAAGAGTTCGAAGGGTGGTCCGGCGCGTTCACGGTGCGACGCCTCCCTCCTTCCCGACCGACCGCTTCTGTTCCCACGCGACGCGACCCCGCGCGTCTGTCTGTCTCTTCATCGCATCCCGCGCCGCGCCGCGCCGCTTCCTCACGACGAACGCAACGCAACGCGCGCTGAACCGACCGATGAGGCGTTCGACTGACCGACGCGTCGACCCCGCGCGTCGCTCCTCGACGACCCCGTCGAACCCAGTACGCGTTCTTCGACACGAGGCTCGTGCGTCGTTCCAACTGGCTGCTGTCAGACCTCGGCGCGGAGCCGATGGGTCGAAAGATGAACTTCAGCGAGCACCTGCTGTTCCCTTCCGAGCAAGCCGCGAAGTCCATGGCGTCGTCCAACACGAGCTCGAAGAAAGAGGAGGAGAAGCTCAAGGCGGAGGGAAAGCTCTTCAAGCTCGGTCAAGGCCTCGACGAGGAAACCCGCTCCAAGCTGTTCACGGAGTATCATCTCCACGCGAACGCCGGGGACGGCACGACCATCCGCACGAAGGTCACCGCCGGGGACGGATACGACGAGACCGCGCGACTGTCCGTCGAGATGGTGCTCTTGCTCACGACGAAACGAGACTCGCTTCCGTTCGAAGGCGGCGTCTTGACCCCGTCCGTCGCGGGCGGTCGCCCGTTCTTGGACGCGATTCGATCCTCGGGCATCGCCTTCGAGGTCCTGGACGACGACTACAAGGTCGACTTCGAGAAGGTCAAGGAGCGTCTGGTGTGAGGCGTATCGTGCGCGCGCGCTGGCGTCGCCCGCGACGACGAAGACCGCACGACGCGTTCTGTCGCCTCTCCCTCCCACGACAACTTTAGCCGCTCGCTACCCTGTTACCTGCTAGTGTAGGTAGCCTCTGCTCGCGTGGAAAATATCCGTGAAAATCTCTGCGAATTTCGCGCGAAACAAGATCCACGTGGCAGTGCTGTCTTTTTCCTTCTGCGCTTCCCGCACTTCCTTCGGCGCGCGAAGACGGCTTCACACCTCGCGGTCTTCGTAACGCCAGGCATCGAACACGATATCATCTCGAGCGTCGACGACAGCCTGAGGTGCGACGCCGCGCCGCGCACGTCGAGTATTCCGTCTTGTCCATCTCCCGGGGATTTTTAGTTTTTCTGCGACGCTGTCACTTGCTTTTCGCGACGGGATAGAGACCGCCCGGACCCGATACCCGACCGGCGCTTCGCCCTGGCACGCGCAGATAATCGCGCGCTACAAATCAACCCCATCGCATATCGCTCCCGCGTCCGATGCGTCCTATCGTCGCGCGCGCTCGCGTCTCTCGTTCATCTCCGGCTCCGCGCAGCGGAGTTTTTTCCGTCAAGTCTTCGCGCGTTCGTTCGACGTCGTCATGCGTTCCGCCCGCGCGATGGTCGACGTCTTCGCGGGTCTCGCGATGATGATACTCGCCGCGCGTCTTCGCGAGCGCTCACGATGCGCGTCCCCCGCCCTCCCATGTGCAGAAAACACCGCCGCGCGCTCGATACGCGCGCATATCGCGACGAGCCCGCGTTCGCGCGCCCCCGCGAGCGCGACCGAGCAGCAGATAGATATCTTCTCGTCCGGCGTGGATATTTTCACGATGTCCGCGCCGACGCTTCAACCGAGGACCGCGTTGCCGCGAGATAGCGCGTCTCCTCAGAAGGAGCGCAGGGTGGAAAAATGGAACACGTCACCGGGCGGGCCGCTGGAGATGCACGCGCAGGCGTCGAGCGGCGAGAACGGCGGGCAAACGTCGAGCGGCGAGCACGCCGCCGGGTCGAGCGGCGACCGCGCCGCCGGGTCGAGCGGCGACCACGCCGCCGGGTCGAGCGGCGACCGCGGCCCGAACGACGACGAGACGAGAGCGGCGGCGGACGGGAACGTCGTCCACGAGCATGTCGCCGAGGGTAACAGCGACGCGCGCGTGGAAGCGTCGCCGACGAAATCGATCGAGACGACGCCTGCGCAAGAGGCGCTGCGGCAACGTCTGTCCACGAAGCAACTGCAGAAGAAATACGAAGAAGTGTTCGGGGTGCCGACGAAGGTTCACAACAAGGATTGGATACTGAGCAAGATCAGCGACCGCGTCAAAATCGAACTCCCGGACGATCCAGAAGCGACGCAGACGAAAGCGGGGGTGAAAGCTGAGAAGCAGGCTGCCGGCGCCCCTCGAAAATCTTACGGGAAACACGTGGACATCCCCGTGGGACAAGTACGCTGCAGCCGGAACGACGGAAAGAACTGGCGTTGCTCTGAGATGGCGTCGCCGGGTCACAAACACTGCCAGAAACACATGCGGTGGACCGGCAGCGCAAAGGGCGCGTCGAAGTCGCAAGGACGAAATCACCAAGCCATCGGCGCGAAGCGACCGCATTGGATGACCTCGAATGTGTCGCTTCCCTCGGGCGCGGCGCCGTCGGGGATGGCTAAGAATGACCTGCTCGAAGTTGCCGCGTCCGCGCTCGACGAGCTGCACAAAAAAGAGGAAACCGAGGCGCAACAAAACGTGCAAGGCGTCAGTGGCGCGACGAACCCGATGCACATGTTTGGGTTCAACCCGCAGATGTTGCAGCCCTCAAACGTGAACCAGTTCCAAACGTGCTTCCCGATGATGCCGCCGAACGCCATGGTAAACCCGTTCGCCGCGATGTGGTGGGCCGCGGGGATGGGCGCTCAGCCGCCGGCTCCAACTCCCGTCGCCCGAGACGAGATGCTCGCTCCTCAGGCTGCCCCCACGCCTCCCGCACACTTTCAAATGGGAATGGGTGGGATGGACCCAGCGACGTGCATGGCGATGATGATGATGATGGCGAGTCAGCAGTGAAAAATCAGTAAAGAGGATTTGTAAATATTTCTCTACCGCGCCGCCGGCGTCGCAGACGGACTCCGCGCCCGAATGAGTCCATCACCGGGCACGCCCGCGCGTTCCACACCCCCGGGTACTTTCAACATCAACGAATTCGTGACGACCGCGACTGAACTCAACGCCATCATCGCGCCCGCGGCGGCTGGGTTCAGCGAGATGCCGTATTCAGGGAGGAGAACCCCAGCCGCGACGGGGACGCCAACGAGATTATACGCCAACGCCCATCCGAGGTTTTGACGAATCTTCGACAACGCCGACCGGCCGAGCTCGATGGCGTCCGCTGCCTGCCCGATACCACCGCCCTGCGCGCTCTCGCTCGTTTTCTCGTCGTCGGAAACCCCCATCAAAACCACGCCGGCCGCCTGCGCGGTCGCCTCCATGCCGCCGCTCACGGCCATCCCGACGTCCGCAGCTACCAGAGCGGGGGCGTCGTTGATGCCATCTCCCACCATCGCGACCTTAGCGCCTTCGCTTTGAAGTCGTTTAACGAAATCTTCCTTGTCCGATGGCAGCAACCCGCCCTTCGCGATGATCCCGTCACCCTCGCGTGACCCCAACTCGAGGGCGACCGCGTCCACGGCGGCTTGACGATCACCAGAGAGAATGACAACCTTGAGACCCATATCAGCCCGAAGTCGACGAATGGCCGCGGCGGCGCCCGGACGCACTTTGTCGGCGATCGCGATGCCGGCTACGACGCCTTCGCCTTCGACGCCGACGGCGACGAGACTGCACGCCGCGGCCGCGGGACCGCCCTTCTCCGCGGAGTTCGCGGCCGCAGCCGCGCCAACCGCCGCCGCCGTCCCGGAAGCAGCGCCAACCTGAACGTCCACCCATTCAGGGCTACCCACGAACACGCGGCGACCCTCTACGATCGCGGACGCACCGCGACCTGGCGACGTCTCCGCGTCGACTGCTTTAGGGAGAGGAGACGACGAGCTCGAGCCGTCGCCCGCCGCCGCCGCAGCCACCGCAGCCGCTAACGGGTGTGTCGTGCTCGCCTCCACCGCCGCAGCGAGCCGCATCGCGTCCCCGATGTCCATCACCGCCCCTGACGCGGCCGCGACCCCGGTCACCCGCGGTCGCCCCTCGGTGATCGTTCCCGTCTTATCCAAGGCGACGGTGTCGATCCCCGCGGCGGCTTCGAGGACGTCCCCGCCTCGCAGCAGCAGCCCTAACCTCGCGCCCGCGGACGTCGCCACGAGCACAGCGGTAGGCGTCGCGAGCCCGAGCGCGCAAGGGCACGCCACGACGAGCACGTCCGTGGCGAGTTTCAGCGCGCCGAGGGCGGATCCCGCGCCGCCTGAGGCTTCCAACAGCGCCCCGGGGAAATACGCGTCCCCCGCTAACGTCCAGAAACCAAAAGTCGCCGCGCTCGCGGCCATGACGCCGTACACGAACGGACCCGCGACCGCGTCCGCGAGGCGCTGAACCGGCGCGGCGCGAGCTTGCGCGTCCGCGACCGTGCGCGCGATTCCCGCGGCGACGCTGCCGTCCCCCGCGGTGCTCGCCCTCACCGTGAGCGGACCTTCAAAGACGCCCGTCCCCGCGGAGACGCCGTCGCCCGTCGTCTTCGGCACGAGCAGAGGCTCCCCCGTGAGCGTCGCCTCGTCAACGGCCGCGGCGCCGGAGACGACTTCGCCGTCCACGGGTATCACCTCCCCCGGGAGCACCCGAACGAGATCCCCCGGGCGCAGCGCGAGGCGGTCGACGACCACGGTCATCGGATCGCCGTCCGCGTCCTCGTCGAGCTTGTCCGCGATCACGAGCTTCGCGTCCAAGGGCAACAGCGTCGAGAGCGATCGCAAATCGGACGCCGCTCGAGCGCGCGCGCGCGCTTCGAGCGCCCTGCCGAGCAGGATGAACGCCAGCAACAGCACGGGTTCTTCGAAGAAATCGTTACTGATCGGTATCCCGTAGTCCCCGACGACGGGCGGAGCGAACGCGCCCGCGATCGATAAACCGAACGCCGCGCACGCGCCGACGCCGACGAGAGAGTTCATGTTCGGCGCGCCGTTCGCGAGCGCTCTGAACCCTTCGCGGAGGATCCCCGCGCCCGGCCCCGCGAGCGCGAGAACCGCGATCGCGCCCCCGACCCACGGTTCCCCGAGCGCGGTGAGCACGGAGCCGTGCGCGTACTCGTGCAGACCGAGGTGATGGAGGTGGTGCGTCGTGTGCGTCGCGAGGCACAGGCCGGTGAGTCCCCACGCTTTGTACAGATCCCACTTCGTGCGTTCGGTCTCTTCCGCTCTTCGCGCTTCCGCCTCGATCGCGGCTTCCTCCGCGGCTCGTCCCACGGGGCGCACGGATAAAACGAATCCTTTGCTCGCGACCGCGTCCGTGGCTTCTTTCGTCGCGGCCGCGCCGGCGCCCGAGGCGAACTCGACCGCGGCCGTCTCCGTGACGAGATTGACCGCGGCGCGGACGACTCCAGGAGACGCGGTGAGGACTTTTTGCACCGCGGCCGAGCACCCGCCACAGCGCATTCCTTCGACGGAAAACAGCACCGTCGTCGTCGGCGCGTCGTCGTCGTCCGTCTCTGACGCCGCGGACGCGGACGAAGGCGCGGCTGTGATCTCTCTCTCCGTCGTCAGTCCCGCGCGCGCGCGCGTGAACCGCGATCGCGACGATCGCCCGCCGCGGACGTGCCCCCACGGCGTGTGACGTCCGCCGTCGGCTATCCGCGACCGCGTCAGCACCGCCGCGATTCTAGATCTCGGCGACGACGCCCTCGCCGCCCTCGTCGAGGTCGTCGAGGTCGACGATCGCGTCGCGAATTCGCGGAGACGCACGCCGCAGCCTCGCATGACGGCGCTCGCCGTCATCGCGCGGCAGCAGCCGGCCATCGCCGTCGCGGAGTCTGACTCGATCTATCCGATCCGGTGTCGAGTTGGCAATTCGCGACGCGACACACAGCACTTGCTCGAAATTTTTCTGACGAGCTGAGTGCCAAAAAGTCACTGGCGGAGACAACGGCGACGCGCGGGGCTTGAAAAAAATAATGGAATTCCGACTTCTACGCTATGAAACCCTCCCCGAACCGCGGTCAAATGGCCCCGATCCCGCACGCGTTTCTCAAGGACTCCCACACCGCGAACTGCACGACGGCGTACGGCCCAAAGCGCGCCCACTGCATGCCGAACCCGCGGAAGAACCCAACCGGACCTTGCCTCCGCAATATTTCCGCCGCGGCGTTGACCATCCCCCCACCCCCGCCGACGTTCCCGCTCATGATCAGCGTCTGCATGTTCGTCGCGGGCGACGTCGTGACCGTGATCGCGAGCCCGGTCGCGACGGACGCGGTGAACACCAACCCGGGACCTTCCGTCCACCCGGCGCGTCGAAGCTCGGTTTTGATCACGTCGTACGTCGCCATCTTCGTCGCCCCGAGCACCGCGGCGCGCGTCACCGTCGTCCCGAGGCCTCGATACAGTCCCTTCACGCCGTCGCGCGCGATGACCTCTGTCGCGACCTGATACATCGTCGGCGGCGGGAACTGTTTCGAGGACGCCATCTGAATCATGAGCAGATCTGTCGGGGACGCGATCGCCGCCGCGCCCGCGCCGGCGACGAGCCCGGCGGTCACCTTCTTCCACACCGGCAGCTCTTTCGTGCCTCCGCTGCTGTCGAGCGCGACCTTGAGCGGCTCGTACAGACCGAATCGCAGGCTGCTGTACGTCGCCTCTCGTAACGCCGCGGCGGAGAAGCCGCGGTACAGTCCGCGGATGCCCTCGCTCCTCCATATCGACCCGGTCTGCGCGAGCATGCCCAGCGGCTGCTCCCCGCGCATGCCCGCGAGCTGCTGCTGCACCATCGCGGTCCGCGTCCAGTGCACGGTGCCCTGAGCGGCGACGCAGCTCGCGCCGACGAGGCCGAAGTTCACTCCCATCTCCAACGGCGTGAGTCCGCCGGATTGCTTCACGTGGTACCACGGACTGATCGGCTTCGTCGACGGGATCGTCGTCGGCATCGCGCCGCTCGTGACGACGATTTCCTTGTGAACGGCCAGCCCGGGGAGCGACCTCGCCTGCTCGCTCATGTTCCCGGCGTCGTGCGCGCGCCGCCGCTCCTGCTGACGCGTGGAAGTCGGCGCCGCGAGAACTTTCGGCTGTTCAGTTCAAACGAACGAGAGCCCCAAAAACCGAATCACGTTCATCGGATGCTGTTCACCCACCCTCGGTTTCAACATTTGATCGAGTTACCTTTCACCTGACCGATGAGCCGGAAACGCAGCGAACAGAACGCGCAGCCAGGCGCAGCAGCCGCGCTCGCGCTCCCCGACCAGATTACCGCCAGTCTCTCCGTCGCGGACACGCCGCGCGGTCGACAGCCGGTGCCATCATGAACGGAGAAAACCCAGAGGCGGTCATGCACCAGGTCCAAGCGGAGCTGGCGAACGCGTACGCGCAGGTGCGTCTCGACACCGCGACGAACGACGACGCGCGAGTCGCGCGAATGCGCCAGATCACCTACCGACGATCGCCGTCTCTTTCCCACGCGGCTCGTCGATCTCTCGTCGCTGACGCGATTCCCCTCCTCGCCCTCGCGATCCGCAGGAGTTCTTCACGACGGTGCGGGAGAAGTGTTTCGCGAAGTGCATCACGAAGCCGGGTAGCAGCCTGAGCAGCGGCGAGTCCACGTGCGTGTCGCGCTGCACGGATCGCTACGTCGACGCGACGAGGATGATCTCAGCCGTCGTGCTTCAAGCGTACAGCGGCGGGAACAGCGGGATGCAATAGGATCTAAGATCGTATTCAACTCTAAAGCGCCCTCAGGGTGATCTTCCGTCGTCCGCGTCATGCGCCGAGGTAAAGCTTCTGCCTTCGTTCGACGACAGTTCGGCAACACGGACACCTGCGAATCCTCCGCGCACACTTCCTGCACAGACACGCGTGCCCGCACGGTATCAACACCGTCTGCACTCGAGCGGACATGCACACGGTGCACTCCATCGCGTCCTGCGATCGAGGATCCGCGCCGCCGTGCGCGTCGATCGCGGCGCCCTTGCGCTCGTCGCCGGCGCCCGAGGGTTTGGTCGCGTCCGATTCGGTCGCGGGTTCGCTCGCGTCCCCCTCCTCCACGGCGCCGTCCCCGCCGTCTCCCGCGCCGCCGCCGTCTCCGTCGTCGTCGTCGTCTCCGTCGTCGTCGTCGTCGTCGCCGCCGCCGTCCCTCTCGCTCTCGTCCGACGTCGAGAGGTCGTCCGCTTCAAAGTCGAACTCGTTTCCGTCGCGTTCTTCGCCGCTTTCGCCTTGGATCAGGAGCTCCTCGAGCGCTGTCGGTCGGCGATCGCGCGCGAGACCGAGGCAACGCACGAAACGACCAGTCCCGACCAGACACCCGAAGACCAACGCGCAAGCGACGAGAGCGGCGTTGACCATCGTCGCGCGCAACGCGCGAGCGTCTCCGTCGACGTCGCCGCAGTCGACGCCCCCCCATCCGTCTCGACAAACGCAGTGTCCGTCCGCGGTGCAGTCGCCGTTCCCGCGGCAAAAGTCGAGCGCGGAGCAGTCGTCCATCGAAGGTTTCGCGTTCGGCGAGATGCACGCCTTGCAGCACCTCACCGGGCTGACCGGGACGTCGACGGGTTCCCCGGACGGACTCGCCGCCGCGAGAGAGTTCTCGAACGCGAAAATTAAACCGCCGGAAGCGGCGGCGGAATCCGGGGTGTTCGCCGCGCCGCATCCCACGGCGTACGCCGCGGAGTTCCGCGTGCACTGACAGCGCTCGACGGGAAGCTCCGCGCCGTTCGCGAGCAACACGCGCGGCGAGCAGCACTGCCCGAGGTCGAACGGGTAGTAGTACTGACTCGGGCTCTGCGGGTTCGCGCGGACGTCGTGGAGAAAGCCCTGTAGGAACGAGTCCGCGGGGCAGGATAGGCCTTTTATGGACGAATCCGACGACTTCCCCGCGCGTTTCGACGCCTGGCAGTTCGACGCGATGACCGACTCGAACGCGCTGACGTTGCCCACGCCCGGGAGACTCGTCGTCCCCGGCGCGAGGCACGGGCGACAGCAGATCGCTCGGCTCAGCGGTATGAAACTCCCGTGAGTCTGCGCGTACTGCCCCGGGGTCTCGAACCCGGCGACGAAGAACCCATCTCGCTTGCACGCTAACCCGTCTTGGGGCTCGTTTAAGTTCCTGCGGGCGAGAGCAGAGCGAGGGAGAGGGAAGAGCGTGAGGAGGAGACGAGAAGACGAGACGGGCGCTGGTTTCTTCGTTCGTCGAGGGACACGGCGCTCTGTCGCGCACCCTCCGTACTCCTCGAACGCGCAGTCGCACAAGCTCAGGACGGTATCCGTCGGGGCGGGGGCGGCAACCGGCACCGGTCGCGAGGCGGCGACCTCTCGCACGAGGAGGGTCGCCACCAAAGCCGCCAGCAAAGCGCGCGTCATGCGAAGTGACGTTGGATGCGTGCTGACTAAGATTTCATTGAACTGGAAGTTCGTCGTCGTCCGAAGTCATAGGGCTACGTCTCGAGATTCGTCGGCGGCGCGCCGGGTCACACCTTCGCACGCGGCGGCGGGTCCCGCGAAGCGAGCGTGTCGCGACGATGGGATTCAAGAAGAATGGCAAGAAGAAGACGCACAAGCCGACGAAGGGCAAGGCCCCCGGCGGGAGGGTGTACGAGGTCGCTCAGCTGATTTTGCAGGCTCCACCCGGCGGCGTGGCTGCCGTGATAAAAGCCGCGCTGAACGACGCGGAAGCGCCCATCAGGCGCGACCCGAGGGCGTTCACGATGTTCTCCACGCGCTGCAGAAAGAAAGGGGAGTGGTCCAAGTGCGTGGAGATATTCGACGCCATGCGCGAGCAGGGCGTGGAGGTGAACACGATCGTGGTGAACGCGACGGCGAGCGCGTGCGTGAAATGGGGCAAGTGGGAACGAGCGCTGGAACTCTTCGACTCCATGCCAGCCGACGGCCACGAGAGAACGACGATCACGTATAACGTCGCCATGGGCGCGTGCATGCGAGGCGGGCTCTGGTCGCGAGCGCTCGAGCTCTTCGACGAGATGCCGCGCGTCGGCGTGCCGCGCGACCACGTCAGCGTGAACACCGCGATGGCGGCGGCGGAGGCGGGGGGGCGGCGGGACAGGATGGAGGCGCTCGCGGGAGGCGCGGGGCGGGACGCGGCGAGCGCGGGCGGCGAAGACGTCCCGAGGGCGGCGGGGGGTGCGAGCGGCGGCGAGGAGGAGGAGGAGGAGGAGGAGGAGGAGGAGGAGGAGGGGGACGCGAGCGCGTCGGAGGGCCGCGAGCGCGTCGCTCCCCCCGTCGCCGAAGACGGGGACGAGAGCGAGAGCGATGACGGGGAGGAGGACGATGCCGAGGAGGATTCAGAGGTTCGAGAGAGGCGGCTCAAAGCTGAACGTCGGGACGCGAGGCGGCAGAAGTTCGAGGAGAAGCGCCGCGCTCGCAAGGCGGCGAAGACGGCGAGGCCGTGGGTCGTCGGCGACGGCGCCGGGTCCGACGCGGCGGCAACGGCGGGGAAGAAGAAGCGACCGGCGGCGACCGGCGCGACCGGGGAGACCACGAAGAAGCGCAAGGAGTGGAGCGCGAACCCGATGAAGTGGATAGACGAAGACGAGGGAAAGAGAGCGTCGGACGACGACGGGGACGACGACGACGACGACGACGACGACTCGGACGGGCTGCCGCCGATAACCGGACCGTCGCTCTTGCTCGCTGACGACGAAGAAGCGAAGCCTCTGCTGAACGCCAAGGACGACCGGGACGATTTCTGGGCGGCAGGGTTCCGTTGAGGTTAGAGAATGCACACATCGCGATCGATTAGGTCTAGAGGAGCGATCACTTCTTCGACGCTTTCGCTCCCTTCCCCTCCTTGTTCTCCCCCTCCGTCGCGTCCTCCGCGTTCGCGCTCGCGCTCGCGTCGTCGTTCGGACCGATCGTCTCGGTGATGAAATTGTGGTTCGTGTACACGCACGCGTCCGCGGCTATGTTCATGGACTTGGTCGCTATTTTCAACGCGTCCATGCCGTCGATGTCCATGAGCGCCCTCGCCGCGGCCGTCGCGAACGAACCGCCGGATCCTATTCCGACGACGCCGTCGTGAGGTTCGATGACGTCGCCGCCGCCGGTGATCTGAAACGTGTGATCCTTGTCCGCGACGATCATCGTCGCCTCGAGCCGCCTCAAGTATTTGTCGTTGCGCCACGCCTTCGCGAGCTCTACCGCCGCGCGCGTGAGCTGCCCGGGGTGCTCCTCCAGCTTCATCTCGAGTCGCTCGAAGAGCGTGAACGCGTCCGCGGTCGCCCCCGCGAATCCTCCGACGACCCCGCCGGATAACCGACGGACTTTCTTCACGTTCGGCTTGATCACCTGACTGCCTAAGGTCACTTGACCGTCCGCCATGACGACGACCTGGAGGAGGGGAAGACCGCGTCAGAAGCCGAGTCGCACGCGCGACTGCGTGGGCTCGTGTGGATTGTTGAGGGGGCGATCCGGCTGACGCGCGCGGACTCTCACCTCGTCGCCTTTACGGACGCATAACACCGTCGTCGCGTGCGCGGAAGACGCCGAGAACGTCCTGGCGGTCCACGGCGTCCCGACCGCGGCCGCGACTTGTTTCGCGCAACGGCGCAACATGTCACCCGCGCTCGTGGAAGTGCGTCGACGTCGACCGCGACAGAACATTTGTTCTTCGTCGACGCGACGCGCCGTCGCGCGAAAACACACCACGAATGAAATGTAAAAGGGTCGTGGTGGTGCGCGACAGCGGAACGCCAACGCGCGAGGGAGCGAACACGACGCGGGTGTCAACACGCACGTGCTCATAATTACAACGCACACGCGCCACGCGCACCGGGGCAGCGAGCGACGACAGGACGCCGTCGCGCTCGAAGCCGCGCCTCCCCGGACGCGGCGCAAAACTACTGCGGTCGTAGTTAGTCACCGCCGTTCACGCCGTCGCGCCGTCCGCTCACTTCTTCATGACGAGCTTGTTCACGTCGAAGGGGACGATGGGGACGCCGAACAGCTCCGGCCCGGCGGAGACCTTGACGAGCTCGATCTCGAAAGTCAGGTCCTGCCCGGCGAGCGGGTGGTTGTTGTCGAGCACGATTCCGTCCTCCTCTATCGCGACGCAAACGGCCATCGCGCCTCCGGGTAACTGCACCGTCTGACCCACTTGCACCTGCGCCTTCAACGTCTCCAACTCTTCCGGGGACGCGGGAAGCTTTTGTATCTTGTTCGGATCCGCCGCCTCGCCGAACGCGTCCGCGGCGGCGATGTCAAATTTGCGCTTCTCCCCCTCCTTCATCTCTTTTATCCCCTCCTCGAGCACGGGGAAGAGGTTCCCTTGCCCGAGCGGGATCGTCGCGGGCGCGTTTCTCTTCCGCGTGTCATCCCCGACGGAGCCATCACCTATCGTCATCACGTAGTGAATGGTCACGAGCTGGCCGTCCTGCAGCTTCGCGCTCGTCGCGATCGGCGATCGGCCGAGGCGGCGCCCGATCCGGGGCTTCGACGACGCGAGCGAACTCCGCGAGCGCGACGAGACCGAGGCCGCGGTCGGTGTAGCAAATGCACCGATGGCGTTATGAAGAGCGCTCATGTTCGGCTCGGCGTGTTCTCGAAGCGATACGAGCGCGGCGGACGAGTGACGATCGCTGAAGACGAGCACGTGCTTACATTATCTCTCACAACACGTGTGCGACGACGACGACGAGATTTTTCCGCCAGCACACGCAGTTTGACTGCGCTGCAGCACGTGAACGACGCGACGAGGCAGCCGCCGGTCGCCGTGGGGTATCGTCTCGCTCTATCGCACTACGATTAAAGTATCATACGTCTAGTCTACAGCTACAGTTTCTATGGCACGACGTACCGCGTGCTCACGTTTCGAAGCCCCCACGTGGCGTTCCCCGGCCCGCTCCAACGCAGGACGTGGTCCTCCCCGGCGTCCAGCGTCTCCGCGACGACGGACACCCAGCCGACCGACGCGGACGCCGCCGCGGACGCCGCGCGCAGATCGCTCATGGACATCCGCCACACCTCGCGCCACGCCGTGACGATGCCCCCGGTCGGCTCCCGACGCGTTTCCAACACGAGATCCCCCGCGCCCGCCGCGTCGTCCAGCGGGGAAACCTCGAAGCGAACCGCGGCGTCGCACGGCAGCGCGCCGACGGCGGCGGCGGTGGAGAGCGACTGCGCGCCCGAGGGCGACGCCGGGAACACGAGCGCGCGCGTGCTCGTCGCGACGCCGCCGACGGGCGCGGTCACGGCCGCGATGCCGCCTCCGATCACGGAGGCGAACGTCTTAGGGTCGATCGCGACGTCCGCGAGGGCGTCGGACCACGGCGCCGCCAACCCGTTGGGTCCGCCGCCGGGGCGCGCGCCGAACACCGCCGTCGGTGACGGTTGCGCATTCGGAGAGGGATTCAGGGCGAGGTCTAGCGCGCGATCCTCCGCGACGAAGTAGGCGTCGAATCCGACGTCCGGGTCCAAGCACGTGAGGAAAACGCGCCGTTCCCGCGTCATGTGATGCGCGCTCGTCATGACGCCCGCGGCGACGAACCCGGACTCCGTCTGCGCCGGCGACGCCGCGCCGGCGGCCGCGGCGGCGGCGAGCGACGTCGAGATGAAACCCGAGACGTTCCCGCCCGCGATGAGTCGCGTCGCGGTGTCGCTCTTCTGCTTCGCCGCGTCGATGACCTCGCGCGTCGTCGGCGGCCGCGCCCACGGCACGGTCAGGGCGTAATACACGACCGAGGGTTCGGACGTTCGCGCGGTGAGCTCCAGGTGCGGGCCGCCCTCCCAGAGCGGCTCGACGCGCGGGTACGACTCCGCGAATTTCGGCGGATCGACGTCCAACCCGACGACGAGCGTGTTCGGCATCGCCTGCCCGTCGGACGTCTCCGGTTTCGATCTCCTTCCGCCCGGCAGGACGCCACCGCTGTCGCCAAACTTTCCTTTTAACTCGTCCAACGCGTTCGCTTCCTCGGCTCTGAACCCGAACGGCGACCTCACGAAGACGCGAATCTTCGTCTCGAACGTCGTCTTCGTGTCCTCCGCGATCACCCTGATCGTGACGACGCCGTTGTAATCCCGCTCGAGCTCGGTCATCGACACCGCGACGCTCGCGTACGGCGCGACGCGTCGGCCGTTCACGAAGAGCCCGGAATATCGCGGACTGTTCGGCGCCGCGGCGACGTACACGCGCTCGAGCGAGCTGTCCACGGCGGCGCGATACGTGCGCTGCGCGTAATGAAACGCCGGCGTGTACTCGACGCCCACACGGCTCGACGCGTCGCTCGGTCCCGCGGTGATGTTCAAATCTCTCAAGGACGCGTCGTCGATCGGCGCGGGGGACGGCGGCGACGTCAGCACGAAGACATACTTCGCGCACGTCTCGAACACGCACACGTCGATCGTGATCGTCGTCTTTTGCGCGTCGCAGTGCACGGGCCCGATGGCGCACTTGACGACTTCGACAAATTTCGTCGACCCGGGGGCGTACGGCTCGTCGTCGATCGTTATCGCGTATCCATCCACGGGAGATTCCGTCGGGGGAATCGTTATCGGGACGTAATTCGTTCCCGCGGGGAGGTCGAGATAGTACGTCTTCCGCCAGGGCGCGAAAATCGACGGCGTCGTCGTTCTCGTCGGTCCCTGGACGACGGAAATCGGACCGAAGTTCAAAAGGTACTCGTCGAACGTGAACCCCGGGGTATTCACCCAACCTTCCTGAGATATCCACGTCATCAACGTCGTCGCGTCCGCCGGGTACGGGAAAATCGCCTTCACCACCGCGTCCACGTCCCCCGCGCGGGTTTTATTCGACGAAGACACGTCCGCGAACACGTGAACGTCCGCGACCGCGGCATAACGCACGAAATTCTGTATTTGCACCTCGATCGTCTCCCTGAGGAACGGATCGAGCGTCCATATCGCGTCGACTCCTCCTAAGCGGAACGTGAACGTAACCTCCGTCCGCGGCTGCCGCGCTTGTGAAATGAGCGCGTCTAAAAACGCGCCGACGCCGCGAATCTCCGCATCTATCTTCGGCGGCATTCGCGCGGTTCGCAGCGTGTACACGCTCTTACTCGCGCTGTCGTGCGCGGTCACGGTGATAGTGGTCAGCGTCGTGCCGTATCTTAAGTCGACCGGCGGTGAATACCGCTCGCTCTTCACGGACGTGAACCCGTGATCGCCGCTGACCCACCCCCAAGCGTCGAAATCTTTCCCGACGCACCCGCTCGTGCGCGGCATCGCGTGACAGTTCCGAACCTGTCCAATCGTGATGAGCTCCGCGTTGGCGTCCGCCGTGCTCGCGTTCACGATGACGTAATCCGTCCGCGTGTCCGCGACGATGATGTAGTCGAACCAGTGGTAGTGGAATCCGTCGAAATGAAACGCGTGCGACGCGTGATTCGCGTCGTCGACGTTATCCGCGGTCGGGTCGACAACCTCCGCTAACGCTTGCAGGGAATCGTCGTTTAAGTTCCAGCTCGTTTCGCTCAGTTCGAATCCGTAGTGCAGCGCGCTCGGGGCGGCGGATACGACCCCGGAGTCGCACATGGGTTGATACGCGAGCCCGCTGCTCGAACGAAACGAGGCATCGTATAAGTCGCACGGCGCCACCGGTTTCGGGACGTCCGTCAGGTTTGGCGCTTCGTATTTGAAGAGCTCATGGTGGGAGACGACCATGTCGGCGAGGTACGAGTTATCGTGTACCGGGCGAGAGACTTGCAGCGTGTACGTGCTCTGGATGTGATAATGCCCCGCGGTGACGACAATCTCGAAGACGTTTAAGCCAAAAGCCAGGTCGATATCGCCGCTGAAAACGCCGCTGTTCACGCCGACGCCGTTGATGGTCACGTTCGTGATGAGGTTAGACGCGGCGGTGGCTTTAATAGATATCCTGTCCGTCTTCGTGGCGATGTCGGCGGCGACGTAGAACTTGGTCTCGTTGTGGAACGCGGGCGCGTACGAAATAGTTGTGTTCGGCGCCGCGCTCGCCGGGTTCGGCGCGTCCCCGGTCAGCGGCGCGTTCGTCCTAGACACGCGAACTTCCAACCCTGCGAGCGTCGCGTCGACGACGGAGTTCGCGCACAGCCAATTTCCGCAGTACCCTTCGTCGTCGGCGCCTTCGTCTTTCCATTCGAGCGACGACAGAAACGCGGGGGAGTCGCGAAAGGGGACGGGGAACGGGCGCATCTCTCGAATCGCCCCGCCCGGGTCGGCCTGATCCCCGGAGCTCAGATGTCGAAGCCCTTCGTACGCGCCCGGCCCGTACTCTAGCATCTCAACCCTGTACGTTCGACGCGAGCACCACGTCGGCGGGTATCCGTCGACGAGTAACGGCGCGGACGCCCAATCCGGATCGCAATTCGCCGCGTAAACCTTGATATCTATCCACACGTCCTCTCTCGCGAGAAGATCGTCCATCGTCGTCGTGTACGCGTCGCCGCGTTCGATGTCGTCCCCGTTGACGGTTATCCTGTACACGTTGACGTCGTTTGTGATCGGCGTGAGCGACACGGACGGCGCGCTGTGCGGGGCGAAGAGCTCGTACGTCGACGTCTCTCGATGAAACGCGGGAACGAGTCTCGTCCCCGCGGTGGGGGCGACCCTCAGCTCGCGCAGCGTCGCGTCGCTCGGCGCGATCGGCGTGGGTTCTCTCGTGACGTGAACGACGTACGTCGTCGACGTCGCGCGATCCTGCGCGACGCACGTCACGAGCACGGTCGTCGTCCCCAGAGTGCGCTCCTCGCCGTTGCCGTGCCCCTCGGGAATCTCGATATCCCGGGACGCGCTCCCCGACGGTTGTCCGACGCCGTTCACGATGATCCGGTCGTACATCGGATCGCTCGCGACCGGGGTCACCGCTATCGCGTTCACGGCGTGCCCGAGCGTGAGCGCGTACGTCGTGACCGACGGCGAAAACCCCGGGGTCAACGCGCCCGCGGATACGTGTAAGCTCTTCAGCGACGCGTCCTCGGCGTGCGCGGCGCGATGGACGTCGACGTCGTACTGCGCGACCGTGGTGCCGTCCTGCGCGGTGACCGCGACGTTTATGCGTATCGTCCCCCCCGGAGGCACGACGTGCTCTCGCGACAGCGAACCGGACTGGATGACCTCCGTGTTCACGCGAACGTATCGATGCATCGAGTCAGAGGCTGTCGGCGCCGCGACGACGGCGACGTCGTCCGCGGTGATGTTGACCGAGTACGCGTACACGCTCGGGCTGAACGCGGGGACCATGGGCACGAGGCGCAGCCCGCTCGCGACGTACACGACGAGGTCGGATAACGTCGCGTCGAACGCGGCGTCCGAGCGCGTCACCGTGATCGTCCGCGTCCTCGCGACGCGCGCGTCCTCCGCGGTCACCGTCGCCTCCACGCGCGTGCGGCCGATCGGAAGGTTCACGTCGAACTCCCGCACGTTAGCGAGCCACGGCGACGCGAGACGCTCGTTCGTCGGACGTCCCCTGAGCGTCACCGTCACGACGGTCGCGCCGCTCGGCGAGACGTCGAGCGCCGCCGAGGTCACCGTCAGCGTCGCGGCGTCGTCCCTCGCCGCCGCCGAGAGCGTGATTCGCTTCACCGCGTGATCGACGTCGAGGGCGTACGCGTCCACGCCCGTCGCCGCGGAGGGAGACGACAGCGGCGGGTCGAATCGCGGCGTCAGGGCGTGCTCGGTCCGCACCGTCTTCGTGACCTCGATCCCCATGGACCTCCCCGTCACGAGCGTCGAGACGCTGCTGACCTCGAGCATCCCGAGCTCGACGTCCGTCCCCGGGTACGCGCGCGCGATTTCGACGCGGTACACCTTCGAGTACTTCGGGTCTTGCGCGATCACCTCCACGGCGATGACGTTGTTCCCGACGCGCAGAGGGACGTCCTCGCTCGCGGCCTTGTTCTTCACGAGCACGGCGTTCACGCGAATCGCCTGCGCGCGCTCGTCCATCACCGCGGGCACCACCTTCACGCCGCGGACGTCGTGCGGCACCGCGGCGGAGTACGCGTACACGTCCGGGTCGAACCTCGCGTTCAAATCTCGCGAGCGAAGGACGAGGTCGGCGAGACGCGCTTCCGTGGACCTCGGTCGAAACACGGCAAGCCGGTACCGCCGCGTCGTGACCCGGTCCTCCGCGGTGACGACCACCTCGAACGGGCGGTTCGTCCCGTAGAAGACCCTCGCGGGCGGCGAGACGTGCGCCCCGGGCGGTTCCCCGTGCTCCCCGCGTCCTATCTTCATCTCTACGTCGCGCGTCGTCACGCGCCAGACCGCCCCCGCGTTCGGCGACGCGTACACGACGACGCTCTCCGCGTCCGCGTCGACCTCCGCGACGCGCGTCGCCGCGGAGGCGTCGTCCCGTTCGGACGCGTCGAACGCGGGGACGAGAGACGCGACGCCGCCGACGCCGAGCGCGCGCAACGACGCGTCCGAAGATATCGTCGCCGCCGTCGTGGCCTCCACCGCGCGCACGTCGTCGTCCCCCGCGGCGTCGTCCGTCGGCGCCGCGGCGACGAGGTACGTCGTGTTCGGGCGAGCGACGAACGCGTTGTGCGCGCCGCTGCGCTCGGGATGTCGCGCGTTCCACGCGCCGCGTATCGTGACCCACGCCTCCGTCCCCGCCGTCGGCAGCGACACGGTCTCGCGGAAGAACGCGGGCGAGGGCGTGGACGCGTCCGGCGGGTCGACGATCTCGCCGCCTTCCGCGGCCGCCTTCCTCACGCTCGCGAGCGACGTTCCCGCTCCCCAGGACGGGTAATCGCCTTCCGCGGCCGCGACGACGTCTACCGCCCCGGGGAGGTCGAGCTTCAGCGACACGACGAACGTGAGCGCGCCCGTGCGCTCGACGCGCGGGTACCCGTCCGCGAAGCGAGGCGGGCCGGCGCCTTCGCATCTCGCGAGCGACGCGAGGATGGAGACGAGAAGCAGGAGCCAACCCGCGCGGAGAGGGCGCGGCATCGTCGGCGATTTCATATCAGCCCCGCGGCTTCCGCGCGTTCGCGCTCCGTCTCACTCATCGAGTCCCCTGCGCGGACGATACGCGCGCCGAGGACGACCTCGCGCGACTGGCGGGCCCGCGCGCGTCTCGAAACCGGCCACCGGCGTTCACGCGCGGCAGCGCTATGGGCGGATCCGAGGCGAGCGCGAGTCTGTTCGTTGTTTTGGCCTCGTTGATGAAAAAGGTGAGAAGGACCAAGAGTGACGAAGGACCAAGAGTGACGGCAGAGTGGACCTTCGGTCCACACTGGACACCAGCTGTACTAAACGTACACGTACTGCTATCAAAACTCTCTAAAACGAACTCCACGTCCCTTTGCGGCTCTTCGTCCCTTTGATCATCCCATACTGCATGAGCCCGCACCCGAACGCGCGTCGCATGCGCTCTAAGCACACGATGTCTCGCAGCGTCTTGTACCAAATGCGAGGCCTGGAGAACACCGGCATGGGGTCCCACACCCCCACCCAGATCGAGTGCCGCCAGCTCGCGATCGTCTGCCGCGTCCAGTCGTCCGTCTCCACCGTGTCCATCTTCATCGTGCCTTTCAAGAGCATCGCGTAGTCGTTTATGGAGATGAAGTACGGGTGCGCCCATTCCTCGTACAGGTAGTTCAAGTTCACGACCTCTCTCGGCGTGAACGCGGGCGGCGTCGAGCGTTGGCACCACGTCGCGATGACCAACGTCCCGCCGGGTTTCAACACGCGCACCATCTCCTCGACGTACTTACCCTTGTCCGGCATGTGCTCCCCGCTCTCGCACGCCCACACCACGTCGAAATGGTCGTCTGGGAAGTCCATCTCGAGCGCGTCCATGACGAGGAACTCCGCGTTCGGGACGCCTTGCTTCAACGCGAGCTCGCCCGCTCGCCGCGCTTGCTTCGGCGAGAGCGTCACCCCGGTGACGCGCGTGTTCGAGCCGAACTTGTTCGCGAGGTGCCGCGTCGCGCCGCCGATGCCGCACCCGACGTCGAGCACCTTCCTCGGGGTTCCGTTGAACCCGCTCCACACGAGCATCTCGTCCACGAAGTCGAGCTTCGCCTCGACGAAGTCCTTCACGCGGCTCCCGCGTAACGTTCCCGCGCCTCTGCGAAGGTCCTCGTCTTTGTAATACCCCAAGTGGATGTGCTCGCCCCAGTAATACTCCAGAATTTTCTCGTCCGTCCACGCGTCGTACTCCTTCCCCACCGTCGTCTCGTCCATCCACGGACGCCCGGGGGTGTCCAGGTTCTTCTTCAGCTTGCAAAACGCGAACGCGAGGGACAGCCCCGCGGCTGTCGCGGAGAGAAGGTGACTCGCCGGCGGCATCGCGACTTCGAGCGCGCCCGCGCCGCGAGCGCTCGCGGAGGGGGTGGGGACCGGCGGAGGGAGGTCCGCGACCTGGAACACCGCGGACGCGGGCGACCTCGTCGTCGATCCGTGCGACGGCAGGACGGGGCGAACGAGGTCCGCCACGGAGAGCGACGCGTCTTCGCGCGCGCCGACGCCGGCGCTGGACGACGACGCCGCCGTCGTCGTCGTCGAGGAAGTCACGCGGCGGGAGTAGCCGTGCCGGCGAAGTGCCGCCGGCGTCGGCGCGACGCGGCATCTCGACGAGAGCCCGACGGGGACGTTGCGCCCGACGGCGGATGTCATCTCGACGATCTGACGCGACATTTCAAACTTCCGGTGTTCCGTGTCGACGATCGAACGTCGCCTCCGCGCCCGACGCGCGCCTCGAGAACGCGTCTGGCTTGCCCTCGACGATGACGGGTATCGATCCGGCGGCGATCTCGCGTCGTTCGCGCGGGGACGAGCGCGACCGGGTCTCCGGCTGCCGCGTCTCGACGTCGTTCGTTCGAACTCGGCCGACTCCAGGCCGCCTGATGATGAGCGTTCGCGTTCTGGTTGGTCAGCGACCAGACGCGTCGCGGTCGGGCGGCGCGCCTGGCAGCCTGGCAACCTGGCCTGGCTACCTGGCTCCCTGATGAAGAGTACTAAAAGTGATTCTTTAGACCGCGGAGAGCGCATCGTTCCGCCGCCGCGCTTCCCTCGGCACAACTTTCGACGCAGCGCACGATGGCCGACCGCGGCGAAGAAGATGACCCGCCCCAGACCGCCGAGGGCGGCGACGGCGACGGCGAGGGAGCGTCTGGAGGAGGCAAGAAGGGGCGCTACCGTCGCGACAAACCTTGGGTGAGCGGCGCCGCATTTCTTCTCCGCCGCCGACTTTTCTCGAGTGGACCGAATCCGCGCCCCCCCCGCCGCTCGCGCGTTCGTTCCGTGAGCCCGCCGCTCACGTCGCCCGCGTCGTTCGCTCTCGCTCCTCAGGACCACGCCGGGATCGACCACTGGAAAGTAGACCCGTTCACGAAGGAGGACAACCCGGACGGTCTCCTGGACGAATCCTCGTTCGCGACGTTGTTTCCGAAATACAGAGAGAAGTACCTGCGCGAGGTGTGGCCGTCCGTGACTCGGGCGCTGAAGGAGTGCGGCATCGCGTGCGAGCTCAACCTCGTGGAGGGCTCCATGACGGTCAGGACGACGAGGAAGACGTTCGACCCGTACATAATCATCAAGTCGCGCGATCTCATCAAGCTCCTATCGCGTTCGGTCCCCGCGCCGCAAGCGCTGAAGATTCTCTCCGACGACGTCCAGTGCGACGTCATCAAAATCGGCGGCATGGTCAGGAACAAGGAGAGGTACGTGAAAAGGAGGCAGCGGCTGATAGGCCCGAACGGGAGCACGCTCAAAGCGATCGAGATGCTGACGGGGTGCTACGTCCTCGTGCAAGGGAACACGGTCTCGTGCATGGGGGGCTGGAAAGGTCTGAAGACGGTGAGGAAGATCATAGAGGACTGCATGAAGAACATGCATCCGATCTATCACATCAAGGAGCTGATGATCAAGCGCGAGCTCGCGAAGGACCCGGCGCTCGCGTCTCAGAGCTGGGACAGGTTCTTGCCAAAGTTTAAGAAGAAAAACGTCAAGCGCAAGAAGCCGAGCAAGATTGGAAAGGGGAAGAAGGACCAGGTCTTCCCCCCCGCGCCCGTGCCGTCGAAGCTCGATCAGCAGATCGAGTCCGGAGAGTACTTCCTGTCTCAAGAAGCGAAGCGAAGGCGCGCGGCGGCGGAGAAGCTCGAGAAGCAAAAGGAGGCGGTGAGCGCGTCGCAAAAGAAACGAAACGAAGCGTTCATCGCGCCGAAGGAGGACGCGGGCGACGGCGGAGACGGCGGCGGCGAGAAGAAGAAGAGGAAGTCCGAGGTCGGGAACGAGGACGTCGCCGCGATGGCGGCGTCGCTCAAGGCGAAATCGAAATCGAAGAAGGACGGGGACGAGAAGAAAAGAGCGGGGAAGAGCGACGGGGACGAGTTCATCATGAAAGCAAAGAAGAGGAAGTCGGGGGACGGGGAGGAGAAAAAGTCGAAACGAGCGCGCTAGTCGATACCGTGATTGTAACGCGCGCACGCCATGGTACACGCCACGCGCAGTACTCGCCTGGAACCATCGCCCGTCGCGTGAACGCGCGCGCCGTTCGTCGTCGCGCCGCGAGCGAGCGTCGGAAATTTTGGCAACAGAGTGGTCAGTCACCACAAATATAATTCGAAGGGCACCTCCTATCCGAACCATAACTCCGAGCGCGGCGAGACGGGCTCGAGGGCGAGGGCTCCACCTTCGCCCTCGATGTCGAGGCCCGCGTGGAACGGTGCCTTGAAGAAGACGTCACCGCCGCCGTACGAGTCGCCGGCTCTGCTGGAGAGGTCATCGCGCGCCAAGGATCCCTCTGAAGAAGACCCCGGCGCGCGGCCCGCGAGACTCGGCGCGGATCACCAGAGCGACGACGCGGAGAAGGGAAGCGCGGAGGCGGCGCTGCTGAAGTACGGCAAGCGCGTCGCTCACGGCGACGCGCGCAAACATGACAAGCTGTCGAGCCTCATACGAGCCGTCCAGTGCGTCCCTCGCCCCTACCCCTCGCCCTCCTCCCAACCCGCGTCCCCCGTCGTCAACTCTGTTTTTTCGCCCGCGGCTTCTGACTCCTCGTCTCGCTCACCGTCTCGAGCAGAGAACAAAAGGAGCAGCTCACGGCCGAGCGCGAGAAAGCGGTGCGCTGCTACCGCGCGGAGCGTCAGAGGCTGAAGGCGATGCAGCAGCAGACCTTGGTGCTGTACACGCGCTTGAAGGCGGCGAAGAAGATGCCCCCAGGCAGCCTCGCGCCGTCGCCGGGGACGCCCTTTCGCGCGCGCGCCGACGCGGACGACGCGGACGACGCGGACGACGCGGCCGTCACGGACTCGGGATCGAGCGCGCTCGCGGTGGCGCTAGGGCGCGGGTTAGGCGCGGGGTCCTTGGGCGCGAGAATGATACTCACGGTGTGGCGCGGGTGGGCGCGGAAAGAAGCGGTTCTCGCGAGACGCGTGGAGGGACTCCAACGTCGATGGCTTCGCGGTCGTACGAAAGCGTGGCTGCGCGGATGGCAATCGCAGACGGCGACGAACGAAGCGCTCGTGATCGCCGCGCACGCGTCCGTGCGACGGTATCAGCGGAGATGCCAGCGCAGGGTGTTCGTCGCGTGGCGCGGGTTATCCGCCGGTCTCGCCGCGCACGAACTCGCGCTGATGGACTCGACGAAGTTGTTCCCGCCCGGTTCGCCCGCCGCGGGCCTGGCCGCGATCGCGGCGATGTCCAGGAGCAGCGCGCCGAGCGGGGGGCACGGTGGGAGGCGAGCCGCCGCGGTGAACGCGGCTCTCGCGGCGATGGGGGGGACGACGTCGGGTGCGAACGCGACGGCGCGAGAGGGGAGGTACGACGTCGCTCACATTTTATCTCTGGACGACGACGTCGACGTAGACGCGGAGGAATGGGACATCAGAGTCGACGCGGATGATAGCGAAGACGACGACGACGATGACATCATCGGACGCGGGGTCAAGAGCTTGCGAGGTTTGATCGGGCGTGAGGATCGAGATGGGTCTGAGCGCGGCGGAGAGAGGAGAAGGCTGCGGTTTGAGTCGACATCGGCGAAACCGACCGAGGCGCCGATCGACCCGTCGAGCAGTGGCACCTCGGATAGCTCGTCCGACAGCTCATCCGAGAGTTCGTCGTCGTCGTCGTCGTCGTCGTCGTCGGGTAGCTCGTCGTCGTCGTCGTCGTCGAGCGAGGAATGCGCGGCGACCGCGTCGGCGGCGGCAGAGGAGAAGACGCGGAGTAAACCGTCGCACCGGAGGTTTGGATCCGAGTTTGAGATCGACGTGGACTCGCTTTCGTTGACGAGCTCGAATCCGCCGTCGACGCAGCCGTCTCCAGAGACCGCGGAGGCGCTGGCTCGCGCGCGCGCGGCCGAGCAAGAGATCGAACTGATGAAGGGTTCGCAGGCGGAGGCTGCCGCCGCGGCTGAGCTCAGAAGAGTGGCCGCGGAGGAAGCGCTCGCGCGCGCGGAGGCGGCGGAGGCGGAGCTGACGAAGCTAAAAATCGCAAAGGCGGCGACGACGGTGGAGTCAAGAGCAGCGGTCGAGAAGGCGGAGGGAGAGCTCAAGAAACTAAAGCTCGCGAAGGATGCGGCGACGACGGCCGCGGCAGACGAGGTCTTAGCTCGCGAGGCGACCGAGCGAAGGTTGAAGAAACTCCAGAGCGTTCACGCCGAGTCCACCGCGGCGACGGAGCGAAAACTCAAGGAATCCGACGAGAAGGCAAAGGCGCTGAAGGAAGAGAACACCGCGCGTCGCTGGCTATCCGTCGTCGGTTCATCTTCGCTGAAGTCTGCGAAAGTTTCTCAGACTCGATCCGATGCGTCTGATCTTCGGATCAAAGTACCCGCGCCGCCGGCGGAGCTCGGGGATATCTCCATCGACGTGATCGAGCCGGGTTTGCCAGACACGCCGACGTCGTTGCCATCCCCTGCGGCGGATCTTCCGGACACGCCGACGTCGTTGTCATCACCCGCGGCGGCTCTCCCGGACACGCCGACGTCGTTGACGTCGTCCGCGGCGGCTCTCCCGGACACGCCGACGTCGTTGACGTCGTCCGCGGCGGCTCTCCCGGACACGCCGACGTCGTTGACGTCGTCCGCGGCGGCTCTCCCGGATATGCCCGGTACGCCTTCTTCCCCGTTGGCCGAGTTGCCGGACACGCCGACATCGCGAATCGAGGATAAGGAGGATGAATCGAGCGTCGTCGTCTACGACGCGGCCTCGAGCCACGCCGACGACGCCCTTCCTGACACGCCGAAATCGTCCACCATGGACGACGCCGACGACGACGACGACGAGGAGGGTGCGTTCGCGTTGCCGGACGTTCCGGTCACGAAAGATGAAGACGCGACGTTACCTGACACGCCGAGGTCGGGGGTCACGTCGTCGTCGATCGGCGTCGACGAGGACGCGGTATCGACGGACGAGGCCTTCGGCGACTCGAACGCGACGACGGCTGCCCCGGCGGCGGCGGCGGCGGAAGCGGAGACGGAGGAGATGTCATGGCACGAGATGGTCGGCGCCGAGGCGCCGCCGCCCGACGACGAGAAGAGCACGAAGACGAAGAAGAAGGCGAAGAAGGCGAAAGCGCCCGACGCGAAAGGTTGCGGTTGCGTCGTGAGCTGACTTTAGCATGTTAACGATAAATCTAGCCCGAGAAGCGCTCGCGCGCTCGCTTCTCTCGCGCGGCGTCCTCACGAGGGTCGAGAAGAGCTCGAGACCAAAACTTCGATACCATTTATTTTCAAAAACGCGGCTGGTCGACTCGCGTCGGCGGATGCTCGTTCTGTTTGGCATGGCAGCGGAGTCACGTTCAAACCTGGGCAGAGCAGGTGCCCATCCCGTGACTCGCGGGTCGGCACCTACCAAGAGAGCGTCCGTCATCCGCGCGATCGCGCTCGGCCGCGGAATCGACGCTTCGAAAGGACGACGACGTCCGGAGGAGCGGGCGGGCGCGAGATCTCCAAGATCTTGCGGGCGGGCGCGACGGCGACATGGACGACGACGCGCGCGAGCCCGCGCCGACGGTCGAGGTCGACGCGAACCCACCTCCTGATGCGCGCGATGAAGCGTCCGAACCCGCGCCGCCGACGGCTTCCGATCCAGATGGCGGCGACGAGGGAGCGACCGCGACGGGGGACGACGTCGCCGACGCCGACGCGCCCGAGGACGACGAGGAGTCGGAGTCGGAGGAGGAGTCCGAAGACGACGAACCCGACGGGGAGGAGTACGAGAGACTGCGGCAGCTCAACATCCAGCGCAACCGCGAGCTCATGATGAGCCTCAGCCTGAACAAGATGGCGGACAAGCTGAAACCGACGGAGGAGAAGAAACGCCGGGGACCGACGCCGGGCGTCCCGCGAAAAAAGCGAGGCCAAGTCGCGCCGTCGCGGGGCTCGAGCCGCATCCAACGCCTGCAAGAAGAACGAAAGCACACGGCGTGGAAGGACGTCCACATCGAGCAACCGATCCGATCGCACCCGCACTGCATCGTCGAGCTCGACATCGTGTGCCTCGGCATCGCGGATCCGGAGCGAACGCTGCCCGACGGCTCGCTGATCCCCGTGGGATTCTTCGCCGAGGGCGATTTCATGTCCGAACCTCTGTTCGCGTGGACGGACATCAACGGCACGCACCGGGTGATGTGGGGCGACAGCGAGGGCGAGTACCAACGATACGTGGAGACGGAGGACGGAGGAGCGATCAGCGCCGGGGACGCGTGCGTGTGCATCTTACGCGAGATGCAACGACGACGCCTGGAGCTGCTCGGCGCGACGTCGGGGGAGGGCGTCTCGGAGCCGACCGGCATTCGCATTCACCAGGCGCACTTGCCACCGCTCAAGAAAGAAGGCTCGAACCCTATCGTTAAGTTAAGGACGAAGCCGTACGTCCGGAAGCAGAAGGCGCACACGAAGCCTAAAGGCATCACTAAGGCGACCTCGGGGCCCTCGGAACCAAAATGTCGCAACTGCGGCTGCTTGCGCGAGAACACGACGAAGATGCGACCTGGACCCTCCGGTCTCGGGTCGTTGTGCAACGCGTGTGGGATGTATTGGGCGACCCAAGGGCGTCTGCGACCAGCGGGGGTGATGGACGATGACTACGAACGAGCGGTACCACCTGGGCAAGAGCCTGCGAAGCCCCTCGTGTACAAGTTGAAGACCACGTTCGAGAACGCGGTCTCGTCCGCGCCGGTCGGCGCGGCGAAAGGAGACGAACACGGCGACGACTTGCCGATCAGCGCGATGAAGGTTCCGGTGAAACAGGAGTCGGATGAGGAAGATGACGACGAAGAGGAAGAGGAGGAAGATGAGAAAGAGGAGGATAACCTCACGGCCATCTTCGAACCGTACACCTCGAAGCCGAACGCGTTTTTTCAAAATATGGTCAAGTGCGCGAGAGCGGGGCTCGTCACGCCCGCGATGGTTGGCGCGGATGACTTTCCCGAGGTGTTGGAAGAAGGAGCTCCCGCTCCGAGATGGGCTGCGCACATTTACGCGCCGTACCCTCCCATGGTCGCGGTAACTGAAGAGGCTGTGTACCAGGTGAAGACGGATCCGCAAAACTCTTCTCTCGCGAAGGCGGCGGCGATCGTCGCGGACTCGGAGCCGGTCATCGCGTCCACGGTGGAGCGCATCAACGATTACCCCGCGCAGGCGTCTTACGTGCAGCGATCCGCCGCGGTATGTTTCGCGGGCTACGGCGCGCTCGCCACGGGCACGTCCTCGCCCTCGCTCTTCCCCACGACGTTCGCGATGCCGAGCATGGTCCGCCCGAGGGCCTACCGAGAGCACGACATCGACGGCATCGCGTTGTTCGGGTACACTGAGCCGGACGTGCAGCTGTCTTTGCGAGCGCAGCTCGAGAAGTACGGCCAGAAGCGCGACGCGGAGGGGGAAGCCGCGGAGGCGAAGGAGCGCGCGGCGGACGTCGCGGAAGCGATCGCGGCGCTGGAGCACCACGTTTCTAGGGCGCGAAAAATCTTGACGAAGATCTCCGCGGCGGCGGATCGAGAGGCTCGGAACGCGCGCGCTGTGCCTCGTCTGGAGATCGCGGGCGAGGCGGCGATTCTCTGTCCCCCGCTCCCGAAGGCGGATTCCGGAAAGGGAGCGAAGCGGGTCAAGGGGGACGGCAGCAACAAGGGCGGCGGCGGCGACGACGGCGAGCCCACTGGATTTCTCTACGAGGATGTCATGGCGGAGCTTGAGGGCCCCGAAGACATCCCCACCCCTATTAAAGTCATGTGCGGCAGCGCGCCGCGCGGGGAATGGCAAACATACGGTCGTCCGCGCGAAGAGAAGATCATTCTTTCGGGGAAAGGCGGAGATGCGGTGACCCCGGCGGAGTACGAGCGCCTCGGCGGCTGCGGTCAGTCGAAGAAGTGGAGGAAATCGATTCACGTCGTGAAGAAAGACGGCAGCGAGGGCATCGCGATCGGGGATTACCTCGCTCACCTAGGAGGCAAGAAGGGCGAGTCCATCGTAGGGCGGCGCATCGGTCTGTATTGGCCCCTCGACGAGTGCTTCTACCTCGGTACCGTCGATGAGTTCATGCCGACGACTGGTGAGCACACGGTTCGTTACGACGACGGCGAGGCTGAAGATTTACTCCTCCCGATGCAGCGCGTGAAGTGGTTAAACTCGGACGTCGGCAAGGCAGGGCAAGGCACGCTGGCGAGCTCAGAAGATACTCTCGCAACCACCGCGAAGGATCAAAAGACGGCGGAGGAGATCAAATCGGACGAGGCTTTAGCCGCGGTGAAGGCGTGGGAGGTCGAGGCCTCCGCGCGCGAGGCGAAACGCGTCGAGGAAGAAGCGAAGGGCATTTTAAGCCCCGAGGGTCGGACGCGCATGACCATGGGCGCGTTCGACATCTGGGTCATGAACCCGGCGCAGATGCGCATGCGCAACTCCGAGCGCCGTAAGTGCTTCGAGATCCTCACCATCCTGCGGAACGTTGCCGACCCGGACGACGACCCGGACGACGAAGAAGAGCCTCCGCGGCTTCTCATCGAAGTCTTCGAGAAGCTTCCCACCCCTCGCGAGCTCCCCGAGTACTACGAAATCATTCGCTGCCCCGTGGACTGCCGCAGCATCGAGCGCATGCTGAGACGCCCGACGGATCGTTCGTACGCGTCGCCTTGGTTATTCGCGTGCGCGGTGGAGCTGATGCTCACGAACGCGCAGGTGTACAACGACGAGGGCTCGCAGATTTACGAAGAGGCGGGGATCCTGAGACACGCGTTCATCGCGGCGATGCGCGAGCGCTTCCCCGGTCAGCCGCTGCCGTCGAAGTTCAAGTTGTACGAGTGTTGCGACGAGCCGGTGTGGCTTCGACCGCCGAAATGGTCCGCCCCTGGCGTGGAAGACGTCGAGGACGAGCCCGATCCGTTTGGTCCGTTGGACTGGGAAACCGCCCAGGCCGACGACGACGAAGAACGCGCGGTCGCGAGAGCGATCACGGCGGGTGGTGCCGTGTACGGAGGCAAAAGTTCGATTTGGAACGCCCCGTCGGTCACCCGGGGCCCCGGTCGGCCGAAGAGGGACGTCGTGTACGTCGACGACGAAGCAGACGACGACGACGAGAGGTACGACCCGAAGAAGAGGAACGGCGGCGGCACGCGCAGCCGAGGCGGCGGCGGCGGCGGCGGCGGGCACAAACGTAAGTCGCTGGCGGGGCCGCCTCTCGGCCCAGCCGCGGCCGCGGCGAAGGCTGCGCTGGACGAGGCGGGCGGAGAGCCGCTCACGCTCGACGACCTCGTCGCCGCGGCGGAGAAGGCGAAGGCGCCGGAGATTGCGGGCGCGCGACGCCCTGGGTCGACCATCCTCAGCGTTTTGAGACAACACCCGGACGTGTTCGTGGAATCGCTCACGGGCACGGGGAGCAAGTTCAGCCTCAACCCGAACTTTGACTACGACGACGCGGACGACGATATTTGCGGCCCGTCGCGTACGTCCAACCGCTCGAAGTCGAAGAAGCGTTACGTGGAGCCGGACGAGGATGATTTCAACGATCGTTTCGACGAAGAAGCGCAGGCGAATTCGAAGCGTAAACGCGGCGGGTATCGCTCGGACGAGGAGGAAACCTACGACGGTCTGTCGCCGACGCAGGAAGCTGCGTGCAAGACGATATTATCCACCGCGCGCGCGCTGAAGGATCGCAAAGGACGGGTAGTCGCGGAGCTCTTCGAGCTCTTGCCGACGCGGAAGCAGCTGCCGGATTATTACCGACAAATCGCGAACCCGATCGATTTTCAGTCCATCGCGAAGTGCTTCAAACAGCGCGGCTACAAGACGATGTGGAGCTTCCTCTGCGCGATGGAGCTCATGTTCAGCAACGCGCAGGTGTACAACGAGGAGCACAGCGAGCTGTGGGAGGACGCAAATACGCTTCGGAAGTGCGTCAAGAACACCCTGAACAAGGCGATTCCCGGGCATCCTTTCCCCGAGCCTTTGTCCGTGTACGACGAGAAATTGTGCCAGGACCCCGGGTGGAAACCGCCGTCTTCGAAGAAACCGAAAGAAGGGCAGCTCAAGGTGAGTTTCACGGTCGGGGGTAAGTCACAAGGCGGCGCGCTGAAGTTGCAGATGAACAAAGGGAAGGTCGAGATGCCCTCGTTCGGAAAATGCGGCGAGTGCGAAACCTGCATCGGCAGGAAGGGGAAGAAATGCTACGACGTCTCGATGAAGGAATCGGCGTTCAGGAATCACGAAGGCGCGAAGGTCGCGTCGATGGGCGCCAAAGCGGTGGGGACTGCCCTCGAGATTCTGTGGCCTGATGACGAGACGTTTTACCCGTGTAAAGTCACCGCGTACAACGCGAGGAATCGGTCGCACATGGTGAAGTACGACGCCGACGGCATCACGGAGGACATCCAGCTGTGGGAGGAGAACGAAGAGGTGCGCCTTCGATCGAGTGGTCGGCGTCGATAGGACCGGACCGCCGCGGTGATGCGAGAATTCAGTCGCTCTTTCGTATTGAAAAGAATAAATACGCTCATGCGTGCCTTCGCCTTTTCTCACCGTCCCCCGCATCGTTTTCGATGTCCCCCTCTGTTGATCGTTTCTCCCCGCCCTGCGCTTTCGCGAACAACGCCATCACGGTCCCTTTTTTGGCCTTCGCCGGGGGCGCGATCGTCGCCTTCGCGCCCGCGCCCTTCGTCGTCGTCGTCTTCACGCCGAGCTTCGCGAACGCGTTCAGCGACCTCGGCGCGAGCGGCGCGGGGGCGGCGTTCGCGGCCGGTGATTCATCCCCGCGCGCCTCCTGCGACGGCGGCGCGGACGCTCTCATCTTCGGCGCGTTGGCGAACAAGTTCGCGAGGCTGCCCTTCTGCTTGCTCGCCGGCGCCGCGCGAGCAAACTTATTCGTCGGCGCGCCGGCGCGGAGCGACGGCGCCGTCGGTCTCCACGCCGGCCGCACGCCGCCATCGACGCCTCGCGCGCTCGGCGTGTGTCCCCCCGCCGCCCCCGAGGCGTCTCCCGTCGCCGGCGGCGCGGACGACCGCGTCGAGTCCGGCGCGACGGTGGCAAACGCGGCGGGCACCCACGACGACGACGACGCGCCGGCGCTCGCTCTGTCGTCGCGCGTCGCTCCGTGCGCGTTTTGCGACACGCCGCCCGCGCGCCCGCCCTCGACCTGATCCATCATCGCCGCCAGCGCGTCGTCGCCGGTCGAGTTCATCGCGTCCGCGCGGACGCTAAATCCGCCGCCGCCGCCGCCGCCGCCGCCCGTCGCTCGCGCCTTGCCGCCGTTGAAGACGAACGTCGGCTTCGCGGCGTTTTCGCCGCCGAACAAATTCGCAAACGCCGGCGGTCGAGGCGGCGGTTTACTCACCGCAGGCGGCGCGTACCCGCCGTGCGACCCGTGCTCGCGCGCGTGTCCTCTCGGCGCCCACCCGCGCTGCCGCGGCGGGCTCGGCGGGACGACGAACGGTTTCCGCGATATCGGATCCAACCGCCCCTCCGCGACGTCGACGGCGATCGCGTCGTGCATGAGCGGGCCCAAGAAACTCGTGTCCGCGCCCTCCTTCTCGAGCTCCGGAGGCGTCGGGTTCAGCGGTCGCAGCCGTCGGAGCTTCGGGTCGTACACCCGCGCGTGCTTGAACGTCCAGTACGCGCGCCGGAAGTTCTCGTGGTACCCGTCCGGGACGACGATCTTTTTGTCCCCGCGCAACACCGCGAGCACGGCGTGGATGCTTCGGTGCTTCGCCACGAGCGCGTGGGCTTTCTTGATGCCGATCCCACGCACGTTCGGGAGGAAATCGCACCCGGAGAGGACGCAAAGCCCGAGGAACAGGTCCATCGACCACCCGGTGAAGTTCAAAGGCGCGCCCTTGCCGTTTTGGTTCCTCCCGCCGCCGCCGCCGCCGCCGCGTCCGCGCGCCGTCGTCACCGCGATCTCGAGGTCGTCGTCGTCATCACCCGCCCGCGCGTCGCTCCACCCCGCGCCCCCGCCTTCTACGCCGCCGCCGCCGCCGCCGCGCGTCGTCTCCTCGAGAGCATCCCGCGCCCTCGCGCCGGGTGGGCCGCTGAGGACGTCCGCGATGCGCAGCTCCTGCGCGTCGCCGAATTTGTCGAGCTTGAACAGCACGGACGGGCACCCGTACGCGACGAGGTCGGAGTCTTCGGTGAAGACGACGTCGACGCCGCCGCCTTCGCCGCCTCCCATCGCCGCGAGCGCCGCGATCTGCGCGTCGGCTTCGTACGGCGCGACGATGAACTCGAACCCCTCGCGTTTGAGCGCGGCGATGAGCTCGTGCGCCATCGAGGGGGACACGTCCACGCCCTGCGCGAAGAAAAACGCGGCGCCTTCGCGATCCCGCGCCGCGAGGCGCTCGTGGCCTTTCCTGAGCGCCTCCGCGCGTCGATCCCTCCGCTCCTTCTCCTCGCCGCCTTTCGCGGGGAGACGGTCGCCGTCGAACACGATCACCGGGGTGATCCCGAAGTGCCTGAGCATCTGCGCGCGGTGGACGCAGTACCTGACGTACGGCGCGTCCCGTTTCGCGCGCGCCCACCACCTGTCCCCGGTGCCGAGCTCGAGCGCGCAGCTGTACGCGCCCTTGTGAAGCCACGAGTACGCGTCGACCGCGGCTCGCTTGCCCGCGTACTTGCTCACGCTCACGGGGGTGAGCCACGGCCTCAGGACATCGGGCAACCCCTTGATCCCCATCGCGCCGCGAGGTCCCCGTGGGGAGACGGCGCGGATCGGTCTGCGCGACGATTGCGCGATTCTGGGAGCTGACGACGGAAAATTCAAACTTACGAAAGCCGCGCTAACAAACGCGATGCGAGCGAGAGGGTCGCAGCGCCTCTCGCACTCCCCGCGCGCGACCGCACGACCTCGAGCATCATGAGCAAGTGCGGCAGCGGCGGCAGCTCTAAAGGCGGCGGAAGCAAATCCAAGAGCAAAGGAGGCAGAGGCGATGCCCTTCACAAGAAGGTCGCGCTGCAGACGAACGACGTGAAGGAGCACCTGTCGATCCTGCGCTCCGCGCTTCGCGACGAGCTCGGGAACGACCGCGACGTCCTCGCCGGGTTCGGCCCGTTCACGAAGTTCGACAGGAACGGCCTCGAGCTGGACGTCTCGTTCAGGACCGGGACGTCGATATCGGACGACGAGCTCGAGTGGGCGCACGCGCTCGTGACGTCGAACCTCGCCGCGCGCGGGCACGAGATGGACGCGCAGGCGCTGATGGACGACCTGTGCGACCCGTCCTCGCGGTACTACCTCGTCACCGAACGCGCGGTCGCCTCCGAGAAGACGACGAAGACGGGTAAGAAGAAGAAATCCGCCGCCGCGGGGAAGCCCGTCGCGTTCGCGCACTTCCGCTTCACGGTGCAAGGCGAGGTCCGAGACGCGATGGCGGGCGAACCCGTGCTCTTGCTGAGAGACCTGCACGTCGTCGAGGCGTGTCGACGGCGAGGCGTGGGAAAACACCTGTGCTCCGTGCTCGAGCTGACCGCGCGGAAGAACGCGATGCGCGGGGTGATGATCCTCGCCCCCGTCGGTGAGGCCGGCGTCGCCGCGCGAGCGTTCATCGACGCGAAGCTCAGAGGGTTCGAGCGCGCGGACGCGGAGTGGACGCCCTCGGCGAGGAACCTCTCCGCGTTTGCAAAGTCGCTCGTCGCGGCGAAACCGGCGGCGGTCGCGGCGAAGGCGGACGCGCCGACGACCGCGGGGAGCCCGGACAGCATTTTGAAGGGCCCCGACGCGACGGAGGCGACGAAGGAGAACGCCGCGCCCGAGGCGGCGGCGAAGTTGGAGACCGCGTTCGAGAAGACGACGCTGGAGGAGCCGGCGCCGCCGCCCGCGCCAGCGCCCGCGCCCGCGCCCGCGCCGGCGCTCTTCGGCGACTTCGCCGCCGCTCCGGTCGCGGACGTCGTCGCCGCGAAGCCGTCGTTGTCGTTCGCGGATTTCGGGACGTCCGCGCCGGAGGAGGACGCGTCCGAGGACGAAGACGACGACGACGAGGAGGACGACGACGAGGACGGGGACGGGGACTGGCAGGAAGTAGACGCGGAGGACGGCGACGAAAAGGATGACGACGAGGCGGACGACATCCTGTCGCAGCTCGTCGAGCTGTTCAAGACGGAGAACGGGCGGGACCCGACGGAGGAGGAGATGGCGCAGTGGGTCGAGACTTTGAAGGCGGCGTCCGAGGAAGGCGGGTTACAGGTGTGAGCGCGTGCTTCGTGTGTACAAGACGCGAACGCGCGTCGTCGCTTCAGTCCTCGTAGAAACTCTGGAACTTGACGTCCTCGGGCTCTTTCTTCACCAAGTCCGCCGCCGCCGCGTGCGCTTCCGCGCTCCTCCCCTTCAGCTCCTCCTCGGTCACGAACTTAAAATCCCGGAAGTCGAACCCCGGGGCGACGCCCTCGCCGATGATCCCAAACTCGAACCCTTCCTCGAGGCGAACGGCTTTGAACGACCCGCCGGGGACGACAACCTGCGGCTCGTCCCCGTTCGCGACGCACCCGCCGCACCGCCGGGTGTAGTACGTCCCGTTCGGGGAGACGATGTGATACACGAACGTGCCTCCCGCGTGGTGGTAGTGCACGTGGTCGGACGCGTTCACGACCCAGGCCTGGAAGTCGTGCTCCGGGGTGAGCATGTAGTAGATGCTCGTCATGACGTTGCGCTCCGGCGTCGGGCCTCGCGTCGTGGTCATCATGTTTCCCATCAAGTCCGTCAGCCCTTTGCTCGCCATCGGCGCGCAGCCGCTTCGGTAGGTCTCGCAGAAGAACCCGCCCTCGGGGTGCGGGATCAGGCCCAGGTTCGCGATGAGCTCCTCCTTCGAAGCCCTCGCGTTCGCGGTCGAGCCCGCGCGCGCGCTCTTCTTTCCCCACGGCATCGCGGGGCACCACGACGAGACGCGCACGTGCGCGCCGACGGCAGCGCCGACGGCGGCGCCGGCGGCGACCAACAGCGCCGCGCGCGTCGCGTCCGACGACCCGGTCGTCATCGCGACGTCGAGTCGATGCTCTCTCTCTCGCGCGCGCGTTCGTGCGCGGGAGGACTGGCGTCGGCCACGTGGCGGCTCCTCTTCTCGAGCAGCGGATTTGCCAAAACGCGTGACGTGAGCTCGTGTCCTCGTTATCGGCGTCGCGCCCTCGGGACGTCGAACCGCGCGAGAAGGATGGGGTACGCGCCCCGCGTCGCGGTCGTCGGCGGGGGAATATCCGGCCTCGTCCTCGCGAAGGAGCTGACGTCGAGAGGGTTCCACGCCGTCTGTTTCGACACGGGCGAGCGAGCTACCGGCGGAAGACTGTCCTCGCGTCGTTTCCGCGACAACGATGGCCGAGACGTCGCGTTCGACCACAGCACGCAGTACTTCACGGTGGACGATCCGAGGTTCGAAGCGCTCGCGAAGGAGTGGGCCGCGGAGGGGCTCATCGCGCCGTGGCCGAACAGCGCGGTGGGCGTCCTCGACGCGACCTCGGGGCGGTTCCGCTCGTTCGACGACGCGACGACGCGATGGATAGGCGTGGACGGCTGGACGCCGCTCTGCGAGTTCCTCGCCGAGGGCGCGCACGAGGTCGTTCGACCGCAGTGGGTCGGCGCGATGACCCCGGTCGGAGGCGACGGCGCGAAGCGACGATGGGAGCTCGCGTCCGGTCCGGGCGGGAAGCCCCTCGGAACGTTCGACTTCGTCGCGGTGAGTCACAACGGCAAGTGCGCGTTGCGATTGGCGTCGACGGCGAAACATCTCGACGGCTCCCCCGCGGCGACCACGCTTCAGCGATCGCTGCAGTGCGCGTTCGGGGTGAGACCCACGGCGGAGCTCGCGAAGCAGCGGAAGCTCATCTTATCCTCCGTGTGGGCGCTCATGTTCGTCGTGGACGCGCCGTTGGACGTCGCGTTCGAAGGCGCGCACGTGACCGGCTCCGACGTCGTGTCCTGGGTCTCGAACATCACGAAGAAGCGTCGGCACGGGTCGAAGCCGCGCGAGCGCGAGCGCGACGGGACGCCCCCCGAGTACGAGTGCTGGGTCGCGCACAGCACCCCACAGTTCGCGAGGGACAACAAGTGCCCGCAGGAGGCGATCCCGAAGAACGTCGCGAGCGACGTCGCGCGCGCCATGACCGCCGCGTTTGAAACCGCGCTCGGCCTCCCGAGCGGCTCGGTGAAGCCGACGTACGCGAGGGCGCAGCTGTGGGGCGCGGCGAACCCGCTGACGCGCGCGGGCGTGCCCGCGGTGTTCGACGCGGAGACAATGACCGGCGCGTGCGGGGACTGGTGCGAGGGCCCGCCGAGCGTGCAGGCTGCGGCGACGAGCGCGTCGGCGTTGGCGGACGCGATCGAGGCGACGTTTCGACCGACGGACGCGAGGGATCCGACCGCGGCGGCGACGTTGGACGCGATGCGCGTGCGGTGGTCGCCGTGCGCGAAGGGCTCGGCGGCGTTGGGGGCGTTTCCGGGGGTGGGAGGGGTCGTGCCGGACATGGGCGAGGTGGAAGCCGCGCCCGCGGGTTCGGGCCGGGGAAGAGGCGGAAGAGGCGGAAGAGGCGGAAGAGGCGGTCGCGGGGGAGGACGGGGGCGAGGTCGGGGTGGGCGAGGGAACGGCGCGAGCGGGCGAGGCGGGCGAGGGCGAGACCGCGGCGGCGTGAGCGTCGCCGCGTTGTCGCGACCGCCGATGATGATGATGTCGCGTTGATGAGCAGAGTGCCGAGTGCCTTTTGCAACTCGTTCGATGAGTCGTTCGTCTAAGTTGTTATCGATTCATCATTCTTGGCACCCTGCTACCTGCCGTTCCAACTCAGTTAGAGGCGCGCGTGTCGCGCGCGCGCGGATCCAGCGACGCGTCCCGCCGCGATGGGGAAGAAGGTCTGCACCGTGCTGCTGTGCGACGTCTCTCCGTCCATGCACCCGCACCTCGGGTGGGTCGGAGACAACCTCGCGCGGACGGTGGAAAACAAGGTCCGAACGAAATCTGAACCCGCGCGCGCGGATCTCGTCTCGCTCGTCCCTCCCCGCCCACCGCTGACGCCGTCGTCCTTCGCGTCCTCCCTCGCATCTCGCAGATTCTGTACAACAAGATCGACGAGTTCGCGCTCGTCCTGTGCGGGGCTAACGGTGCGCGCGCTCGCGGAGATTCCCTCTCGCTCGAGCGGTGTGCCCACTTTCGCGCCGCGCTCGCCCTCGTCGTCCTCCTCACCTCTCCCGCGCTCACTCCCGTCCCTCGTCGCGCGCATCGCACGCAGAGACGAACAACGACGTGCACACCGACGGCATCGAGAACGCCGCCGCCGCGGGCGAGGACGACTACGAGGAGGAATACCTCGACATCGCGGTGAAAGTGCCGATGGCGTGCGCGAAGCCGGCGACGGCGGATCGAATCGCCGCGTTACCGCTCGATGCGGGAGACGCCGCGGCAGACTACCTCGACGCGCTGACCGTCGCGTCGGACATGCTCGTGCGGCACGAGCGCGGGGGTGGGTTCGCGAGGCACGTGCTCTTCGTCACGGACCTGCGGACGCGATGCGAGATAGACGACGAGTTCATCGCCGGCATCGCCGCGGGAATGAAAGGCGCGAGCGTTCGGCTCACGGTCGCCGTCGTCGACGGCGACGGCGACGCGGCGACGACGTCCGAGGCGGACGAGGAGACGAAGCGAGTCAACCGCGCGATGTTGCAAGGCTTGTGCGACGTCTTAAACGAAGCGAGCGGCGTCGCCGCGGCGTCGATGTCGGGGATCCAAGACGCGGTCGAGGCGTTGCAAGTGGCGCAGACGAAGCTCACGAAACCGACGACGACGTTTCGCGGGGACCTGGAATTCACCCCGTTCGTCTCCTTGAAGGTGTGGGTGTACAAGAAAGTGAGCGAGGCGAAACCGCCGAGCATGAAACTGAGGGTGGACGACGACGAGAGCGGCGGCGCGCACGAGCCGAACGTCGTCGTGCGGGAGCGGAGCTTCAAATCGTACGCGGACCCGGACAACCCGGTGAGCGTCCCGTCCGAGATGATGATCAGCGCGTACCCGTACGGCCCGACGAACATTCCGATCCAGGACGACGTCGCCGCGCTGGTCGCGTCGAAGAACGACAAGGGGATGAAGATATTCGGGTTCACCCCGCTCGACACCGTGCCGCAGTGGCTCGGGATGGACGAGGCGAGAATTTTAGTGCCGTGGCCGGGGAGAGAGCAGAGCGTCGCCGCGGGGATGGCCGCGATCGCGGGGTTCTCGCCGCGCGAGGCGGGGAAGGCTGCCGCCGCGATGTCCGCGCTCGCACGCGCGATGGAGCGCAAGGGCGTCGCCGCGCTGACGCGAGCGGTGTGGACCCAGAACTCGGACAAGGTGAACTTTGGCGCTCTCACGCCGCATATCACCGCGGAGGGGGACTTTTTGCTCTTCGTCCCTCTGCCGTACTCGGAAGACATGTACTCCTCGGATTTCAAGCCGCTGCCGGCGCCCGGGACTGACGCGGCGGGCGCGCTCGCGCCCGCTCTCGCCGCGAAGCTCGTGCCGACGGAGGAACAGAAATCCGCCGCGGCGGCGCTCGTGGACGCGTTGGACGGGAACGGGCCGGATCCGTGGACGCGGCTGAACCCGGCGTTGACGCGGACGCACGCGTTGATACACGCGAGGGCGGTGAACGAGCTCGCCGCGCCGTTAGCGCCGCCGTCCGGGACGGGGCCAGATGCGGTACGCGCGCTCGTCGCGCCGCCGCTGGCGGGTCGCGCGGGGCTATTGAGCGACGCGAAGGATACCCCCGCTGCTGCTGCTGCTGCGGCGGCGGCGGCGGCGTTTAAAGCCGCGTGCGGCGGGTTGGCGCTCGTCGAGAAGAGCGTCGGGTGGAAAGGTCTCAAGCGCGGCGCCGCGGAGGCGTTGCCACCCGGAGAGGGCGATCGCGGCGGCGACGGCGAGAAGCGCCCGCGCCAGGACGAAGTCGTGGGCGCGAGCGGCGGAGAGAGAGACGGCGACGACGCGGCGGCGGCGGCGGCGGAGCATCCGCCGGAGAGCGGCGCGGGTGCGAGGGAGACCGGCGACGGCGACGCGTGGGTCGTCGTGAAACAGGAGCCGAACGACGACGTCGCGCTGGAGGACGAGGACGACGTCGTCGCCGCCGAGCCGCCGCCGCCGGTCGAGGACGACGGGTTCTTCGATGACATGGATTGACGCGCAGACATTTGTATAGACGAGCGCGCGAGAAAATGCTTCGAACAGAAACGTTGGACGAAACGACTCGAACAACGACATCCGCCGCACTCCTCCGAACGCGGCCGCACGCGCGCGCACCCGACATAGAGAACACGTCCCCGCCGCGGTTCGACGCCATCATGACCGAAGCGCCCTCTGCGCTTTTAGAGCGAACGAATCTCGCGGAGTACCTTCGCGCCCGCAAGGCGATAGCACTCGAGAACTCGCAGCAAGGTCCGTGAAACCACCACCTCCCGTCCGCGCGACGACTGCTCATCCCCGATTTCCTCCTCTACGCAGGCCTACCGACGCGCCCGGTGCATCCCGGCGTGTTGCGCGTTGATCAGACGGTCGAGGAAGCGATGGACGTGCTGTCGGTGCGCGCCGCGCTCGACGCGACCGTTCGCTGTCCGCTCCGCACGTTGTTTTTTCGTTTTTCCTCCGCGAGCCCCCCCTGACCGCGCGGCCCTCCCTCGCCCCAGATAATGCGCGTTCAATCCGCGCCCTTGGTCACGATGCACGCGGACAACCAGCACTACGACGCCCAGTGCTTCCTCAGCGTCGGAGATCTGTGCTTGGGCCTCCTCGAGCGCGTCGCCGTCGAGGGCGCGAACACGTCCAACGCGCTGACGGTCCTCACGCGCATGGCGGCGCTAACGAAGATTGGACAAAAGTACGGCAAGACGAACCTCCTGGACGTGCGCTCCAAGTGGGACGGCACCGGGGTCTGGGCCGCCGCGACCGAGGACATGTCGTTATCCGACGCGCTGCGACGATGCCTTCATATAGGGCGCGAGGAGAGCCCGGGGAGCCCGATGTTGCGTCAGTGCCCGCATCGCTTCGCCGTCATCGACGCGAGCGGCATCGTCACGGATATCGTCGCGCAAAGCGACATCGCGATGTACCTCCGAAGAAACATCGATCTCTTGGACCCGTCGATCGTGGACGCGACGGTAAAAGCCCTCGGCCTAGGGTCCCAAGGCAGCAGACGTGTCGTCACCGTCGAGGCGTCCACGCCGACGATCGACTGCTTCCAACTGATGCAGTCTTCGAACGTGCAAGCCGTGGCCGTCGTCGACGACGGCACCGACGCGATCGTCGGCAACCTCTCCGAGACGGACCTCATGCCACTGCAGTGCGACGCGTACGGCGCGCTCGCGCTCCCCGTCGGCGAGTTCCTCGTCCACGCGCACCTCATCGTCCCGAAGCTCGACAACGACCGAATGTTGTATTCGCCGCAGACCACCGCGTTCGGCGCGGCGTTGATGTGCGCGGGCAAACGACTCACCGTGACCGTGACCCCGGACGCGACAGTTCGCGAGATTCTCGATCTCATGCACACGCGCGCGGTGCACCGCGTCTGGGTCGTCGACGACGCGCGAAGGCCCACCGGGGTGATCGCTCTGTCCGACGTGCTCGCCGCGATCGCCGTGGAGGTTGCCGGCGCCGGCGAGACCGACACGGCGAAGTCGATGGCGCGGTCGACGGGGACGACGACGACGACCGCGGCGACGAGCTCCCCCGCGTGAGCGAACGACGGGGGACGGCGGACGCGAGATGTGGCGAGTCGTACGACGTACGACGCGTGAGCGAGGCGATATCGCGCGCGCGAACTTGTCACTTGTGAATGAAACACACGCAGAAGAGTGCGAACAGAAAGAAAAACTTTGCCAAAACGCGCGTTTCGTACTCGCGAGGTTCTCTCGGTTTCGTTCGGACCACGACCGCGTCGGCGTCGCACTCGCGCGCGCGCGGAGCACGATGATGGCGCTCGCGGACGTCCTCCTCCGTCTCGCCCTCATCGCGCTTCTCCGTGTCGGTAAGGCGAGAGCGGACACGGCCGTCGGTTCTCGAGCGCGCGCGAACGCGACCGCTGGTTCTATCGTTTCGACGAACGCGACGAAGGCTCGCGCGTCCTCGCCCGCGCCCGCGCCGCTCGCGGACGCGGACGCGAGCGATGACCTCTTCGCTTGCAGGATCGTCTGCAGGGAAGAGCGGTGGAGCCCGACGTGCTGCGCGAACGGCACGTACGCGAACGGCTGCTGGAACGCGTGCGCCATCTCCGCGCTGCGAAGACCGTCGTGCGTGGCGACGCCCGGAAGGTGCGAGCCCTCGCGCGAACGCTTCCGAGCCAACGACGGGTGCGTGCAAGACTGCGTCGTCGACTGGGCCAGGACCGGGTACGCGTGGCAAGACATGGCGTGCGGCGAAGACGGGACGACGTACACGACGGCGTGTTTCGCGAGGTGCAGCAACGTCGCGTACACGCTCGGGGAGTGCCACGACGTCGGCGGCGGGCGTCGCGTCGCGTGAGTCAGGTCCCTCTCGCGTCGACGGCGATGCGTCACGTTAAGTTACAACTCGCGTCTACACATACGCGTGCCATCTCTCTCGCGCGTGCCATCTCTCTCGCTCGTCACTTCGGCTTGCGAAACGACAGCACCTTCGTGCTCGAGCACAGCTCCTTCGTCCACGGCGTCAGCCCCGCGCCGTCCGGTCCGAACACGCTCACGAGCTCGGACGATATGTAGTCCCGGTAGTGCGGCTCGTTGAAGTCGCCGAACTTGCCGAGGTGCGCGTCCAGCCGCGGGCGGTCGCCGAGCTGCACGCTGTCCGCGAGCACGAGCAAACCGCCGGGCTTCAACACTCGCGCGGCTTCTTTCGCCGCGGCGGCTCTCGCTTCCGCGGGGAGCTCGTGCAGGAGGTACACGCACGTGATCACGTCGAAGGACGCGTCCGGAAACGGCATCGCCTCCGCGGCAGCCTGCACGAACTCGCACGAGCCGATCTTCTCGTGCCCGCGGTCCCGCGCGCCGCCGTTCGACGGCCTCGCGTTGGGAAGCGGCAGCGGCGGCAGCGGCACGCCGGCTCTTTTCGCGAAGCCGCCGATGAGACGCAACGCGTCCGTCACCGCGCCGCCGCCGCCGCCGCCCCGCGCGTTTCGGACGCGTCGTCGCATCTTTTCCCAGTACTCCCCGTTCTTCCGCGCTTCTATCAAGTAAAACGGCGACAGGTCCAGCCCGGTGGTGTCCATCCCCGGGTAGTTGTCGCGGACGAAGGTCAAGAAACGACCGGTCCCGCACGCGAGCTCGAGGAGTTTCGCGCCCGCGCCGTCCTCTCGCACCGCCGTCGCCGTCGATCCGTCCTCGGGCGCCCCCTCGTTTACCCTCTCGCGCATGTACTCGGACAGCGGCACGAGCGCAGTCCGCTGCATCGCGTCTTGCCTCCCTAAGAAGAGCGTCTCCGTGGAGACCTCGTACACCTCCGCCGATTGCGTCGAGAGCCATCCGTCGGTTTGGTAGTGAAACGTCTTCAGGTAATAGTCCGGATACAGCGGCGAGTCCATCCAGACCTTCGTCTCCGCGGTCTCGGCGCTCCCCCCGGCCGCGCTCCTCGCGGCCGCCGCCTCCTTCGCCGCGCGACTCTTCCTGAGCGTGCTCGTCGCCTCTTTGATGAACTTCTTCGTCTTATCCGCGACGAACATCGGGTTGAACTGCCGGTGCGACGGGTGCATGTCCCACGGCGGATTGAACCGTCTGGCGCGCATGAACCCGAGGTCTTGCTTGTACACCTGCGCCGCCTCCGCGACGAGTCTCGCGCCCGCGGTGACGCCGGACCGGATCCCGCCGTCGCCGCCGATCGGGCTCTTCACGCCTCCGCCCGCGAGCGCGTTCGACGCGATCAGACCCGCGGCGCCCTGACCGAGGAACCGCGACGTTCGCACCGCGTGATACGCCCAGTACGTCGCGTCCGCTGAGCTCCGGACCGTCCCGCCGAGGTCCGCGAGCATCTCGCGCACGCCGCTCGCGGACTCGTCGAACCTCCAGTTGGCCCAAAACGCGACGCTGTCGCCCTGTCGAAAGTGTTCCGCGTCGACCTGCCCGGGCGTGCGCGACGCGGAGGACGCCGAGGACGCCGACGACGCGTCCGCTCGGTTCGTCGCGTCGCCTTCGTCCACGAGCGGGCGGCCCATCCATCCGGTCTGCGACGCGGACGGCGCGTCCACCGTGGTCGTCGCGTGTAACCTCGAGAGGTACGGCGCGAGCGCCGGCGACCGCGCGAGCCTTCGCGCGACGTGCGACATCCTGGCGACGAGCGCGAGGTGCGGAATGGCAGTTGTCGGCACGACGATGACGTCGACGAGTCCGCCACGAGCCTGGCCGAGAGACGAATCCGCGTCGAAGGGTGGGCCTAGGGTTTAGAGGAAACCCTAAACCTACGGTTTAGGGTGGAATGAATATTGGTATTTCAACATTCATCCGAGTCCGGGCGGCTCACTCGACGACGCGCCCTCCTCCTCCTCACTCGACGAAAAGAAACGCGGCGACGACGTAACGCACTCCTCGCGTCACCGGAGCCCCCCCGTGCCGTAAATCGCCGCGAAACACCGCCGCGTGCCCGGTCTCCGGGGAACACGTCACGCCCAGATCCGCGAACGTCGTCCCGCCGCCGTCGAACGCGTCGCCGCCGTTCAACGCGAGCGTCAACGACACCGCGGACTGGTCGACGTGAATCGGAAGGTGGTGCTGCGCGCTGGCGTCGTACCTCACGACGAAGACGTCGTGCACGCGGACGCTCGATGCGCGCGCGACGACGTCCGCGCAAGCAGCCGCGAGAAGCGGCGAGAGCTTCTCCCGCATCAGATCGTTCCACCGCGGGACGAGCGCTTCGACGGCGTGCACGGGGAGGTCCGTCGTCGGCACCGCGTAGTGCCGGCTCGTCGTCCACCCGCCGCGCGTCTTCGCCGCGTGCGCTTCCGCGGCGGCGATCCACTCGAGGCACTCGCGTTCCGACAGCAGAGGCGCGTCCGGCGCGGTCTGCCAGACCCCGGCCGCGTGCGCGGTGACGAACCGCGGCGGCGGCGGCGGCGGCGAATCCGTCGAGACGCCCGGGAGGTACGCCGCGTCCTTCGCCGCTTGCCGCGACAGCGCGGCGTGCTCGGGCGCGATGGCGAAGCCGCGACGCCACGCCGCGTGCGCTGCCGCCCACTCGCCGCGGCCTAACAGCGCGGTGCCAATCTTATGCGCTGCGTCGCCGTCGCGAGGGTCCAGCTCGAGCGCCGCCGTCGCCGCGAAGTGCGCGTCGTCGTACCGCGCCTCCTCCTGCGCTTGGTCCGCTAACCGGAGCCAGTCGATCACTTTGAGGTTGGGCGGCGGCGCGTTTGACGTTTTTGACGCCTCGAGCGCGCACCGCGGGCAGTCGCACGCGAACCCGTATCGCCGCCTGAGCTCTCTCCGCCGTCGGAAGTACCGCTGGTTCGAAGGCACGTACGCCGTGGTGATCTCCTCGCCCTCCGCGACGTCCCTCAGCGCGACGAGGGTCACCCTCAGCCCGCCGCACGTCTCGTCGTCGCCGTCGCCGCCGCCGGGGACTATTCGCGCCTCGATCTGACAGTTCGGCACGCAGCTGTGGTTCAGAAGCGCGGTCCCGGGCGCGAGCGCCAACGCGGCGAGGCGAGGCAGGCACGACCCCGCGCGTTCCACCGCGCGAAGGACGCACGCGCTCGCGTCCGCGTCCGCACGGGGGGTCGGTCGCGTCGAGGCGTCCGCCAGCGCTGACGTGGACGCGATCGCGCGGTCGGTCCATCCTTCGCGACGCGGCGTCGACGGGCGCGCGGGCTCGCCGTCGGAGTCGTCGGAGTCTGAGTCGTCGGAGTCGTCGTCGGAGTCGTCGTCCGAGTCGTCGTCCGAGTCGTCGTCCGAGTCGTCCGAGTCCGAGTCCGATCCGCTCGGGGCATCCCCGTCCGATGAATCTTCGTCGTCCTCGTCCTCGTCGTCCGACCCGTTCCCATCGTTCGCCCGCGCCTCGCCCGCCGCCGCCGCCGCCGCCGCCGCCGCCGCGACGTCTTTCGTCGCCGCGTCCAGCGCCGCGCACGCCGCCTCCGCGACCTCCGCCTCCGCGGCCGCAGCCTTTCGCGCGTACGCGCACCCAGGATGCTCCGCGCTCAGCGCGCACACGCCGTCGTCTACCGCGGCCACGAGCCGCGCGAACGCGTCGAACGTGAGCAACGACGCGACGTGCGCGGGCGTCGACGATCCATCGCGGCCGATGCCCCTCGCGCGCGCCCACGACATCTCCAGGAGCTGCCACGCGTCCTCGAGCTGCTCGCGAAGTCGACGCGCGACGCTTCGCCGTTTATGCGGTCTCTTGGACGCGTCCTCGCCGAGCGACGCCGCGCGCGCGGCGGACACCCACCACGGCGCGTCCTGCGTGTGCATGGAGGAGAGCGCGCGCCAATTCGCCGCCGCGTTCGCGTTCGCGGCGCATCCGCGTCCGCTTCCGCGTCCGCCTCCGTCGTCGACCCCGGGTCCCTCCGCCTCTCCCTCGCCCACGCCGTCCGACGCGCCCGCGGCCGCGAGCGCCCTCGCCATCGCGTCCGCGGCGAGGAGAAACGACTCGTTCGTCCGCCTCGCGTGCTCGTGAAACTCGTACGTCGGGCTCCCTTCTTCGCACCCGCCGCGGCACAGTAGCGCGTGCCATCCCGACGCCGCGTCGCGGCATCTCGCGCTGCAGAAGACGTCCGCGCATCCTCCCGCCGCGCGCGCGCACGGCGTCGGGCCCTCGCTCGCGCCGGTCGACGCGTCGTCCGAGGGAAGCGTCGGGAGCGTCGGGAGCGTCGTCGCGATCGCGCGCGTCGTCGCCGAACCGCGAGCGTCGCGTTCCGCTTCCGCGGCGACGAGCGTCCGGCGCGGGACCGCGCCCGTGGCGAGCGCGACGTGCCGCGCGACGTCCGTCCCCGCGGGAGCGAGGCAATGCGCGCACGCGAGCACGCTCGAGCGGTTGCCCATCGCCTGCGTCGCCGCGAGCGGCTTCTCCACCGCGATGACGTCGCCCTTGTTAACCGCGCGCGTCGCCACCAGCCCTCTCCCTCTTCCCTCGATCGCGACGCACCGGACGCGACCGGAGCATCGAAGCTCGAGCGTCGCGTTCGCGTCCGCGACGGCGGCGTCGACGCTCGCCTTGCCCTCGCCATCGCGCGTCCGCTTCGCCATCGCGCCCCGCCGGCGCGACGAGGTGTGCGTCTCGGGGACGAGTCGCTGTTGGACCCGTCCCCGAAAATCCTCGGAAGGCTGAGCCGACTAAGGTTACAACTACGAACGACTGCACGCGGCGGGCGGGCGGGTCTGCTGTGTCCGATGAAGAAACTCCCGGAGCGCTCCCGCGAGACGTGCGAACATCACGCGGACACTGAAAATTACAACGGCCGACGGACCCCACCCCTCGCGCTCTCTCGCTCACTCCAACTCATCCCCGAGCCAGTCGTTCAGCTCGTCCGGCTTGAGCTCGTTCATCCGCTTGTGCGCCTTTGTCTCCGCCTTCTTCGCCACCTTTCTCGCGTACTTCCCCATGTCCTCCTTCTTCTTCTCCGCGCGCTGCACGTTCGGGGAGACGTACGTCGGGGAGTCGTACAGCGTCGGGCCGCCGAACGCGCCGCCGAAGATCTTGATCGGGTGCAGACACAGCCTCGGCCCCGTTTCCGACAGAGTCACCCCGGTCGCGCGCACTTCTTTTCCCTCCGGGTGCACGATTTGGTAGTTTCGAAACCACACGCGATCGTCTTCGTAGTAAAACGCGAAGATGTGATCGATGAACGGCTTCTGTTTGTGATGCCGGAACGGCGTCGCGAACACGTGCGTGAGCATCTCTTTGATGTGCCCCAAGTGCGGCTTCTCCGCGTCGTCGAACGTCGCGTCGAAGTGCAGGACCGGCCGCGAAAACTTCAGGTGGTTCCCCGTGAGCTTGAGCTCCGCCATCGTGTGGACGTTTTCGACGTGGAACTTCACGCTCGGGCCTTCCGGGCACTTCGCGAGCCACATGTAGCAGTCCGTCCGCTTCCTGCACTCGAAGAACATCGCGCTGCTGCACGATTTCATGTCCGCGACCTCCACGACCGCGTCTTTCGGGTTTTTCGAGTCCAGCTTGCTGTCTTTTTTGCTGTTCGGGATGAGCGTCATGATGTCCAACATCAGGTGCCGGTACCGCGACGTCACGCCTCGGCTGCTCAAGATGACGCACTTCTCCTTCGCGTTCACGCCCGTGAAGTCGATCTTCGGCCTGGGTTTGTCGAACCGCGGGTCGTCCTCCTCCTCGGACTCGGACGCGGACGCTTCGTCGTCGTCGTCGTCGTCGTCGTCCTTCGCGATTTCCCTCAGCCGCCTCTTCTTCTCGTTCTCCTTCACCGGCTCGGGCTCCTCGGACGCGGAGACGGACTCGTCGTCCGAGCTCTCGCTCTCGCTCATCGCCTCGCCCCTCGCCTTGGCTTCCGCCTCCTCCTGCTTCCTCCGAAGCTTCTTCTTGTTCTTCATCGCGCGCGATGTCGAGTGCGGGCGGAGGGCGAAATCGCCCGCCGCCTTTTCGAGGTTCCCTGGAGCCGGTCTCGGAGCCGCATCCGCATCCGCAGCGGCGCTCGCGCTCGCCCGACAGATCTCATCAGTCATATCCTCCGGCGCCACCATGGCCGCGGCGGCGCCGACCGCGCGGTTCGCCGCGCCCCTCCCCCCTCGCGCGTCCGCGCCCGCGCCCGCGCGTCGCGCGCGCGCCCACGCGCGCGCGTCGTCGTCGTCCGCGAGCGCGTCCGCGGACGTCGCCGCGCTGAAGAAGGACCTCCTCGCCGCGGTCGCGGCGTCGCGAAAGCCCGGTGCCGACCCGAGCGCGACGAAGCGCGCGATCCTCGACGCGACGGACGCGCTCGAATCGATCGCGGACGACGTCCCATTCCTGGACGTCTCCGGGCGATGGTCGCTCGTGTACAGCACCTCGGACGCGAGCAGCGCGCTCGGGCCGCTGCAGGCGGTCCTCGACGACGACGCGTTCCAGAAGCTCGTCGACACGCTGTACAAGACGTTCTTCACGTTTCTGCCGTCGCTCGCCGGGAGCGCGGAGACGGGCGCGCGGGGGGTCGCGAACCAGCAGATGGTGGACATCGAGAACGGGCGCGTCGTGAACGTCGTCGACGTCGAGCTCGCGTTCGGCGGCGCCGTGCGCGTGGGCGTCATGGGGACGATCGAGGCGAAGGACCCGGACGCGAGAGAGGTTGTCGTGACGTTTACGGATTGGGAGATCGGGCCGGCGCCGGGGTTGTCGGACGGGGGCGCGGGGGAGCAGCCGCGCGTGCGGTTGCCGCTGCCGAGGCCGAAGGGCGCGCTGAAGAACACGTTCTGCGACGAGACGCTGCGCATCAGTCGCGGCGGGCGAGGCGGCGTGTTCATCACCTCGAGAGTGGACTGACGTGACGCGACGACGTTCTCCGTCGTAGGCGTAGGCGACGCGTACACACGAAGGTAGTCTGCTATGCGATCGTCGTCGTGACATCGCGCTATGAATATCTATCATCTCGGGTAATGCGGCGGAGGAGGAGGCGGCGGCGGCGGCGGGCCGCCGCCGCGCCGCGACTCCAGCGCCGGCTGCACGATCGCCGCCTTGAGCGCGTCCTCGTGGTACCTCTGCCTCAGCGCCGGGTACTCTTTGCAAAACTCATCCGCCGTCATCTTCCCCGACTGCAGCTTCTCGTCCATGGCCTCGCACTCCTCGTCCAGCTTCGCCGCGCGACGTTTCAACGCGCCCAACACGGTGTCCAAGTCGTACTTCCGCATCACGTCCTCCGCGCGCGCGCGAATCTCCTCGTGCTCGGCGAGCACGGGCGCCTGGTCGCACGTGCCGATGATCTTCAGCTGCGACTTGAGGTCCCTCGCTTCGTCCGCCATCTCGACGTTGACCGCGC
>Ga0181560_10000135_pt1 | contig 59415 bp, 55 predicted proteins | sample 011ome_20_FD_133751 | JGI IMG/M metagenome (GOLD analysis project Ga0181560, IMG submission 133751) | Coastal salt marsh microbial communities from the Groves Creek Marsh, Skidaway Island, Georgia - 011509CT metaG (megahit assembly) | ecosystem: Environmental > Aquatic > Marine > Intertidal... | reverse complement strand
GACCAGGTCATGAAGTTCTATGAAGCTGCGAAGTTCTACTACTATCCGGGCATGCACGAGCCGGGTTCGATGCTGGCCGTCGGTCTGAACGCCTCGTTCTGGGGCAAGCTGTCACCGTCTGACAAGCTGCTGATTGAAGCCGCTGCTTCGATGGAAAATGACGTCATGATGTCCGAGTACAACGCCAAGAACGGCGCGTCACTCGCACAGCTGATCAACAACAATGGTGTTGAACTGCGCGAGTTCTCTGACGAGATCTATGACAGCTTCGGCACTGCTGCTGACGAAGTGTTCAGCGAAGTCGTCGCGCACAGCGATCTTGCGGCTCGCATTCACGCCAGCTTCCTCAAAGCACGTGAGGAAGTCGGTGGCTGGACGAACATTTCGGACCAGGCCTACGTTGCCCAGCGCAACCGCGTTCTTGGACTTTAGTCCCAACGCATCAAGCACACGAGAAAACGGAGCCCCCTTGGCTCCGTTTTCCATGTGTGCCTGACGAATATGTGACAAATTTCCACACAGACAGCAGGGTCTCTATTGGCTTAGCCCTGTCCTTGGAATTTTGGGGGAAACAGACAGTATGACGGCTACCACTCTCGGCGACGTACAGCCCGCAAAAATTGCTGACTTCGGAGGTCTCGCACTCCGGATTTTTGCCCTGTCGATCATCGCCATCTGTGCTGGTTTCCTGCTCAACAATTACCTCACATTCTGGCAGGACTGGCCCGGGATCGGGAACCTGTTCTCACACCTGCAATGGTTTGGCGCAGAAGCTCTCAACAAGCCATTGCCAGAAGGCGCACCCCTTCTCGGGTGGCTTCAAATACTGCTCTATGTCGTGCTGATCGGACTGGTGGCCGCTTATGTAATCGGGACTCCACAGCGCGGCTTGCGAGTGGATTCGGCCAACCTTTCCGCGCTATCCGCGTTCATAATTCGCGCTGCGTTCTGGTCGGTTCTTTTGATTGGCATTGCAGACACCGTCATCTCGTTCCTGCGTGTCGAGGGTTTCCTTTCCTATTTCGTCGGTGACAAACTCACCACAGAACTTGGACTGTCGCGATTCCGCGGTGCCTTCGTGCACTATCCGCTGATTGTTGTATCGCTGGTGATTGCATACTTCACGCGGACGCTCGGTTTTGCATGGCTGGCCCTGCTGGTTGTGATCGCGGAGCTTCAGATCGTCATCGCGCGTTTCATATTTTCATATGAACAAGCGTTCATGGGGGACCTTGTCCGGTTCTGGTACGCCGCGCTGTTTCTGTTCGCGAGCGCCTACACGCTGACCGAAGAGGGGCATGTTCGTGTCGACGTTCTCTACACAGGGTTCAGTGAACGCGGCAAAGCATGGACAAACTCAATAGGTGCCTTGCTGCTGGGACTGCCGCTCTGCTGGATCATTCTCTCCATGGGGATGGCGGGGAAGGCCACGGTCATCAACAGTCCGCTGCTCAGCTTTGAGACCTCCCAAAGCGGCTTTGGTCTTTACGTCAAATACCTCATGGCGGGTTTCCTCGCCGTATTCGCTGTTTCGATGATGGTGCAGTTCACCAGTTATTTCCTCTCGAGCGTTGCCGACCTTCGCGGCGAACCCGGGAAACCGAAACCACCTGAACAACCGGCGCCCTAGCCCTTAATCCCGGACGGAAACGCAACATGGAAGTCTTCTTCATCGCCGTTCTGGTTTTGCTTATGGCCAGTGCTCTGGCCATGGGTTACCCGGTGGCATTCGCACTGCCCGGTTCGGCCATTCTGACAATCGCATTGGCCTCCCTGTTTGGGTGGGCTTTCACCGGGGATACGGGAAGCTATTTCGCACAGGACGGGCCCATTCAGTGGCTGACCGCCGGCGTCACGAATTTCCGAGGAATCTACTGGGAAGTCGAGCGCGATACCCTGATAGCCATTCCGCTGTTTGTCTTCATGGGCATCATGCTGCAGCGGTCAAAGATCGCAGAAGACCTGCTGGTCACCATGGCACAGCTTTTCGGGCCTGTTCCCGGTGGTCTGGGCATGTCTGTGGTGATTGTTGGCGCTCTGCTTGCGGCGACCACAGGCATTGTTGGTGCAACCGTTGTGGCGATGGGACTGATTTCCCTGCCAGCGATGCTGCGTAACAATTATTCTCATTCTCTCGCGACAGGAACCATCGCGGCCTCCGGCACACTCGGGCAGATCATCCCACCCTCAATCGTGCTCATCATCCTAGCCGATCAGCTCTCGAGCGCCTCGGATCAGGCCAGTACGGCACGAAAAGCCGAATACAAGGAAGCCACGGGCGAGTTTACCATGCCCGGTGAGTTCGACATCGCCTCAACAAGTGCCGGTGACATGTTCCTGGGTGCGTTCCTGCCCGGCCTCGTGCTCGTCGGTCTGTATCTCGCCTATATCCTTATTTTTGCGCTGATCCGCCCGAAAAGCGCGCCAGCCGTCCGTCACGACGGTGCCTATAATCTTCGGTTTGCGCTGCGCGTATTCCTCGTTCTGATCCCGCCGCTGGCACTGATCCTCGCGGTTCTCGGTTCGATCATCATGGGCATCGCGACTGTAAACCAGGCTGGTGCCATCGGTGCGGTTGGCGCGATCATCATGGCCGGCTATCGCCTTACCGAAGGCAACCGCCTCACCTATGTACCGGCCCTGATCGCCATTGCTGCCGTTGTTGTTGTCTTCGTCCTGTTGGAAAACTTTGATCTCAACATAAAGAGCATCGATACCGGCAATGATCTGTTCGGAATTCTGCTCGCGGTCGCCGCCGTTGTGGCATTCCTGTCCGCAGTGCTGTGGAGCGGTTGGCGAGTCCACAAGATCGACGACACCATGCGCAGTGTCATGATCGAGACCGCTAAAACCACCTCGATGGTCTTCATCATCCTGCTTGGCGCAGCCATGCTGACAGCTGCGTTCCGTGCCTTTGGTGGCGAAGAACTGGTGAAGGGATTTCTGGAAAGCCTGCCGGGTGGTTTCTGGACCCAGTTTATCGTGGTCATGGCCGTGATCTTCGTCCTCGGCTTCTTCCTCGACTTTATCGAGATCGCCGTTGTGGTGGTTCCGATCGTCGCACCGATCCTGCTGCAGGATCCGTCCGCAAATATCACTGCGGTTTGGCTTGGCGTCATGATCGGCGTCAACATGCAGACATCGTTCCTGACCCCACCCTTCGGGTTCGCGCTCTTCTATTTACGCGGTGTTGCGCCAGCCATTGTCAAAACCACGTCCATGTACAAGGGCGTGGCAGCCTTTATCGGGCTCCAGCTTCTGGGTCTGGCAATCGTCGGCAACTTCCCCTCGCTGGTGAACTTCCTGCCCAACAAGTCTTTCCTGTCAGCTGAAACGGCTCCGCCTCCAAAGAACCCGCGGCTCCAGCAATGCATCGAAGAACGGCTGTTCCCGATCTACGATGAACGGCGACCGGAACTCGTCGCGGCGATTGACAGTGGGAAAACACTCGATTTCAGTTATCTGCCCCCCAAACGGTTGAAGGAAATCAACGACAGTTTCACCAAAGCCCTCGCGACCTTCCAATTGGTCGAAGACATTCGTGAGAGCGAGCGCGACCTCGCAGACTACGTTCCCGAATATCGGCCGCTCCATATCAGTGTCCGGCGTATGCAGGCCGATATCCGCGACCACATTGCCGAGATCAAGGAACATCGCGAAGAACTACGTCAGGACAAACGCAACGGTGAATTCACCAGCACCGAAACGGCCGACATGGAGGATCTGATCCTCAAACTGCAGGCCGAGCAGAAAGTGCTTGAGGCCGGACTGCCGACTGAATGGGACGATGCACGCAAACGCTATACGACGCTTTCGAGCGCTGTGAAGAAAGCACGCCTGACTTATCGGCGAAATGTCGACCAGGCCTATGAGCCTATCCTGGAACTGCGCGAGATTATTGCGGGCTCGGAAGACTTTGCCGCTGTGAAAGAGCAAGTGAGTAATCTCCCTGGTGCGCTTGCTGCGCAGTCCGGTGATCAGGCCATAGAGACGCTGAAGGCCACAGAATCTTCACTGGCCCGTCTCACAGACACAAGCCGGATTCGTGCCCCTCTGACGCAAGCACGTCGCGCGCTGACTGCACGGACACCAAATCCCGAAAAAGCTGTCGTGGAAGCCAGCAAGGCTGTCGCATTGTATTTGGAAGAACTCGAGTGGCGGACCCGCGCCGCCGCAGAACTGGCAACACCACTCACGACTTACAGCGATACTCTCGCCGACACGATTGGCCTTCGCCTGCAGGAACGCCTGCCGTCAGAACATATTGGCGATATGGCATCCTGCCTGGCCGTCCACAGGGATATCTCCCTGAACTTCTGATCGCATGACCATCTGAATCAAAAACGGCCGCCCAAAAGGCGGCCGTTTTCATTGAACACATCGCTTTATCTAGTCAGCAGATCGCTTGGGCAAAAGCTTCCAAACCAGCGGGAGCACGGCAGCGGCCAGAGCAATCTTAACGAACGCACCAGCAATAAACGGCTGGAACCCCGCAACGATAGCCTTCTCAAGCCCGCCAACAATGCCGGACAACCAGGCCACACCCAGCGCAAAAATGATTGCTGTACCTGCCATGTTGGCCAGGAAGGTCAAAACCACGTTCCGGTCCCAACCGCGCTCTGCGAGCCATCCAACAAGAACAGCGGCAACAAGGAATCCTGCGAGATAACCGCCGGTCGGGCCCGCCATGTAAAGCACACCGCCACCGCTTGCGAAAACCGGCAATCCGATCGCGCCTTCAGCCAGATAGAGCAAAATGGTTGCGCCCGCCAAACGCGCGCCATAAGCCATCGCAATCACCAGCACGGCAAATGTTTGCATGGTCATTGGCACCGGCCACATGGGCACCTGCACCTTTGCCGACAGGGCCATCAAAATGCTTCCCGCAAAAGCCAGTAGAGCCAGCCGAAGCAGGCCGCCGGTTTCACGGGGCCAAAGGGCGTTGATCAATGTGGGCGCGCTGCCCGGGACTGCTTGCATCATTTGTCTCCGGTTGGACGGATGAAATTCACGTTGAGACTGTTATCAGCTTCACCACATCCCGACAATATGGGGCACCGGTCAACTGAACCGCGGTGCCGCCGGGAAACCGCGTGGAACCTTACGCCCTGCCTGGGCGCGTTTTCCGATCCATTCGGCGAGCTCATCAGCAGTAAATGTCCGATGTCGGTCCCCTGTCTGGGTCGTCAGGCCCTCCTTCATGGTGAAGACCGCCACATCTGCAAGACTGTCGCCCGAGTAGCTTTGGAGCTTTACCCCACGACCACGTGACATTTCCGGCAATTCGGACAGCGGGAAGACCAGAAGTTTGCGCTTTTTACCAAGTACCGCGAGATGGTCGCCCTCTGCCGGGCCACAGGCCGCCGCCTCCACATCACCCTTCACGTTGAGGACCAGTTTCCCGTTCTTGGTCTGGGCAATGACATCATCCTCGCCCACGACAAAACCGCGTCCGTCACTGGACGCCACAACAAGTTTGGCACCCGGTTTGTAGACATGCAGCGAGACAATATCGGCATCGTTCCCCATATCGAACATCAGCCGCAATGGCTCGCCATGCCCCCGGCCACCGGGAAGCTTGTCGATCCCCACAGTGTAGAAACGCCCATTGGTGCCGAACACCAGAAGCTTATCCGTCGTTTCGGCCTCAACAGCAAAACGCCCTTTGTCACCTTCCTTGAACTTCAGCTCAGTCTGATCCAGACCGTGACCGCGGATGGCGCGGACCCAGCCTTTTTCGGAACACACAACGGTGACCGGCTCGCGTTCGATCATGGCCTCAACCGGCACGGCCACGGGATCCGGCGCGTCGCCAATCTCTGTCCGTCGCTTGCCGAGCTCGGTTTTCTGACCAAAGGCCTTTTTCAAGTCTGCAACTTCACCGGCCAGATGCTTGATTCGCCTGGCCTTGTCTTTGAGGAGGCCTTTGAGAGACTTCTGTTCCCCCTCAAGTCCTTCGATCTCTTCGCGAATTGCGATTTCCTCGAGCCGGCGCAAAGACCGCAAACGCATGTTGAGAATGGCATCGACCTGCGCATCATTGAGGTCCCAGCGCTTCTTCATGACCGCACGCGGGTCATCTTCTTCGCGAATGATCGCAATCACCTCATCCAGATTGAGGAAAACGACCATGTAGCCTTTCAGAACATTCAGGCGATCGGTGATTTTCTCCAGCCGGTGTTTGGTCCGGCGGATCAACACGTTGTGACGGTGATCGATGTATGCTTGCAGGACTTCACGCAAATTCATGACACGCGGTACATGATCCGCGTCGAGCACATTCATGTTCAGCGAAAAGCGCGATTCCATTTCCGTATTGCGGAACAGGCTCTCCATCAACATCTCAGCCGTGACATTCCGGCTTTTGGGCTCCAGCACAAGCCGAATGTCTTCGGCGGATTCATCGCGAATATCGCCCAATAGCGGGAGCTTGCGATTGTGCATCAGCTCGGCGATGCGCTCGATCAGACGTGCTTTCTGAACCTGATAAGGAATTTCGGTGATCACGACCTGATACTGACCGCGACCGAGATCCTCGCTCACCCATTGGGCACGAACCCGAAAGCTGCCGCGACCCGAAGCATAGGCTTCTGCGACCGTCGCGCGGTCTTCCACCAGCTTTCCACCGGTCGGGAAATCGGGTCCCGGCATAAAATCCACGAGCTTTGCGATGGTCGCGTTGGGCGTTTTCAGCAAATGAGCCAGCGCATCGCAAATTTCACCGACATTATGGGGTGGAATACTGCTCGCCATACCCACCGCAATGCCGGTCGCACCATTTGCCAGCAGGTTCGGAAAGTTTGATGGCAGAACAACCGGCTCGCTGCCCTCGCCGTCATAGGTTTCGCGAAAATCCACGGCATCTTCGTCGATGCCATCAAGCAAGGCTTGCGCGACTTCGGTCATGCGCGCCTCGGTGTAGCGCATCGCCGCTGCATTATCGCCGTCGACATTGCCGAAATTGCCTTGACCGTCGACCAGCGGATACCGAACCGCAAACTCCTGTGCCAGACGCACCAGTGCATCGTAAATCGCCTGATCGCCATGGGGATGGTATTTACCCATGACATCACCCACCACACGGGCACATTTCTTGTAGCCCTGATCCGGATCGAGCTTGAGCTGACGCATCGCATGCAACAAACGGCGATGTACCGGTTTCAGACCATCGCGCACATCCGGCAGGGATCGCGCCATAATCGTGGACAGTGCATAGCTCAGATAGCGCTCACTAAGCGCATCCTTGAATGCTTCCTGACGCACACCGCCACCAACAACAGTCATCTTAAATTCTCCAGTGAACAGATGCTCCTTGTAGGCCCCGCGCCTGATTCACCTCAACAATCAGCAGAAGGCGATTCCATGCTTTCCGATGATCGCGAGATCAGCACATCCAGACGCTCGCGGGCCGCGGGCAGCCCACGATCAAGCGGATCAAATGCATGACGCGCCAGAAAAAAACCTGTCAGCTTCAATCCCGCGGCAAAATCTGCGTCATCGGCCCCTCCACCCCGCCCATCCGGGCGCAGGAAGGATGGCAGGGTCAGCATACGCTCGCGGTAGGGCTCTCCCGCCGCACGTGATACAGCCCGACCGGTACGCGGACTTACATAAATCAGATTCTCGGTTTCACCAGTCGCCGCACACGAGCCCAGATCAAGTCCAAAGCCGAGCTCGTGAAGCAGGCCAAGCTCCCACTGAATATAAACCGCTGGCCATATATCACGCTCCCCGCCCGAAAGCGCATCGAGCAAAGCACCCGTCGCAGCATACAGTCCGGGATGCGGTTCACGTTCGGGGATCACCGCTTCGACAACCGCGCAAGCTGCCGATAACGCGGCCAGTCGGGCCGGGTCATCCATGAACTGCGCGGCCACATGACGTACGGGCTCAATGGTGTATCGACCGAGATGCTCGGTCAGGCGTGCACGCCAGACAGCATCGACGAGGTTGCCGGGCTGAACAATCCCACGTTTGCTGCGCGAGTCTCCGCCATGCATCAGGCCCGCGTGACGCCCGTGGTCGCGCGTGAGCAACTGCACCACCGCAGCTCCCTCACCATGCGGCCGCGCAGCCAGCACGATACCTTCGTCACGCCAATCCATTTGGTTTTCTCAACCCATCAGTAGGCTTTCATGGAACATACTTTGTCGCGCCGTGGCAATGCGGGCAGGTTCCCATGGGCTCACGCGTCGAAGCGAAGGCCCCATTCGCGGAAATGTCCGGGATCTTCTGCCCATTTTTCCCGCACCTTCACGCGCACAAACAAATGCACTTCTCGCCCCAGCAGCTCCGCCAGTTCCTCTTGAGCCTCAGAACGAATGCGGCGGATCATTTGACCGCCTTTGCCGACCACAATGCCCTTGTGAGATTCGCGCGCGACCGTGATCGCCTGCTCAATCCGCACACTGCCATTCTCGAAATCCTCCCAGCTCTCCGTGCCGACGGCCAGGGCATAGGGCAATTCCTGATGAAGGTAGAGATAGGCTTTTTCGCGGGTGAGTTCGGCGGCCAGCAGGCGTTGCGGCAAATCTGAAATTTCATCCTCTGGAAACAGCCAGGGACCCTCGGGCATACGACTGGCGAGTTCTTCTTCCAGATCAATCACCCCACTGCCATTGAGTGCTGAAATCATGAACGTACGGTCAAAATCCACCAACCCATTGAGTTCGTCGGCCAGTGCAAGCAGGACTTCCCGGCGAACCGTATCCACCTTGTTGATGACAAGCGTGACCGGCCCTCCCCGTTCCTTCAAGCCTTCGGCAATGCGTCGCGTATCGGGATCTACGCCGCGCTTGGCGTCCACCAGCAGGATGACGGCATCTGCATCGGATGCACCGCTCCAGGCGGCGTCCACCATCGCCCGGTCCAGCCGTCGCTTGGGCACAAAAATACCCGGCGTATCGACATAGACGATTTGCGTGTTCTCCCGCAGGGCTACACCCCGCACGCGAATTCGTGTCGTCTGAACCTTCGGTGAGACAATCGAGACTTTGGCGCCGACCAATCGATTGACCAAAGTTGATTTGCCGGCATTGGGCGCGCCGAGCACCGACACGACACCGCAGTTTGTCTGTCCGTCAGGCATCTTGCTTGACCCCCAGCCGGGCCAACATCCCAGCAGCGGCATCCTGCTCAGCAGCGCGCTTGCTTGGTCCGGACGCACGCGCCGGTTCCTGACCTTCCAGTGATACTTCCACGGTAAACTCCGGTTGGTGATCGGGGCCACGGCGGCCGACATCACTATATACGGGCAATCCATGCCCTTTTGACTGCGCCCATTCCTGCAATGCCGTCTTTGGGTCTCGTGGTGGCCGAGACTTTTGTTCCACCAACGGGTCCCAAATCCGACGGATAAAGGCTTCCGCAGAAGTCATACCACCATCCAGATAGACGGCCGCAATCAGTGCTTCGACCATATCGGCCACGATGTTTTCGTTCAGCACACCCGGGGACACGCGCGCAAAACGCTCAACGCCGATATCCGCACCCACCCGGGCCAGCGTGCTGGCCTGCACCAAGGCCGCAAACCGACGTCCGATTTCACCTTCATTTTCGGCCGGAAACCGCTCGAGCAGCAATTGCGCCACAACCAGTCCCAGCACACGATCTCCGAGAAACTCCAGTCTCTCATAGGATTCCGGCCCTGCCACACTCGAATGACTGAGCGCCCGAATCAAAAGGCCACGGTTGGAAAAGCGGTGACCCAGCGTCCCGAACAACTCTTCAATGGCGGGGCCCTTAGCCATCAATCGATGGAATCAAAAATGCGATTGAAACGCGTCGCCTGGATCCAGCCCCATGGCTTCAGCCAGCCTGCTGAACCATCTGTGGAGAAGAAGATCATCTCGGCACGCCCGATGAGGTTCTGGTCGGGGACAAACCCCCAGCTGCGGCTGTCATTGCTGTCATCGCGATTGTCGCCCATGGCGAAATAGTTTCCCGGCGGCACAACAAATTCACGCGTGTTATCGACTCCGCCACGATCGGCAAGGCCCTCACGAATCGTATAGGTCCTACCACCGGGGAGCGTTTCCTCATATTGCGGCACACGGCGCACGCTGCCGCGGAAATCACGTGAAAGATGATCCTCAATCCGACGCCGCGGCACAATCTCACCGTTGAGATGCAAGCGGCCGTTGATCATTTGAATGCGATCCCCCGGCACCCCCACAAGGCGCTTGATGAAATCATCCCGATTGGTCGGCGGATGACGGAACACCGCAACGTCGCCACGCTCCGGCGCACTGCCAAATATCCGGCCGGAGAAAAAACCCACGCCGAATGGAAACGAGTACCGACTATAGCCGTATGAGTATTTCGAGACGAAAAGGTAGTCACCAATCAACAAGGTCGGAATCATCGAGCCCGAAGGAATATTGAAAGGCTGGAACAGAAAAGCCCGCACCACCCCGGCAATCAGCAAGGCGTAGACAATTGTGCGCAACGTCTCGAACGTGCCGCCTGATTTCTGTTTCTTGTCTTTCGACATTCTACGACCTTTGCAACTTCATACCGCAGCGGAAACGCGGTTTCTAAACGCGTCACGGCGATTGCGCCAGTCACGAAAGGAACAGCGCAGCCATGCCATGGTGTCCTAGTCCACGATATCGGGAATCGCAGAGATGATGACAATCGCCTGCGCCAGGGGCGGTTCGTCCGTAATGGACAGTTCGATAAGTGGTTTCATACCCGGCGGCGTGATTTCAGCCAGGCGCGCAGCGGCACCATTTGTCAGATGCATTGTCGGCTTTCCTGATGGAAGGTTGATCACTCCCATATCGCACCAGAACACACCTTTGCGAAACCCTGTGCCCAGTGCTTTGGAACATGCTTCTTTGGCGGCATAGCGCTTGGCGTAGCTGTCGGCACGCTTGAGGCGGCGGTCAGACTTCACCCGCTCCGTTTCTGTAAAGCAACGCATCGTGAAGCGATCTCCGAACCGCTCGAGAGTCCGTTCAACACGCGTGATATCAATCAGGTCACTCCCCAGTCCGATAATCATGGGATACATCGGAACAGGTGGCTTTACGGGGTTGTCTTCACTCATGCGCTGGCCTCGCCCAGTGAATCCGCCCGGGCCTTGTCCATCAGCGCACGCATGCGCTTGATTGAGCTGTCGAGGCCACCAAAGATGGCTTCACCAATCAAAAAGTGACCGATGTTGAGTTCTTCTATCTCTTTGATTGCCGCAATTGGCCCGACGGTATCAAAGGTTATGCCATGTCCGGCATGCATCTTCAGACCGATCCCGGTTCCATATTCTGCGGCATCCTCGATCCGGGCATAAAGCCGCTCAGCCTCCTCCGTATCCCCTTCCGACAGGGCATCACAATAGGCACCAACATGAATTTCGACAGCCGGAGCACCGATAGAACGCGACGCATCAAGCTGCGCGCGATCGGGCTCAATGAACATGGAAACAATGGCACCGCGTTCACCAAGGTCATCGACAAACCGCTTGAGGTGATTGTGACCTCCGACCACATCGAGGCCACCTTCTGTGGTTCGCTCCTCACGCCGTTCGGGCACAATGCAAACCGCATGAGGCGCATGACGAAGCGCAATATCCAGCATCTCATCAGTCGCCGCCATTTCAAGGGTTAGCGGGATATCGATGGCCTCAAGCAAGCGGATGAGGTCATCATCCGAGATGTGCCGTCGGTCCTCGCGCAGGTGGGCAACAATGCTGTCAGCGCCTGCTGCCGCGGCGGCGCGCGCCGCACGGACAGGGTCGGGCAGACCGCCACCGCGGGCGTTGCGGATGGTCGCCACATGATCAACATTGACGCCGAGGCGCAGATCAGAAGCCATTGAACTGTCTCATGGTTTCGGGAACAGACGGTAGAATCGAACTTCTCGGATGGAAGGTCAAGGCGTGTCGTGGTCAGCTGCGGGCGCGCTCGACAGTGCTGACTGATCTATGTCCGTGCAAAGTCGTCACAATGTTGTTCAGGTGTTTGGCGTCAGCGACTTCAATATCAACGACCATATCGAAGAAGTCCGCCGTCCGGTTGGTAAACTTCAGATTTGAAATATTGCCGTGGGCGCTGGCAATGGTCGCAGCCATCTCCGCGAGACTCCCCGGCTCATTGACCAGCGTAATGTTCAGACGGCTGACCAGATCGGTTGTTCCCAGATCAGAATCCGGATCCCAGGACACATCCACCCAACGTTCCGGACTATCTGCGAAAGCCTCGAGAGTCATGCAATCTATGGTGTGAATGGTCACGCCCTTGCCGGTTGTCATGACACCCACAATGCGATCTCCGGGCAGCGGGTAGCAGCACTTGGCCATATGCACGGCGATGCCAGGCGTCAGACCGCTGATCGGAACGGCATGTTTGCCATCCCCGGTCGGCAGGCGTTTCTTGCGACGCAGTGAAAATATCGAAGCTGCGTTCTTCATTGCAGATTCGTCTTTGACCTTGTCCGGGAACACCGCCCGGGCCACATCTCGTCCGGTGTAAACGCCCTGCCCAACCATCGCGAACAGATCGTCGGTCGAATCCGCATGGAATTCCTTCAGGGCTTTGTCAAAAGACGCGCCGTCGAGCGTTTCCCCAATCCGGTCAAACCCCTTGCCGACAATTCCACGGCCCAGATCAACATACTGGCGCATCTCGGCTTCACGCAGCACGCGCCGAATGCGAGAGCGCGCCTTGCCCGTGACGACAAGTTTTTCCCAGTCCGGGGACGGTGTCTGGTTCTTGGATATCAGGATTTCGACCTGATCCCCGTTTTGCAGAACCGTGCGCAGCGGCATGTTGCGCCCGTTGATTTTCGCACCGACACTTTTGTCACCAATATCGGTATGGACGGCATAAGCAAAGTCGATCGGCGTTGCGCCGCGCGGCAGCGAATACACTTCCCCGCGCGGGGAAAAGCAGAAGACCTGATCGGAAAACATCTCCATGCGCGTATGGGCGAGAAAGTCTTCCGGCGCCACAGCGTTCTCTAGGATCTCGAGAAGCTCCTGAAGCCAGCGATACTGACGGTTCTCTTCCCGCACCGCATCAGACGCCGGGCCCGAGCCGGTTTCCTTGTAAACCCAGTGTGCTGCAACACCCCGTTCGGCCACGTCGTGCATGTCCTGAGTCCGGATCTGAATTTCGATACGGTGATCGGCGAGGCCAATCACGCTGGTGTGCAATGACCGATAACCATTCGGTTTTGGCGTCGAAATGTAGTCTTTGAATCTTCCGGGCACGACCTGATAGCGCCCGTGCACGACGCCCAACGCCTGATAACAATCCGGCACCGTCGGCACGACCACGCGAAAGGCAATGATATCGGATAATTGTTCGACAGATGAATGGGTCCGCTGCATCTTTCGCCAGATCGAATAGGGCGATTTCTCACGCCCGGCGATATTCACTTCAATCCCCGCTTCAGCGAACACATCGCGCAACTCGCCGAGTACGGCCTCAACAACGCTTTCACCTTCAGATCGCAGGAATTCGAGGCGGCGTGTGATCGAATCCCGTGCATCAGGATAAAGCTCACGAAACGCCCGGTCCTCCAATTCATCCTTGATGTCGTGCATGCCGATGCGTTCGGCCAGCGGCGCGTAGATGTCCATCGTCTCATGGGCAATGCGATGGCGGCGCTCTTCTTTCGGCACATGATGCAGCGTACGCATATTGTGTAAACGGTCAGCCAGCTTGACCAGGAGGACACGGATATCCTTGCTCATTGCCAGCAACAATTTGCGGAAGTTTTCTGCCTGCTTGGCACGGTCGGATTGCAACTCAAGCTGGGTCAGCTTCGTCACGCCATCGACCAACTGCGCGACCTCTTCACCGAAGAGTTCAGTGATTTCCTCAGTCGTGGCCTCGGTGTCTTCGATTGTGTCATGCAGGAGCGCTGTGATGATCGAAGCCGTATCAAGATGGTAGTTGGTCAGGATGCCCGCAACTTCCAGCGGATGACTGAAATAGGGGTCGCCCGAAGCCCGGGTCTGCGCCCCATGCGCCTTCATCGCAAAGACATAGGCACGGTTCAGCGCATCCTCATCCGCACTCGGATCGTAGGCACGAACTTTCTCAACAAGTTCAAATTGACGCATCATGAGAACATCATAGCCATGAAACGGCGTGCACGAAAAAGCCCGAACACATTAAAATGTGCTCGGGCGCTCGTTCGCGTGGGCGAAAATTTGATTGCAGGGCGTCAAACGCCTCTATCTGAAGCAAAAAGCGATCAGTTATCCGGGCTTTCGTCGACAGCGTCCTCGAAACGCATCTGCGGCATGCCGTCCTCGGAGCCTTCCTCACCATCCGCGAGCGGTGCATCGGGAACAACACCAGCGACGTGGGTTTCGGATTCGAGCAACTCGATGACTTCTTCCTCTTCAGGAAGGTCGAACTCGACATGTTTCTGCTGACCCGCGATCAAAGATTCCTGCAGACTTGCAATCTCGACGGTCTCGTCGGCGATCTCTCGCAGTGCAATAACGGGGTTCTTGTCGTTGTCGCGCTCAACAGTGATCGGCGCTCCCGCCGAAATCTCACGCGCGCGCTGACCGGCGACCATAACCAGATCGAAGCGGTTGGGAATACGTTCAATGCAATCTTCAACTGTGACGCGGGCCATTCAAATTTCTCCGAGCCTGAATAGGGGGTTGGCAGTTATATAGGCCCAAAATCACGGGAAGCCAACCGTTTAGGCGCAATAGGGTTCAGCGCGTTGTAATCTCGTCATCCAGAAGCTCAACGCCCGACAGGTCGGAAGCTTCGGCAAGCAGCGCATCAATCCCGCGCCCAGTCGCCGGATGTACCCAATCAGGTACGATATCGCGCAACGGAACCAACACAAATGCGCGCTGATCCATACGTGGATGCGGCAAAACCGGCCATTCCAGCGAAATCAAACCGTTGTAGTCGAGAAGATCGATATCCAGCACACGCGCAGCATTCCGCGCTTCGCGAACACGCCCGAACGTATCTTCAACGTGATGTAACGCCTGCAACAACGCCCCCGCTGCCAGATTCGTCGTCACCGAAACCACAATATTAACGAAATGTGGCTGGTCTGACACCGGAACCGGAGCGGTTGTATACCAGCGGGAGCGGTTCGAGACTTTGATCTGGTGCCCCTCCAAAGCGATAAGCGCAGCCTCAAGGGTCTGGCGCGGCGCGCCGTGACTGACACTGGGAAGATTGGCGCCGAGCCCGATCAAGATCATATTCTTCCTCTTCCCCACAAAGGTTGATTGTCACTGTGGTGGACGGCTGGACAGGGTTTCCGGCTCGGGCTATCTAACCCGCCATTCAAAGCAACCGCGCGGTTCCGCGGTCATATATTCAACAGATATTCACTTACGACGCTCTGGCGTCTGATTGCACAAAGGAATTTAACAGCGTGCTCAAGGACAATGAAAAAACAGTCGTTTTTATAGATGGTGCAAATCTCTATGCAACCGCCCGGGGGCTGGATTTCGACATCGATTACAAGAAACTACTTTCGCTTTTCCAGACCCGCTCGAACCTCGTCCGAGCTTACTACTACACTGTGCTGATCGAGGATCAGGAATACTCCCCCATTCGACCACTCGTCGACTGGCTCGACTACAACGGATACACATTGGTGACCAAACCGGCCAAGGCTTTCACGGACACAGCCGGCCGCCGACGCATCCGAAATTCAATTGACGTTGATCTGGCCGTCGACATGCTCGAAATCGCCGAAAAAGTTGACCACATCGTTCTGTTTTCCGGCAACGGAAGCTATCGCAGTCTGATTGCTGCCGCACAGCGTCGCGGAGCTCGCGTCACTGTGATCAGCACCACGTCCAGCAACACAGCGACAATCGCGGATGAATTGCGTCGGCAAGCAGACAGTTTTGTTGATCTGAAATCCCTGCGCGGTGATATCGCACGTGAACGTTCCCATCGCCCTGCCAACAGTGATGATGGTTACGATGATGATGATGACTACTACGATGACTTCGATGACGAGTTCGAAGACGACGATAAGGTATCCGTCGATAAAAACTCGGCGGCCTGATCATGCCGACACCACATGAACCAACCCATGACTGCCCTCTATGCCCGCGTCTGGCTGAGTTTCGAACTCAGAATGCAGCAAAGTTTCCCGATTTCCACAACGGGCCGGTCCCCAGCTTCGGAAGCCCCGATGCACGACTGCTGATCGTAGGTCTCGCGCCAGGCCTGAAGGGGGCCAATCGGACAGCCCGGCCCTTTACAGGGGATTATGCGGGCGACCTGTTGTATCCGACACTTGAAAAGTTCGGATTCTCCAAAGGTGAATTCAAAGCATCGCCCGATGATGGTCTCGAGCTTATCGACTGTCGCATTACCAATGCGGTCCGCTGTGTTCCACCCCAGAACAAACCCATTGGTGCAGAGGTCGTGGCCTGCCGCCCATTCTTTGCAGCTGAAATCGCAGCCATGCCAAAACTGGAAGTCGTTTTGGCACTCGGCGGGCTGGCGCATAAAGCGATCCTGGCAACTTTGGGCTACAAACAATCCGCGTTGAAATTCATTCACGCCGCGTCCTATGAGGTTGCCAATGGTGAGCGCAATATCATGCTGGCCAACAGCTATCATTGCTCACGCTACAACACGAATACCGGCCGCCTAACGAGTGAAATGTTCGAGGATGTATTCACTCTCATCCGCGATCATCTCGACGGGCTGGATTGACGACATGGGTCGCCAAATCTAAATTCGTTTCACTTGCAACGAATAGTTGATGACCCGATGACACGCTCCCGATCCGCGAACAAGGACGCTCCAGAGCATCTGGTTCTCGAGACCTTTCTCCCCTACCGACTGTCCGTGCTGGCCAACCGTGTCAGCAATGCCATAGCGCAAGACTACGAGGCAGGGTTCGGTCTGCGGGTTCCTGAATGGCGTGTCATGGCTGTACTTGGCCGTTTCGGCGCCAACACGGCAACCGGCTTGTGTCATCAGACAGCAATGGACAAGGTTACTATCAGTCGCGCCGCAACTACCTTGCTCGCCCGCAAGTTCATCACCCGAAAAACCGACCCCGATGACCGCCGCCGGACCATTTTGGAGCTGACGGCTGCAGGACAACGGGTGCATGACGAAATCGTGCCCGTCGCACTGGCCCATGAGGCTGACTTGTTGCACACACTCAGCCAGAGCGAGCGAGCCCAACTCGACAGACTACTCACCAAACTCCAGCAGGAAACTGAAGTCACAGCATCTAGAGAAAATGCTCGTGGAGCGGCGCAAACCCGTTGAACCCGATCGAAGCGTAGGTCGACGTATATGCACCGGTATTCCGGAACGTGACGAAATCTCCAGCTTTCAGCGTCACAGGCAATTCGTACAACGCATCTTCATAGAGCACGTCATGACTGTCACAGGTCGGCCCCGCCACCACGGACGGCGTCATGTCTGCCGACATGTCATCAAACTCCAGTTGATACTGAATTGCCTCACCCTCGGTCTCCGCCAGGCCGCCATATCGACCCACATCCAGATACACCCAACGCTGGCGCCCGCCATAGATGCGCTCGGTGACCAGAATGACCTCACTCCGCAGTTTTCCCGCAGATGCCACGATGGCGCGCCCAGGCTCCATCAAGACACGCGGAACTTCATCACCAAAAGATTCTGACAACGCCCGCCCGATCGCCGCGAAGACCTCGGCCAAACCGGGCCCATCATCATTGCGATATGGCACAGGAAATCCGCCCCCCAGATTGATCAACTCCAAAGCAACACCATCAAGCGCAAGCTGTTCGAATATCGCCGCGCAGCGGCTGATGCCTTCGCGCCAACGCTCGGGTTCGGTCTGCTGACTGCCGACATGAAATGACAGCCCCGCGGGTATAAGGCCGGCTGCCTTTGCCGCGCGCAAAAGCGGCGCTGCTTCGTCCGGCGCACAGCCGAATTTACGGGTCAGCGGCCAACGCGCACCGTCATTCGCAACAACGATGCGACAGAAAACTTTCGCGCCAGGGGCCGCAACCGCAAGCTTCTCGATCTCACCCAAACTGTCGATGGCAAATAGGTCAACGCCAAGATCATGGGCAGCGGTGATATCGACAGATTTTTTGACCGTGTTCCCATAGGAAATCTTCGAAGCTGGAACCCCTGCTTCGAGGCAAGCCATGATTTCTGCCAAACTCGCGGCATCAAAGGCGCACCCTGATTTGTTGAGTGTTGTCAGAACAGGGCGTGCAGGGTTTGCTTTCACCGCATAGTAGACCTCTGCCCACGGCGCCATTTCTCTCATGTCACGGAAGTTCGCTTCCACCTGCTCCAGATCGACGATCATGCAGGGCGTCGCCGGAGCCTCACTGGCCAGAAATGCATCGATTCTTGCTGTCATGCGGCTCATCCTTTACCCGAGCGGTGGCGCGTTATAGTCGAATCCCGGCCAGATTGAAGCGTCTTTTTTCGTCGCCAGACAATCATTACGCCTGTGCGGTTCATTGCCCTGAATCGCGGGGTCGTGGTAACCGGCACAAGACTTACAACTCTGGGACGAAAACACGTGGCAACGCGCCCTTCCATCTGGATCCTGAACGGCCCCAACCTCAACCTGCTTGGCGAACGCGAGCCAGGTATCTACGGCGGGGAGTCTCTGGCAGACATCGAACAACGTTGTCGGGATGCAGCTGAGACCGCCAATCTTGATCTCGAATTCCGGCAATCCAATCACGAAGGTGAACTTGTAGCCTGGATTCAAGAAGCCCGCATATCGGCGGCCGGACTTGCCATCAACGCCGGGGCCTACACACACACATCGGTTGCCGTGCATGACGCGCTTCGTCTGCTCGACATTCCGATTGTTGAAGTTCACCTCTCCAATATCTTCGCCCGGGAAGAGTTCCGACATAAGTCCTATATCAGCGCGGCTGCAACAGGTGTTGTGTGTGGGTTTGGCCCCATGAGCTATTTGCTCGCGATTGACGCGCTCGTAGTGCGTATGGACTTGTAGATAAACATGAGTGACCCGTTCGATATTGATTCAGAACTTGTCCGCAAACTTTCTGACCTGCTTGCTGAAACCGGATTGGGTGAGATCGAGTATGAGGACGGCGGCAAACGCATTCGCGTGGCACGTCCAGCTGCTGCGGCTTCATCGACGGCCATCACTGCTCCGGCAGCAACGCCAGCGGCTGGTTCGCCAGCAATATCTGCGGCGGGCGATGATGCAAACCAACCCGGGGCTGTGTCGTCCCCGATGGTCGGCACCGTCTATCTTTCCCAATCCCCCGGCGACCCGCCTTTGATCAAAGCTGGCGACACCGTCACGCAGGGTCAGACGCTGATGTTGATCGAGGCGATGAAGACCTTCAATGAAGTCAAGGCACCCCATGGCGGAACCGTTTCCAGCATCGCAGTGACCAACGGGCAGCCGGTCGAGTTTGGCGAGTTGCTCGCCATCGTCGAATAACCGACCCGGATCGGACCAACAATGTTCAAAAAGGTTCTGATCGCGAACCGGGGTGAGATCGCGCTGCGGATTCACCGCGCCTGCAAGGAAATGGGAATTTCCACCGTCGCCGTCCATTCAACGGCTGATTCTTATGCGATGCATGTCCGCCTCGCCGATGAAAGCGTATGCATCGGTCCACCTTCCGCGGCGGAGAGCTATCTGAACGTCCCCGCGATTCTGTCTGCTGCCACGCTGACCGGCGCGGACGCGATTCATCCCGGCTATGGATTTTTGTCCGAGAACGCGAACTTCGCGCGCATCGTTGAAGAACACGGCATGGCCTTTATTGGCCCGACATCAGACTCGATCGCAACAATGGGCGACAAGGTCGCGGCCAAAGACGCCATGCGTGCCACAGGCGTTCCCGTTGTCCCGGGCTCCCTGGGCGCCGTCGAAAGCGTTGCGGATGCGAGCCGGATCGCCGGAGAAATCGGATATCCGGTCATCGTCAAGGCGGCATCAGGCGGCGGCGGGCGTGGCATGAAAGTCGTTGAGCATGAGGCCGATATAGAAACAGCATTCAAGATGGCGAGCCGGGAGGCAGAGTCAAATTTCGGCGATGCCACGGTCTATATCGAAAAATATCTCGCCCACCCCAGACATGTCGAAGTGCAAGTGATCGGCGACGGTCAGGGAAATGCCGTTCATTTGTTCGAGCGTGATTGCTCGCTCCAACGCAAACATCAAAAAGTTCTCGAAGAAGCCCCCTGCCCTGTTCTGGATGATGCGACCCGCGAAAAGATCGGCACGATCTGCGCCGAGGCAACCGCCAAAATGAACTACCGCAGCGCGGGAACCTTTGAGTTTCTTTATGAGAACGGCGAGTTTTTCTTCATTGAGATGAACACCCGGGTGCAGGTCGAGCATCCAATCACAGAGATGATCTGCAATTTCGACATCGTCGCGGAGATGATCCGTATTGCCGCAGGTGCCAAACTTTCCATCACTCAGGAAGACGTGGTGATGGAAGGTCACGCCATAGAATGCCGGATCAATGCTGAGGATCCTGTCAGCTTCGCACCCTCCCCGGGACTGATCGAGGAGTATCATGCGCCTGGTGGCCTGGGGGTGCGGGTCGATTCAGCATTATATGCGGGCTACCGAATACCACCGTACTACGACAGTCTGGTGGCCAAGCTTATTGTTCACGGGCGTAATCGCGACGAGGCCATCATGCGATTGCGACGCTCGCTGGGCGAAATGGCGGTGAGCTGTATCTCCACGACCATCCCGTTGCATCAAAGGCTTGTCGACAATCCCTCCTTTGCTGCCGCCGACTATGATATTCATTGGCTCGAGAGTTTCGTCGAAACATCGTAGTTGCGTCTCATGGCGGGTTTGACCCCACAATTGCTTCTTGGCGCATATGCCAGCGGGATCTTCCCGATGGCCGAAAGCCGCAACGATCCGGACCTCTACTGGATCGATCCCGACGCGCGTGGAATTATCCCTCTGGACTCATTTCACGTTCCCCGTCGCCTGCGAAAAACCCTGCGAAACACCCCCTATGAGGTCCGGTGCGATTCTGACTTTATCGGTACCATTCGCGGTTGTGCCGAACCGCAGGGCGCGCGTCCTGAAACATGGATCAATGACGAGATCGAGCGCCTTTACGGAGCGCTGTTCGAAATGGGGTTTGCCCATTCGGTCGAATGCTGGCTGGACGGTGAACTGGTCGGCGGTCTCTACGGCGTTTCACTTGGTGGCGCGTTCTTCGGAGAAAGCATGTTCACGCGGGCCCGCGACGCCAGCAAGATTGCACTTTGCCATCTGGCTGCCCGACTCCGAAAAAGCGGTTACGTCCTGCTCGACAGCCAGTTTGTGACGGACCACCTGACACAATTCGGGACGATCGAGATTGATCGGGCAGAGTACAAGAACCGGCTTGCCGAGGCCCTCAAGGCCAACGCTGATTTTCAGCCCGGGCTGTCCGCCGACGAGTTGGATGCTTTTATACAGTCGACAACCCAAACATCGTAGACCGGATGCTCGAGAGCTGAGACAGCAGGACTGGACGCAAACATCCAGCCACTGAACAATCTCTGGTCGGCGGCGCTTTCGAAACTCTCATCAATTTCCAGAAAAGCTGTGCTTTCAGGCGCCTCGGTAGGGGGCGTTTTGTGGCACGCACGCACCTGAATGGTCAGGCTGCCAAACGCAAAAAGCCGATCAAAGGGAACGTTGAAGGTCGAAATCCGCGCCGTCACCTTGTCGAGCCCCTGCAACACTGCGCCAGTTGTGGCGGGTGCGTCCTGGCTTTCCGGAGTCTGCGCAAATGCCGGCACGGCACACAGCGTCACAGCACAAAACATGCTCGTAAGCCGGAAATTGAGAAACTTCATGCCAATGATATCCACGTGTCAGACTGATGCCCCGGTACGCGCAACAAAATGATCAGTTCGCATCCGTGGCGAGGAAAATGATTTCCGAGACAGTATCTTCGAGCGCCTGAAAGTCTCGCGTGCGTGCAATATCCGAACCCGCACTGAGCGTTTGCTCCGACTGGCCTGGAAACAGACGAAGATATTTTCCGCCCAACAGCCCCTCTGCAGTAATACCGGCTTCGGTATCGGCAGGCAGACTTACATCTTCGCGCACAGTGAAAGTAACCACGGCTTCGAATGTCTCGGCGTCGAGAGTGCGTTCCACCACAGAACCAATCTTGACCCCCGAAATACGGACATCACTGCCGCGTTCGAGACCGCCAACTTTCAGGAACCGCGCTTGTAACTGATAGCCGCCATCCGCCTGCACATCGATCACACGGGCGCCAAAGATAACGAAGCCAATCGCAACTGCGAGCACCAACGCACCCAGAATGGTTTCAACAGCACCACGTTTCATTGATCGCTCTCCGTTTTGCCGGCCTCACGCTTGGCGCGGGCCTGAGAAATTATGAGTTCCAGCAAATCATCGATGATTAAAGCATCCTCGGTGAAAGAGATGGTGCCGCCATCAGGAATATTGTCTTCGCCACCCCCGATATCAATCTGAACGAGCTTCTCGCCAAATATGCCGTCGGTGACAATCGCTGCGCTTGCATCGGTATCAAGCACGACCTCTCTGTCGATTGAGAAGGTGGCGCGAACCCGAAACCCGTCGGCCAGTTCCATGGCAACCACTTTGCCGACTGTAACTCCGGCTGCCCGTACGGGGCTGCCAACAGACAATCCGTCGGCCCTCTGGAATGAGGCGTGCACTTCATAAGTGGTGGTTCGCGCCAGAAGTGGCGGCCCAAAAACAAGAACCAGCGCCAAAACAATGGCCACACTCACACAAAGGCCAACAACGACGTCTCGAATTTCGCGGCGCGCTGCTGTGTTCATGATGTTTGGCTCATCGGAGGCCTTGGACGACTTGGAGTAATGGCGCGGCTATTGCGGCGTCCAGGGCTCATAGTCCCCGGTTCCACGCTTGCGCTCACCTTCAGCCAGAACACTGCCAGGCGGGTGATAGGCCGCACGTGTTCCGGTCAAATTGGGGACATGGTCTTTCTGCCATTCATGGCGATTGCTTTCATCGAGCGGCGTATCGCTCAGATGATGCAACCATGAATGCCATTCCGGCGGCACCTTGCTGGCCTCCGGACGGCCCTTATAGATGACCCAGCGGCGCTCCCGGTTGTACCGATTGCGCGTGCGTCCCCGGTAATATTTGTTGTCGAACTGATCGGTGCCGACGAGCTGACCCGAGATCATGGTTCGAAGCAACGTTCCAATTGTCGCCATATCGCTTGCAAGTCCCTGTTCACGCAACGAATTGGCCGGACTATCGCACCCGATGGCGCGTCTGGTCCAGCATGATGATTGGAATTCTCGAATAGAGACACCGATCTGATTTACTACACAATGTAGACGAATATCTGCCGCATGACCCAAAATGTGGTTGCGGCGCAAATATCTTGTGGTTTAGCCTGCCTGATTGTCGAGATTTAGTGTTTTTCATGCCAATTCCATGAATTTGCCACAAACTCGACGGGGGCTGCACCGCAAAACCAACGGCGAGTTTGTGCGCAGTTACCTTGGCTCATTTTGTTTTGGCGCAGCCAGCACGCGCCGGTTTGGGGGAAGAGATGCGGATAGAACGCCGCTTTACGACTGAGGGTGCAAGCCCGTACGCAGACATCGAATTTCGCACCACGTCGAGTGAAATCCGCAATCCGGACGGCTCCGTGGTCTTTGCAGCAGAAGATATTGCTGTGCCAGCAGCATGGACACAGGTCGCTTGCGATATCCTGGCGCAAAAATACTTTCGCAAGGCAGGCGTCCCTGCCCGCCTGAAACCTGTTGTCGAAAAGGATGTGCCGGAGTTTCTCTGGCGTCAGCAGCCCGACGAGGCAAAGCTCAAGAAACTCTCTGCGGCAAAACGCTCAGGTGGTGAAAGTGATGCCCGGCAGGTCTTCGATCGTCTGGCCGGCACCTGGGCCTATTGGGGCTGGAAGGGCGGCTATTTTGATTCTGCCGAAGACGCGAGCGCCTATTACGACGAAATGCGCTTTATGCTCGCCAGCCAGATGGCCGCGCCGAACAGCCCACAGTGGTTCAACACCGGACTGCACTGGGCCTATGGCATCGACGGTCCCGGTCAGGGCCACCACTACGTGGATTTTGAAACCGGTAAACTGACCAAGTCCAAAAGCGCCTATGAACACCCGCAGCCCCATGCCTGCTTCATTCAGTCCGTGGCTGATGATCTGGTGGGCGACGGTGGCATTATGGACCTATGGGTTCGCGAAGCCCGGCTGTTCAAATACGGCTCGGGAACGGGTTCGAACTTCTCCCAAATTCGCGGGTCCAACGAGGCGCTCTCAGGCGGTGGCAAATCCTCCGGTCTGATGAGTTTCCTCAAGATCGGCGACCGCGCTGCCGGCGCAATCAAGTCAGGTGGCACAACCAGACGCGCTGCCAAGATGGTCGTGGTGGATATCGATCATCCCGATATCGAAGAATACATTGAGTGGAAGGTCCTCGAAGAGCAGAAGGTCGCCGCGCTGGTGACAGGTTCGAAAACCTGCAAACTTCACCTCACCGCCATCATGGAAGCCTGCAACGGTGATGATGCACCAGACGGTGACGAACGGTTCCAGCCAGCCGAAAACCCGGCCCTCAAGAAAGCGATCCGCGCCGCCCGCAAGGCGATGGTGCCCGACAATTATGCGCAGCGCGTTATCCAGTTCGCCCAGCAAGGCTTCAAGGAGCTTGTGTTCCCGACCTATGACACCGACTGGGATTCCGATGCCTATCTGACCGTTGCAGGTCAGAACTCCAACAACTCGGTCCGCGTGACCGATGATTTCCTCAAAGCCGTCGAAACCGGCGGATCCTGGGATCTCACGAGCCGGACGGATGGCAGCGTCGCAAAAACAGTTGATGCCGGCGAACTCTGGGACAAAGTCTCCTACGCCGCATGGTCCTGTGCCGACCCGGGAATCCAGTACGACACGACGATCAACGACTGGCACACCTGCCCACAATCGGGTCGGATCAATGCTTCGAACCCGTGTTCGGAGTACATGTTCCTCGATGATACAGCGTGCAATCTCGCATCCCTGAACCTGATGACGTTCCGCGATGACGACGGCAGCTTCGACGTGGATGGTTTCACCCATGCTGTTCGCCTGTGGACTGTCACGTTGGAAATTTCCGTGCTGATGGCGCAATTCCCGTCCAAGGAAATCGCACAACTGAGCTACGAGTTCCGCACACTTGGTCTGGGGTACGCCAACATTGGCGGCCTGCTCATGGCTTCGGGCTTTTCCTATGACAGTGACGAAGGCCGCGCACTCTGTGCTTCGATCACGGCACTGATGACCGGCACATGCTACGCGACCTCTGCCGAGATGGCCGAAGAACTCGGGACCTTCCCCGGTTACGAAAAGAACGCCGATGATATGCTGCGGGTCATCCGCAACCATCGTCGTGCGGCGCACGGCGAAGCCAAGGGCTATGAGAATCTTGCCACCCTGCCCGTGCCGCTCGACCATGCCAACTGCCCGGACACACCGATCGCAGAAGCGGCCAAGTTGGCCTGGGACCGTGCCCTGGAGCTTGGTGAAGAGCATGGTTACCGCAATGCCCAAACCACTGTTGTGGCACCGACCGGCACCATCGGACTGGTCATGGATTGCGACACAACAGGCATCGAGCCGGACTTCGCGCTGGTGAAGTTCAAGAAACTTGCCGGCGGCGGTTACTTCAAAATCATCAACCGCATGGTGCCACAGGCGCTGCAAAATCTGGGGTACACACCCAAGCAGATTGACGAGATGGCAAACTATGCCGTGGGCTATGGGTCACTTGCCGACGCACCTTCCATCAATCATGCCACTCTGGCCGAGAAAGGCTTCGGTGACGAACAGATCGCAGCAATTGAGGAAGGCCTGGGAACAGCTTTCGATATTCGCTTTGCCTTCAACAAATGGACGCTTGGTGCGGCCTTCTGCACAGAAACCCTTGGACTGGATGCCAACAAGCTCGACGACATGTCGTTCGACCTGCTGACGGCCATCGGCTTCACCGAAGAGCAGATCGCTGCCGCCAACAACCACGCTTGTGGCACAATGACACTGGAAGGCGCCCCTCACCTCAAGGACGAACACCTGTCGGTCTTCGACTGCGCCAATCCATGCGGCAAAATTGGTAAGCGCTTCCTCTCTGTCGACAGTCACATCCGCATGATGGCGGCGTCTCAGCCGTTCATTTCCGGGGCGATCTCCAAGACGATCAACATGCCCAACAGCGCCAATGTCGACGAATGCGCCGAAGCCTATATGCTGTCATGGCGTCTGGGCCTCAAGGCCAATGCGCTCTATCGTGATGGCTCGAAGCTCAGCCAGCCGCTGCAATCACAGCTTCTCGCGGACGAGAATGACGACGCTGATGAAACGCTCGACGAGTTGCTCGACGCCCCGAACGGTCGCCGTGCAGAGATGGTCGCCGAACGTATCGTCGAGCGTATCGTCGAACGCGAGGTTGATCGTCACAAGCTGCCCCATCGACGTAAGGGTTATACCCAGAAGGCCATCGTCGGCGGCCATAAGGTCTATATCCGGACCGGTGAATATGATGATGGTTCCATTGGTGAAGTCTTCCTCGACATGCACAAGGAAGGTGCAGCCTTCCGGTCGCTGATGAACAACTTCGCCATCGCGGTTTCCATCGGCCTGCAATATGGCGTGCCCCTGGAAGAGTTTGTCGACGCCTATACCTTCACCCGTTTCGAACCTTCAGGACCTGTGGAAGGCAACGACACAATCAAGATGGCGAGTTCCATCCTCGACTATGTCTTCCGTGAACTGGCAATCAGCTATCTCGGCCGCAACGATCTCGCCCATGTCGAGATCGACGACCTGGAACCGGACACGATGGGCCGGGGTGAATCCGATGACGGGCTTCCGCCGCTGTCCAAGCTGACAGAGTCAGTGGTCAGCACAGGCTATGTGCGCAGAAGCACGCTGTCTGTAATCGAGGGTGGCCTCCGCGAGCTGGAACCAGTCCAGCAGGCGCCCGAAGCCCACGCCACAGTCGGGGCGACAGGCACAGACGGCATGACGACCGGCGACATCGAAACCGTCGTGACGCCATTGCCCAGCGCAGCCCAACAACAGCTCGACCTGGAATATGTGGTTCAGGAAGAACGCTCCATGCGCGTTCGTCAGGCACGCCTCAAAGGTTACGAGGGCGACGCCTGCGGCGAATGCGGAAACTTCACGCTCTTACGTAACGGGACATGCATGAAATGCGACACCTGTGGCGGTACCAGCGGGTGTAGCTGAGTAATTCGAGCGGGGCCGGACCCCGATGGCTCGAATAGTCGACCCCCTGCCAGTCCGATTGGCACCGGGTCACACTCTCCTCCCTGACCTCCGGGGTGTGCAAAGGTAGGCGCACCCCGGTTTTTTTGATGGCACGCACGCAAATCCCTTACCCGGGAGCGAGCAAGCCGCTAGTCTTATCCCAACACAACCATGTCTGACAGGAGACCTCCCACATGGCCGGTACCATCGACGCACGCCTCAACGAACTTGGCATCGAACTGCCCCCCGCCAGCACACCGGGCGGCAACTACGTGCCCTTTGTCCAGACGGGAAACCTGTTGTTCATCTCCGGACAGGTCCCCATGGTTGATGGGAAACCGGCCTGGATCGGTCACCTTGGCAAGGACATCAGCATCGAAGAAGGCGCTGCAGCGGCACGCGTTTGCGCGCTCGCTATTCTTGCGCAGGCCAAGATCGCCCTCGGTGGAGACCTGGATCGCATCACACAGGTTGTGAAACTTACGGGCTTCGTGGCCTGCACGCCCGATTTCAAGGACCCGCCAAAGGTTGTGAATGGGGCTTCAGACCTCTTTGGTGAGGTCTTCGGCGATGCCGGGCAACATGCCCGTGCCGCCGTCGGCATGGCCTCCCTTCCCAGCGGCGTTGCTGTCGAAGTGGAAGCTGTGTTCGAAGTCGCCTGATCGTTCGAGACGGACTTGGCAGGACTGCATCACCACTCTCACGGCCCGGTCCCGCCCGATACACCGGGCGGTGATCGCAAGCTTGTCTTTGCCATAGCCGTCAATGTGCTCCTGTCCGTCGCCCAGATCATCGGCGGGGTATTTTCTGGCAGTCTCGCGCTGATCGCGGATGCCATCCACAATTTGTCCGATGCCGCCGCGCTGGCGATTGCTCTGCTCGCCCGCAAGATCGCCCGGCAGCCTGCCGACGCCAACCATACCTATGGGCATGGACGGGCCGAAATGATCGGCGCGTTCTTCAATCTGACCTGGCTGATTTTCATCGGCATTTTTCTGGTGATCGAGGCCATCGACCGTCTGCTTGACCCGCAGCCTGTGGAAGGCTGGATCGTTGTCATTATTGCCGGGATCGCGCTGGTGGTTGATGTCGCCACCATGGCGCTGACCTATGCCATGTCGCGCACGTCGATGAATATCCGCGCGGCGTTCATTCACAACTTCTCTGATGCGCTGGCCTCGGTCGGCGTCATCATCGCCGGCACCCTGATCATTCTCTATGGCTGGCTGTTTATCGACGCCATCGTCACGCTGGCAATTGCCGGATACATCCTGCTTCAGGCAGCCATCGAAATTCCCAAGGCGGTCAATATCCTGATGCAGGCCGTTCCCCAGGAAATCGATGTGGCCGAAGTGACAGAACACCTGCAATCCACCGACAGCGTGCGCGATGTCCACCATGTCCATATCTGGAACATCGACGAACATCGCCGCTCACTCGAAGCCCATATCGTGATCTCGCGCCATGACATGGGCCAGATGGAAGCCATCAAAAAGGCCATCAAGGATAAACTCGAGGCCGAATTCCAAATCGGGCACTCGACTCTGGAGTTCGAGTTCCCGGACCACGACGAGGCATCGCTTGGTCCCGCCTCACCGACCAGCTAAACTGACACCATGCCAGACGGTGACACAGCACTTTCCGCCCGTATCGTTGAAAATATCGCAGATATCCCGGCCGACACATGGGAGAAACTCGCGGGTGATGACAACCCCTTCGTGAGCCATCAGTTCCTCCATGCGCTGGAGGAAACCGGTTGCGCAAAGAATGAGGCTGGCTGGCTGCCCCAACACATCGTTGTCGAGGAAACCAACGGTGACATCGTGGCCGCCGCCCCCATGTATCTGAAGAGCCATTCACAGGGCGAGTATGTGTTCGATCACGGCTGGGCCCATGCCTGGGAGCGTGCGGGCGGCCGCTACTACCCCAAAATGCAGGTGGCAGCGCCTTTCTCGCCCGTCACCGGTCCGCGGCTATTGGCCGGAACGGGACCAGATTCCGACGACGCGCGCCTGACATTGCTGCGCGCACTGGAAACCGTATGCCAAAAGCTCGAAGTGTCTTCAGTCCACGTCACCTTCTGCACGGAACGCGAACACCAGATCATGGGAATTGCGGACTGGATTCCGCGCGTTGGTCGCCAGTTTCACTGGCACAATCGCGGCTATGAAACCTTCGATGATTTCCTGGGTGCACTCACCAGCCGCAAGCGGAAGATGATCCGCAAGGAACGGCGTCAGGTCTCGGATCAGGGCATCCGCGTCCGTCCGCTCACCGGCGACGAGATCAAACCCGAACACTGGGACGCCTTCTATCAATTCTACGTCGATACCTATGATCGCAAATGGGGCTATCCCTATCTGACGCGCGAATTCTTTGAGGCCGCACAGGCGCGTTTGGGCCACAAGATCGTGTTGGTCATGGCAGACATGGATGGCCTGCCCGTTGCCGGTGCCCTGAACCTCAAGGGCTCGGACGCGCTTTACGGACGCAACTGGGGCTGTCTGGGGGACTTCCGCTTCCTGCATTTCGAGGCCTGCTACTATCAGGCCATCGAATACGCGATCGACAACAAGCTCTCGACCGTCGAGGCCGGAACACAAGGTCCCCACAAGATCCAGCGCGGCTACGAGCCGGTCACGACCTATTCAGGACACTACATTCCCAACGAAAGCTTCCGCGACGCTGTCGCACGCTTCTGCCAGGAAGAAGAACGGGAAGTGGACTGGGAAATGGAATCCTACGCCGAGCACCTGCCCTATCGCCAGGAAGACTAGTCTCTCAAGTTAGGGGGCGGGATACAAACCCGCCCGCAGCAGCAATCGGGCGCCTACTTTTCGACCAGCGCTGGTTCCTTGTCGCCGTCACCGGAATCATCCGGGCTCGGCTTCTTCTGCTTTTTGCCAGACCCGCCATCTCCGGACGGCTTGTCTTCCTTGTAGCTGAAGGTCAGCTTGCCGTCGTCTTCGCCAACCTCCACAGCGCCACCCTTGGTCAGCTTGCCAAAGAGCAATTCCTCGGCCAGCGGCTGTTTCAGGCTTTCCTGAATGACACGCGCGAGCGGTCGGGCACCGAACTGCGGATCGTAGCCCTTCTTCGCCAGCCAGGCACGCGCATCGTCATCCAGATTGATAGTGACGTTGCGATCTTCGAGCTGGGCTTCGAGCTGCATGACGAACTTGTCGACCACATGCCCCATCACATCGGGGGACAAATTGTTGAACCCGATCACCGCGTCGAGACGATTGCGGAACTCCGGCGTGAAGAGCTTGTTGATGGCTTCTTCATCATCGCCCTGACGCACACCCGAGCCAAAGCCCATGGCATGCTTGGCCAGATCGGCCGCACCGGCATTGGTGGTCATGATCAGGATCACATTGCGGAAGTCGACGGTCTTGCCGTTGTGATCGGTCAGCTTGCCGTAATCCATCACCTGCAAAAGGATGTTGAACAGGTCGGGATGGGCTTTTTCGATTTCATCGAGTAGCAGCACCTGATGCGGGTGCTGATCGATGGCATCAGTCAGCAAACCACCCTGATCAAAACCGACATATCCCGGCGGAGCACCAATCAGGCGCGAGATGGAATGACGCTCCATGTATTCGGACATATCGAACCGCGTGAGCTCAACACCCAGCGAACGGGCCAGCTGCCGGGCGGCTTCGGTTTTGCCAACACCGGTCGGTCCGGAGAACAGATAGGCGCCAATGGGCTTTTCGGGCTCACGCAGGCCCGCACGGGCGAGCTTGATCGCGCCCGAAAGTGCGGTGATCGCATCGTCCTGACCAAATACCATGGTCTTGAGATCACGTTCGAGATTCTCAAGCGCAGCCTTGTCGTCGCGATTGACGGTTTTTGGCGGGATGCGGGCGATTTTTGCAACCACCGCCTCGATATCTTTCACGCTGATCGTCTTCTTGCGCTTCGACGGTGAAAGCAGCGCCTGGGCAGCCCCGCTCTCGTCAATTACGTCGATCGCGCTGTCGGGAAGCTTGCGATCATTGATGTAGCGTGCCGACAGTTCAACAGCCGTGCGGATCGCCTGATCTGTGAACCGGACATCATGATGCTTTTCGTAATTGGGCTTGATGCCACGCAGGATCTTCACGGCATCCTCGACCGAAGGTTCGTTCACGTCGATCTTCTGGAAGCGGCGCACCAAGGCGCGGTCTTTCTCGAAGTAGCTCCGATACTCCTTGTAGGTCGTCGACCCAATACAACGCAGCTTGCCGCTGGCCAGGGCTGGCTTGAGAAGGTTCGACGCATCCATGGCACCGCCGGATGTAGCCCCGGCGCCGATGATCGTGTGGATTTCATCGATGAAGAGCACCGAGCCCTCCATATCTTCGATTTCGGTGATGACCGCCTTCAGGCGTTCCTCAAAGTCACCGCGGTAGCGCGTGCCTGCAAGCAGCGCTCCCATATCGAGAGCAAATATCTGGGCGTCTGCGAGAACCTCGGGGACTTCACCATCGACGATGCGCTTGGCAAGGCCCTCAGCGATAGCCGTCTTGCCAACGCCGGGATCCCCCACGTAAAGCGGGTTGTTCTTGGTGCGCCGGGCAAGGATCTGAATGGTGCGCTCAACTTCATGCTCACGACCAATCAGCGTATCGATATCGCCGTCTTCTGCCTTCTGGTTGAGATGCACGCAATACGCACTCAGGGCTTCCTGGCCCTTTTTGACAACGGTGTCGCCGTCGACACCCTCTTCCTCGGCACCGTGAACAGGACGAACGTCTTCATGACCGGGAACCTTGGCAATGCCATGAGAGATGTAGTTGACGGCATCCAGACGGGTCATCTCCTGCTGCTGCAGGAAATAGACAGCATGGCTCTCACGCTCTGAGAAAATAGCGACCAGGACATTTGCACCGGTCACCTCTTCACGGCCGGAAGACTGCACATGGATCGCCGCCCGCTGCAGAACGCGCTGGAACCCGGCGGTCGGCTTTGACTCCTCAACCCGGCTCGTGATCAGGCTGGAGAGCTCCTCGTCAATATATTCGGACAGGTCACGGCGCAGATGGTCGATATCAACCCCGCAGGCGCGCAACACAGCCACAGCATCCTGATCTTCGGTCAGGGACAGAAGAAGATGTTCCAGGGTTGCGTACTCGTGGTGACGCTCATTGGCGAGCGACAGGGCACGATGTAATGACTGTTCCAAATTCTGAGACAACATTTGCGAAGATTACCTTTCGCGTGAGGGCTTCGTCATCCTTACGTCAAACAATGCGCCGCAGTTCAATCCTTCTCAAGAGTACACTGCAACGGGTGTTGATTCTTTCGCGCATAATCCATGACCTGAGTGACCTTGGTCTCTGCTACTTCATAGGTAAAGACACCGCATATCCCCACGCCTTTCTGATGGACGTGAAGCATGATCTGTATGGCTTCGTCGTGGGACTTTGAAAAGAACTGCTCAATCACCATCACGACGAATTCCATCGGCGTGTAATCGTCATTGAGCATCAGAACCTTGTACATCGACGGTTTCTTCGTCTTGGTTCTGGTTTTGGTGGCGATACCAGTGTCACCGGTCCCGCCCCCGCCAATATCGTCATCAGAATCATCATCGGATGCGCGCGGCGCGATCCGGTTACAGACTTCGGCACTTTTGAAACTACTGACCATTATCGCACTGTGGTGTCGGTTTACTCTGCAGACAGTCTAGCTGAGCCTTGCCCCGCTGCGAAAGCCATGGGGGAGACGTTGGGCTCATCTAAATGTGTACGAAACGGGCGAAAAACAACCCCCAGACATGGCAACGGCCCGACCAGAAGTACTGGGTCGGGCCGTTAAACCGCCTACGTATGGGAGGAGAGTTACGCGGCGATAGGTTTTGAGAAGGTTTCAACGGCCTTGTTGATACGCTCGCTGATCGGCTGTGAGGCCTGATTGGAAACCTTAACCGAGAGGTCCTGAAGCTTGGTCGATTCGGTGACGAAGCCATCAAATGCGGTCTTGGCCCATTCGGCCTGCATATCCATCAGTTCCTGCGGGTTCTTCGCGGAGCTCAGCTTCTTGGCGGCTGCCATGTTGGCTTCAGCGGCCTTCTGGGCGTACGCTGCGACTTCCTTACCCACAACTTCGAAGCCTTTGGCAACGATGTTGGAGGAAACGATCACGGCTTCAACATTTTCACGATTGAAATCGGAAACCTGGTCGAAGTTTTCAAAAGCCGACTTCTGGGCTTCGTCCATCTTGTCACGGGCGGTGTTGTAGAACTCTTCGTAACCCTTTGCGAAGGCATCGGTGCCGGCCTGAACCGCATCATCAAACGTCTTCTTCTGGGCTTCAGCAACGGCTTCGAGTGTATCCTGAGCCGATTTCGCTGCGCTGGTCTTCTTGGTGGTCATATCAGACTATCCTTTATAAATTGTGCGCTGCATCACACATTTAGTGGTGGGCTCGCGAAACAAAAACTGTCCAAGCCCTTGAATTAACATCGTTGCTGCATTGCAACATGACACATATATGCTAACCCTGACGTCCGATGTCAACGATTATTTTGTGCAGTGCACCATTTTTATCTCGCTGATGCAATATGGCCTGTTTTCTGGTCTTTTCGAGGCCTCGTGCTTGAGACTCAAGTGCCAGCGTGCGTAGATATCCAAGACTCGGAGATCATCCGGATTCAGCCAAAACAGAAGGTATCTTTCGATGACATATTGCGTTGCCATCAAGGTTCGCGACGGAATCGTTGCTCTGGCGGACTGTCGTCTCACATCCGGCACGCAAGTCACCGTCGGCCGAAAGATCACGCTGCACGGTCAGAACCACCGGTTCTTCATCGCCACATCGGGATTGCGCTCTCTGCGGGACAAAACGCTTTCCTATCTGGACCGTGAGATTGAGGCTCTCGATTCTGACAATTTTCCGACCATGCTTGATGCTGTGGAGGCTTTTGCGGGGCAAATGCGTCAGGTCGCGCGGGCCGATATGGAGTTTCTTGAGGAATCCAACCTGAAGTTCAATATCCATGCCCTTGTCGGCGGAAGGCTCGCAGAAGATACCGAATCCCATGTTTTTCTCGTCTACCCCGAAGGTAACTGGATCGAAGTCGGCGAGAGAACGCCCTATCAGGTCATCGGTGAAACCCCTTATGGCAAACCCGTTCTCGACCGAGCGCTGGATTACGATACGCCATTGTCGACAGCCCTCAAGCTGGCTTATCTGTCGTTCGATTCAACGCGCGCCAGCGCATCGGATGTCGGATTCCCAATCGATTTGATGACCTTTACCAACGCCGATGAAACGTGGCGCGAAGCCCAGTACATTGACGATGATGTAAGGGCTCAACGCTTCTGGTGGAATGACAACATCACGCGCATCGCCCGTGAGATGCCTGACGGGCCCTGGGTTGACGACCTTCTGGCAGCGCCGCTCTGGGTCGTCGACGGGAACAAGCCCGACGCCAGCTAATGCGCGTTGATCCAGCTGATTGCGCGCTGGCTCCATTCACCCCCGGGTTCGGCACCTTCGCCCATCACCGAAAAATGCGTCTTGCCCTCCATCTCGAGAGTCTCGATATCCGCCCCCGCATCTCCAAGGGCTGTTGCAAACGCCTTGGCCTGCGGAATCAGGAACGGATAGTCGGCACTTCCCCAGGACACCAGGAACGGCGGCGGAGTTTCAGCAAGCCGGTATAGCGGGCTTTTCTGCTGACCATCATCGCCTTCCTCAAGACAGGGAGGTGGCCAGTCCGCCATATCGGAATCCGAAGAAACGTCATAAACGCCCGAGATCGGCAAACAGCCCTTGATCACATCACGCCCCAACCCGTGACGCGCCTGCCAATCACGGGTGACGGCGAGTTGCGCGGCATAGTGACCACCTGAGGAGTGTCCGCCCACAAAAATGCGATCCGGGTCCCCCCCATGTCGGTCCACATTTGCCACCAGACAGGCAATCCCGTTGCAGAGGTCCGGAAATCCGTCGTCGTAATGGTGCGGCGCCAACCGATGCCCCAGACTGGCAAAAGTTATGCCGGCAGCCTGAAATGCCGGCGCCATGAAAGCCATTGCCTCTTTATGTCCACTGGTCCACCGGCCACCATGAATAAAGGCGAAAACAGCACCAGACGGCTTGGTTGCCGGATAGATCGCAACATGCTGATAAATGTCGTCACCCCAGCCAATATCGACACCGTCGATATCGCGACTGCGATCCCAAAGATCTTGCTGGACGGCAAGGATCGCATCCGGCCTTGGGATTTGTGGCGGATAATCTTCAAGTCTGAGAAGCGGCATAGAATTCCCCCGAATTCGTGTTTGGCAAAATCAGGTTAGAGACCGCGCACGATCCCGTCTGCTGCACTATTGATTTTTATATAAAACGCGCCGTCAGCAGAGCCTTCAACCGGTTTTGGTTTACGAAATGAGACATCTGTCTCATCGTATGCCAGCAACTCCGGAACGAAGGTCAGGCCGGACAAGTCGACCTTGTTCTGCGCGAATGCCGACATCTGGAAACTGCCAGCACTGCAGGCTGCGATGATCCAATAGAACTCATTGCTCGCAAGTTGCTGACCTGCCGGCGACGGCGCCAATGTCGCGTCATGGTTGAGAGCCGATATAATTTCGCTGGCCTGTACATTGGTCAAACGCATCTCTGAGCGGCGGAGTTCCCAGGGCCCCAGAGGATTTGAGAACGAAAATCGCGCGACGTTCCCCGACTCATTTCGAGCACGAGCCTCAAAATCTGCCCCACCCTCGATACCCTTGAGCTCATAGGCCCGGATTTGCTTTGCATAGACGGCATTGTAGACAAACCGGAAATGATCACGGCTTGTCGCGGTGCATGCTGCCTTGATGTCATCCCCCGCCACATAACTGAACCAGGTGAATGAACGCTCCACCGGGTTGTCCGTCGTTCCGGTGAACGTGGCACAGCTCGCCAGCACAAGAGCCACGAAAACGGCCGTTAATCTGACTTTCGGGAAAATCTTTGTGAGCATTTATCTTGATTTAGTGATGGGTTAATCGAAGCCTGCTATTTACATGCTTTCGGTACGACGACTAGAATCTATTTGATTCAATTGAGAGAATCATTTTTGCACCTCAAATGATGGGACCTTCGGTCGTGTTTAAAAGCCTGTGCAAGGCAGTTTACAGTATCGGCCGACACACGTCCTGTCTGCGCAGCGGATTCATACTCCCTACTTTGGCTGTGCTTCTCGCCACCTTCATCCCCAGTGTTGCCGAGGCGAAATACGCCGCCTTCGTCATGGATGCCAAGACCGGACAGGTCTACTACGCCCGTAACGCCGACACCCGACGGTTTCCCGCATCACTGACAAAAATGATGACGCTTTATATGGCGTTTGAGGCGCTCGACAGCGGCAAACTGCAAATGGATCAACCGCTACCTGTTTCGCGTCGGGCTGCAGGCCAGGCTCCGTCCAAACTGGGCTTGAAGGCAGGACAAACGATCACTGTAGAGCGCGCGATAAACGCGCTTTCTGTCAAATCAGCCAATGACGTCGCCACCGTGATGGGAGAAGCCATCGGCGGGACCGAGGCAAACTTCGCGCGCCTGATGACAAAACGCGCGCGCGCACTCGGCATGAAGAACACGACGTTTATGAATGCATCCGGTTTGCCCAACAGCCGGCAGAAAAGCACCGCGCGCGATATGGCCACACTGGGCAAAGCCCTCCTGGACAACTTCCCGAACCGGTACAACTATTTCTCAAAGTTGACCTTCAAACATGGCAAACGCACCTACCGGAACCACAACAAGCTGTTGCGCACCTATGAGGGTATGGACGGTATCAAGACGGGTTACATCCGCGCGTCGGGCTTCAACCTTGTCGCATCGGCCGAACGCGATGGTGTGCGCCTGATCGGTGTCGTATTCGGGGGCAAGACCGGACAATCACGTGATGCGCATATGGCGTCTCTGCTCAACCGTTCCTGGGCGAAGGCGCAATCAAGTTCGACGGTTGCCGCCCTGCCGACGCCCAAACCCTCCCCGTCAGGAGATGCCCTCGAACCTCAGATTCCTTCTCCCCAGCTTGTGCTCTCCGAGCCCAATGCCGATATCCGGTGGGGCGTGCAGATCGGCGCTTTCCGTGGCCATAGCCGGGCCCGGTCGGCTGCGGGTTTCACAGCCAAACGGCTTCGTGACCTTCCTGTGACAGCTGCTATTGAAGTGACCCCGCTCCACGGTGAACGGGAAACGCTCTATCGCGCGCGCATCGTCGGAATGGAACGCACAGCCGCCAGTCTCATTTGTCGTGAACTGCGTCGTTCGGGATCACCTTGTGTTATGGTCACGCCCAATGGCGACCTGCAAATCGCCAATGCTGGCAATGGTTGAACCCGCCATGACTGAACTTTATCTCGATGATTTCGCTGCTGAGCAGGTCTACCAACTCGGTGAATACACTTTCAGCAAAGACGAAATCCTGCGTTTTGCGAACGACTTCGACCCGCAGCCTTTCCACATTGATGAGGCGGCCGCAGCGCAATCAAATTATGGTGGCCTGATTGCAAGCGGCTGGCACACCGGTTCAGTCTTCATGCGCTTGCTGGTGGACGGATTGCTACACAAATGCGCGGGTATGGGATCACCCGGCGTCGATGAAATGCGCTGGCTGGCGCCGGTGCGTCCGGGCGACACCCTGTCAGCGCGGCTGGAGGTCGACGAAGTACGACCTTCAAAAAGTAAAAACGACCGGGGGTTTGTGATCACCCGAGGCGTCATGACAAATCAGGATGGAGCCGAGGTGTTTTCTCTCAAGGCACCCTTCATGCTCCGCCGACGCGACGCCCACTGACCGGCAAAGAAAAAGCCCCGCCATTGCAGCGGGGCTTTTCATTTTGATAAATTCTTATTCGGTTTACTCGGCAGCCTCGGACTGGCCGATCGCCGCATTTACACGCGGCATGACTTCTTCAGCCATCAACTGCATGGAACGGCGACCAAGGTCTTCATCCACCCAATCCATGCCCGCATAGACAAGCTCACCAAAGTCGCCCGTGACCTCGCGGAACGCCAGAATCTGATCAACAACATCATTGACCGTGCCTGTGATGACAAGATCATCAAGCACTCGCTCGATCGTGACATCCTCATCAGCCTCTTCACGAGAATGCTTGAAGACAACGTGGCGGTTGGCCTTCTTCAGCTTGGTGTAGAGCTGGTTGTAGTAGAAGCGATACGGGCTTTTGGCGTCATCCTTGCCATAGCTCTGCGCGGTGGCATTGTCATCCGCCACGAAAACCGTGCGCGCGATTCGCCAGTCAGAGGTATCCGCTTCAACATCGACTTCGGCTTTACCTTCGGCGTAATTGTTCCAGTGGGTCGCAGCCCACTTGTCGAGCAGGAAGTTCGCCGACAACGGGTGAAAATCGCGTTTGCCCATGGCAATCACACCCTTGGAGAATGGCGCGACGACCGTTCCAACAATTTCGGGGCGCGGGTCCTGATATGGTTTCGGCATAATGCCAATACCAGTCTCTGCAAACATGGTGCGCTCTGTCGACACCTTGAAGCGGTTGCCCGGCAAATCGATGTTGTAGGGAGGATCACGCTTCCAGATTTCAAGGATCACATCGATCGCTTCGGCAAACATCTGATTGCGGTCTTCGTCAAGAATACCCAGCACCTCGGCATCCGACGTCAAAGCGCCCGGGCTAATGCCCATGATAAAACGACCTTCGGCAAGATGATCGAACATCGCAGCGTGGGTGGCGACAAGCGTGGGATGCAGGAACGAAAGATTGGTCGTGCCCGTGGCCAGCTTGATCTGCTTGGTCGAATGGATCAGCGTTGCGTGGAAGAGCATCGAATTTGTGATGTTCTCTGCAGCATCAGAAAGATGCTCGCCCATGAAGGCATCATAATATCCAAGCTCATCACAGAAGATGATCGCAGCACGATCTTCTTTCAGCGTCTCTGTATAATTCCGGCTCAACGGGTGCACCGGCATTGCGAAATAACCAAGTCTCATCGCGACCTCTCTTTTTATCTGTTGCGGCTAATTTAGCCCGTTCACCGCGTTCCGCGAAACATCAAATCGGCAATGAACTTGTGCCGCGGCTATGTGATCCAAATCAAAAACGAGGCCGAGCGCGCCCTACAGGTCTGCTGGTGCGGCAATACCGCTCAGCGCCAATTGATCCGTCAGAGCCCCCTTAAGGCGATCAAGACCGTCAGAATCCCGGGCTTCGCATCGGGCCACAAGCACGTCTTGCGTATTAGAGGCACGCAGCAGCCACCAGCCATCTGCTGTATTCACACGCACGCCATCAATCGCGGTCACATCGGCTCCCGCCTCTGCAAGACGAGCTGCCACTTCTTCGATTACCGCGAACTTTCGGTCTTCGGAACAAGGGAAGCGAAGTTCGGGAGTGTTTTCAACTTTCGGAATTCTGTCGAGCAGATCTGCAAGCATCACGCCCTGGCGTTCCAGCAGCCCCAGCAAACGCACAGCGGCATAAAGGCCATCATCGAAACCAAAATACCTGTCAGCAAAGAAAATATGGCCACTCATCTCTCCAGCCAGCGGCGATCCCGTCTCCGACATCTTGGACTTGATCAACGAATGTCCGGTTTTCCACATAACCGGCACACCACCGAGCCTGGAAATCTCGTCAAACAGAACCTGGCTGGACTTCACATCCGCGATAATCGTCGCGCCGGGGTCCTCACGCAGGACATCCTCGGCGAAAAGCATCATCAACTGATCAGCCCAAAGAATACGCCCTTTGCCATCCACAACGCCGATGCGGTCGCCATCACCATCAAAGGCAATGCCCAACTCGCAATCAAACTCAGCAATATGGTTCTGCAGATCAACCAGATTTTCAGCCACGGTCGGGTCCGGGTGATGCCCGGGGAAAGTTCCATCCACGATTCCGTTCACCACATGATGATGCCCCGGCATGCGCGCGCAGAGCATGTTCAAAATCTCTCCGGCCGCACCATTGCCCGGATCCCAGGCAATACGCGCCATGCGAAGTGGCTGATGCTCTTGCGCCAACACATTCACATAATCCTCGCGGACGTCGATATCCTCGACACTGCCCTCACCGCTCGCATAGCTCGCACTTTCGGCGATCGAACCCAGCCGGGTGATTGAGTCACCAAAAAACGGCTTTCCGGCGAGGGTCATTTTGAATCCGTTGTAGTCCGCCGGATTGTGACTTCCCGTCACCATAATTCCGGACCCGGTGTCCAGATGTCGAATGGCGAAGGATAACATCGGGGTCGGGCCCATATTGACGCGTTTCACGCGCAATCCGCACGCCATCAGCCCTTCCAGAACCGCTTCCGCGAGATCCGATGACGTCAATCGGCCATCATAGGCAAGCGCAACCTGATCCCCGCCGCTTTCGACAACACACGACCCAAAAGAACGACCGACAGCATAAGCATCATCGCGCGTCAGTGTGTCTCCAACGATGCCGCGAATGTCATACTCGCGCAGGATTGTGGGGTTGAATCTATGAGAGCTGGACATACTAAGCCTTCATGCTGTTGCAGACACGGCGGCGCGCCCAATGGAAATATATGTAAAACCGGCATCCCGCATTTGCTCGGGGCCATAGATATTACGCAAATCGACCATGATCGGCTGCTTGAGCAACGCCCGTGCACGTGAGAGATCAAGCGCACGAAACTCGTTCCACTCCGTAATTATTGCAACGGCATCTGCACCGTCCATGGCGTCATAGGCATCCGAACACCAGACCGGTCCGTCAATAAGTGCTTTGGCTTCGTCCATCCCGACAGGATCAAAGGCGCGAACCGTCGCCCCGGCTTCGATCAACCGCGGGACAATCACAAGGCTGGGTGAGTCTCGCATATCATCGGTGTTGGGCTTGAATGTGAGCCCCAGAACGGCGAGGGTTTTACCCGACACATCGCCACCACAGGCATCAATGATCTTCCGTGCCATCGCCTCCTTACGATTAGCGTTCACCGAAATCACCTGCTCAACAAGCGTAATCGGCGCATCGGCATCACGCGCCGAACGCACAAGCGCCTCGGTGTCCTTCGGAAAACAAGAGCCCCCATACCCGGGGCCCGCATGCAAAAACTTCGAACCGATCCGGCCATCCAGGCCGATCCCCTTCGCAACATCCTGTACATCGGCACCGACCTTCTCACACAGATCAGCGAATTCGTTGATAAAGGTAATTTTGGTCGCCAGAAACGTATTCGCGGCATACTTGATCAGTTCGGCGGTTTCCAAACTTGTGAAAATAATCGGCGTGTCACGCAGATAAAGCGGGCGATAAAGCGCGCCAACTGTTTCAGCTGCGCGTTCGGTATCCGCTCCAATGACCACGCGATCGGGCCGCTTGAAGTCCTCGATTGCCGATCCTTCACGAAGGAATTCCGGGTTCGACGCAATTTCAATTTCAGCGTCGGGACAAACCGCCTTGATCCGCGCCAAAACTTCGCGCCCCGTCCCAACCGGTACCGTCGATTTGGTCACCACGACGGTATAGCCCTCAGCGTGACGTGCAATATCCTCGGCTGCCTGGAAGACGTAACTCAGGTCGGCATGGCCATCGCCACGCCGCGAGGGCGTGCCCACAGCAATGAACACGGCTTCTGCATCTTTAACTGCGGACCCAAGATCCGTTGTGAAGCTCAGACGCCCAGCGGCGACGTTCCTTGCCACAAGGTCATCCAGGCCGGGCTCATAAATTGGCATTTTCCCGGCTTCGAGCATTGCGATCTTGTCGGCGTTGTTGTCGACACAAACCACATCCCAGCCAAATTCCGAAAAACAGGCGCCCGAGACAAGCCCGACATATCCGGTACCAACCATCGCGATCTTCATACGGACGCGTCTCCGAGACGTTTGAGCATATCGCGGGTTCCCGGGCCAAGGTCATCCCGTGCAAGGGCAAACGCGATGTTTGCTTCCAGAAACCCCAACTTGTCGCCACAGTCAAAGCGATGACCCTCGAAGGCAAGACCGTGAAACGGCTGGCGGCCAATAAGGCGCGCCATGGCATCAGTGAGTTGGATTTCGCCGCCGGCTCCGGTTTCCTGGCGCTCAAGCTCAGCAAACACCTCTGGCATCAGAATGTACCGGCCAATCACAGCGAGGTTCGAAGGGGCTGTACCGGCTGCAGGTTTTTCAACCAGCCCATGGACAGGGCGGACATCACCCTCAGCGCCCTTTGCATCGATAATGCCGTAGCGTGAGGTATGCTCCAGAGGCACCTCCATAGCAGCGATAACGTTGCCACCGGTTTCCTCAAAAACATCTGCCATTTGTTTCAGGCAGGGTGTTTCCGCCTGGATCAGGTCATCCGCAAGCAACACGGCAAACGGTTCGTTGCCCACCAGGTGGCGTGCGCACCAAACCGCATGTCCCAGCCCCAGTGGCTCTTGTTGGCGCACATATGCAATGTCACCGGGTGGGAGCAATGTATCTCGCAAATCAGCAAGCGCATCGTCCTTGGAGCGGGCCTTCAGCAGGCCTTCCAGTTCCACACTGTGGTCGAAATGGTCCTCGATTGCGCTCTTGCCGCGCCCAGTGACGAATATGAACTGCTCGATCCCAGCAGCGCGCGCTTCATCAACGGCGTATTGAATCAAAGGCCGGTCAACAACCGGGAGCATTTCCTTCGGCATCGCCTTGGTGGCGGGAAGAAATCTGGTCCCCATGCCGCCGACCGGGAAGATCGCCTTGCGTACGCGGTTTGCCATCTGTCTGGAACGAAGTCCGTATGCGGTGCGCCATGCGGCAGGAGCGGCACTTTTGCCATAGCGGCGCGATGCGACGCAAGCGTACCGGGTTAGCGGCTCAACAGGACGTCCCGCGCCTGGTTGACCTTGGCAGCCATCCAGTCCGACCCGCCCTGATCGGGATGGGCCCGCTTCATTTCATTGCGATAGGCACTCTCGATATCACTATTGGACGCATCAGGCTCAAGGCCAAGAACCTCAAGGGCTTCCTCAACGCTCATACTGTTGCGGGTCCAAGGGCTTTCGCCGCCGCGCGTGCGATCATGGCCATCGGCTGACGCCCCCTCACCCACCACATCGCGCCATTCGGCGTGCTCACGATCAAGATAGCTCTCCAATACACCGCGCGATTGTTCATCTTCGCGCGCGCATTCGCGCCAAAGCTCGATCAATTCACCAAGCTTCAGCTCGGAAAGCATCTGTCCCGTGAAAGAGCCTTCACGCACTTCGCCGTCCATATCACCGGTATCGTGCTCGAGTGTCATGCGCAAAAACCGCGTGTCGACCTGACTCTGTTGACCACCTTTAGGCCCGCGCGCGTTCTTTTGCATAGCGCGCATCGCCCGCCAGCGCATTAGCAACGGCAATGCCGGAAATGAAAGAACCCAAAGCAGGTTCCAACGCCCCGACAGAGCGATAGCTGCGATCCCGATCACAACAATTATCATGGCAAGCCAGCGCAACGCGCGAAACACATCGGCGGGTTGCGCATTCACATACCAGCGTCCAACGAGATAAAGACCGATCAGAAAAAACAGTCCAAATGCAATCCAGGCCATACGCGTTTACCTTTTCCCGCTCATCTGATCGGCAATCTGGAGCACCCGTCCACCGCGTGACTTGCCAAGATCTGCAAGGGCCCGACGCCCCCCAGCCGAAAATACGGCAACGGCAGCCAACAGATCACGTAACTGCTGGGCACTTCCAGCATCAAAGCTGCAATAGGCTCCACCAGAGAGGCGCGCGATTTGCTCGAACGCTCGGCGTGATGTGGGCTCGCCGCCTTCATGGAAGACAAATATCGGGGTCCCCACCAATCCCAGCTTACCGGCCTGGTGACCAAGTTCGTCGATATCCTCCTCGACAACATCACCGACAAAAACCACGGCATCAACCTTCTCACTCTTGGTTTCCTTGAGCGTGTGACGCAATAGCTTTCGGATCTGGGTCCGTCCCGCGAGACAGCGCACTTTCAACATGCGCCGAACCAGTTCGTCGGGCGAATCCAGCCAGGAGGTGACCTTCATTTCGCCGAACCCGCGATAGAATGCGAGTTGTACTTCCAGACCCCCAAGATCATCTGTCGAAGTGAACATCTCTGACTGAATTTGACACGCCATATCCCAGGTCGGTTCACGACTGGCCGTCGCGTCCACCGCAAACAACAGACGACCACGTCGACCGACCGGGCCTTGCACAGGCGTTGCGGCAACCTTCTGCAGGAACGCATCAATATCTGACCGCGTGGACTGGTCCGCGGGGAGATTTGGATCGCGCTTGTCGCCTGCCATCGCAGCGCCTAACCCGACGCCGCAACGTCTGGTGCAGCAACAACTTCCGGCACACCCAACGCGTGGAGAAGGTTCCGCACCTCCTGCAAAGCTGCGATATGCGACATCGTCAGCGCCACGTCTGCACCTTGTTCACGAATGTCGAGCAAGGTCAGACCTTTCAGGAACAATTCACGAAAGATAACCCGCTCGCTGAAACCATGGGCGAGCCGAAACCCCAAACGTGCCGAAAGAGCTTCGAGCGCAGAATCCATGTTGCGCTTGTTGCGCGAGTCCAGCGCGGCAAGGCGATTGCGCATCACAATCCAGTCGATCGACCCTCCGTCGCGCCCGGCGCGGACTTTCTTCTGCTCCCAAACCATCTCGGCGTAATCACTCAGGGCGACCACCTCGTTGGTTTCGGGGTCAATGCGCCCCAACAGATCAAGGTCGACAAAGCTATCATTCATCGGCGTCACAAGAATATCGGCATAGGAATGACCGATCCGCGACAACGGGCTGTCACTACCCGGCGTATCGATAACAACGATATCGCAGGTCTTGGTCATCTCCGTCAGAGTGTTTGCGAGACTGTTTCGGTCAGCTTCCTCCGCCGCCAGACGATCTTGAAGCTGGCTCTGCGCGATCGCGCGGTACAGCGGGTGTGACAGCTCGACTCCCTTTTTGGCACCATAAATCCGGCGTGTATCGAAATACCGTGCCAGGGTGCTCTGTCGTGCATCCAGATCGATCGCACCCACCGTATAACCCTCATGCATCAGGCCGACGATAATGTGCATCGCGGTCGTAGATTTGCCGGTGCCGCCCTTCTCATTTCCCAGGACAATGATGGTCGCGTTCATGCTGTCTGCAGCCAGACTGCAGTGTCATGAAATACGGCACCGCCATTGGGTTTCCCGGCCTCTGCACTGACAAGCAGATTGATCCCGATGCCTTCAATAAAGGCTTTGTTGGGCCAAACACTTTCAACAATCACCGTTCCGCGGCGAAGCCCTTCGGTGGGTCGCACATGCACCACAACAGACCCTTGGCCGTTTCCGATCCTGACCTGATCTCCGGTCTCCAAACCCATTTCCTTACAAACCTCGGGATGTATCTGAGCTTCAGGCCGCCCTTCGCGCTTCTGGCTCGTCGCAGTCTCTGTGAAACTTGTATTGAGGTAGTTCCTTGATGGCGCCGTTACAAGGCGAAACGGGTGGGCATCATCCCGTCCGTCGATCACAGTGTCATGGTCCGGCAAAGTCGGCATACCCGCATGGTTACCCCCGATTTTTGACCAGTCCGGCATAAAGTGGAACTTGCCGTCCGCATGGCCAAAGCCGTTGAGGAAATGGGCATCATCAAACCCCTCAACACGGTCATCCCAATGACCTTCCCAGACACTTTGCGCATCGGCATAGCCAGAGCGTTGCAAGGCATCGTCCATCAGCTCCCATTCGCTCATGTCGAAACCGGGATGCTCCGCCCCCAATCGTCTGGCGAGTTCCCCGAGCACCCAATGGTTTGGCCGCGCCTCTCCAACCGGGGCAATAACAGCCTTTGTAACCTGAAGATGCGTGTGCCCGCCGGCCACATACATATCGTCATGCTCGAGGAACGTCGTCGCTGGTAAAACGATGTCAGCCATCTGCGCCGTCTCGGTCAGAAACTGTTCATGGACACAGACGAACAGATCTTCGCGCGAGAAGCCTTCTCGCACCTTGCCGAGATCGGGGGCCACATTCATCGGATTGGTATTTTGGACAAACATCGCGGTGACCGGCGGACCATCACCCAAATCGCGCGGATCACCTGTAAGGATCGGTCCAATCCGCGATTGGTCGAGAATACGCGTTTGCTGATCGACCCTATCCAGCCCTTCGATGATGGTCTTGTCGATTCCATAAATTCCGGAGTTCGAATAGAGCGCGCCACCGCCGGGGTACTGCCAGGCGCCCGTCACCGCTGGCAAACAACTGGCCGAAAACATCTGTACGGCACCATTGCGAGATCGGGTAAACCCGAAGCCAAGCCGCAAATAGCTGCGATTGGTCTGGCCATAGAGCGCGGCAAAGGCTTCGATTTCAGCTGCGGGTATCCCAGTAATTTCCTCTGCCCATTCCGGCGTTTTCGCTCCCAAATGAACTTCCAGCTCCGCATGTCCTGCTGTGTACTTCTCCAGATAAGCGCGGTCTGCGTGACCATCGCGAAACAGGACATGCATAACCGCACAGGCCAAAGCGCCATCCGTTCCCGGGTTCGGCATCAGGTGGATATCGGCCTGCTTGGCTGTCTCGGTTACATACGGATCAACAACAACGATCTTTGCGCCCCTGTTTTTTCGGGCGCGAGAGGCATGGGTCATAACATTGACCTGCGTGCTCACGGGATTGCAGCCCCAGATCACGATCAGATCGGACTCTGCCATCTCACGTGCATCGACACCTTTCTTGGAACCTGCCCCGGCCAACCATCCCGCGTCAGCAAGCGTGCTGCAGAAAGTCGAATGCTGTCGCGAATAGCCCATGGCATGGCGCAGACGGTTGATCCCGTCACGCTGGACCAGCCCCATGGTGCCCGCGTAGTAATAGGGCCAGACCGTTTCGGGGCCGAATTTCGCAACGGCCGACCTGAGCTTCTCGGCAACCGTGTCAAGCGCCTCATCCCACGAAATCTCTTCAAAAGCCTCGCGGCCTTCACCCTTTGCGCCGATCCGACGCAACGGTTTCTTGAGCCGGTCGGGGTGATGAACACGCTCGGCATAACGCGCGACTTTCGCGCAGATAACACCAGCGGTGTAGGAATTCGCACTCGCGCCCCGCACACGACCGATGGTTTCCGGATCGAGCCGTTCCACTTCAAGCGCACAGGTGCTCGGGCAATCATGCGGGCAAGCTGAATGAAAAACCTGGACGTCTGTCCGGTCTTCCTGCTGCGTTTCGGCGCGGTTCTGATCCAATGGCATCGCAAATATCTCCAGACCCGAACTATACCCGAACGCAGCACGAGCGTCGATTGAACGTGCCCTTTGTTACTTCAAAAACACAATCTCACCATCAGGCCAGAACGCCCGAAAGGCGAATGCGAATGTGACGTCATAAGGAACATCACGCCCCGCCCTTTGCACGATGACATTCCCGACATCACGGCCTGAAGAGACAATTGCATGGTCGTGGATCGAGTTCTGACCTTCGATCCAACTCAGAACCGTTTCTCCATGCTCGATACGACTGACGGCGCGAAGCAGTTCAACGGCCCAGGCTTTCCCCTCAACAACAACCACGCGCAGGAGAGGAGAAACATCCTCGGGCAATGTATACGGATACCGCTCGCGCAGCATGTTCCTTGACTGGGTCTCCCAAAGACTATCCATGCCATAATAAGCCGTCGCGCCGTATGGTTGCCGCATAACGTCATCCGGAATCATCACCAGCCCCTGCGGCGCTCGCGCACGAAACCGGGCGAGAGATTCAAGCCGTGCGGGGATCGCCTTCAAATACGCACCCGCATCATTTCCAATGATCGCTTCACCGGTGAATTGCTGCCACCAATTTTCATTTTCATGGTCGTACATGACCATATCGAAATGGCGGATACGACCGGTATTGCCAAACCGCAATACGTCTCCGTCCACACGTCGATCAAACACAACACCTGAATTACAAAGCGGGCAGTAACTCACCAGAAGCGGAACGCCGCCCACGGTGTCGTTGACGATCTCGTGCCACAGCAGCATCCGCAGCGGATAGGCCCTCGCATCGCCCTGGATCACAACCGAGAGAACCGGCTCCAGTGGGCCCATCGCCGTCAGCGCCGACACAGACTGGAAAACCGGATCATCGATCGGCGCGATGGTGTCACGAAAATTGCCGTCATCCCGGATCTCATCCAGCGGCACGGTTGCCTTTGCGAAATTCGTTTTCGGGAACTCGTGTTGCCATGTCTCAAGATCAGCGGCGAAGGCCGACGACACGGTGATCAGAACACCGACGCCCAATGCGACAATTCTAAAAATGCAATTCGCCATCCGGATTGAAGGCCCGGAACGAGAATGCAAAGACAACGTCATAGGGCACATCCGCCAGACCACCGACTGTTTCTTTCTGAACAATCACGTTTCCCACATCGCGGCTCCGGGCGATCGATCGCGCGTCATGAATGGAATTCTGTCCGGCGTCCCAGGTCAGAACCAGCCCATCTTTGGCAACCGGCGTGTTTTCTCGCAAATGTGCCAGTGTCCAGGCTTCGTCACCAACCACGACAACACGGTCCAGAGGCCCGATGCCATCGGGAAGCGGATATGGGAAATGGACCGCCTGCAGCGCACGCGGGATCACTTGGGTATCCATACCCATATAGGGCGAGGCACCATAGGGGCGCGCGCCATCATCTTCGGGCACCAGAACCTTGCCTTTGGGCGCGCGCGCTTTGAACTTCGCGAGAGATTCGAGACGTGCCGGAAGCGCTGTCATTGTCTTTCCCGAGAGGCTGCCAATGATGGCCTCACCGGTAAACTGTTGCCACCAGCTTTCTGTCTGCTGATCATACATCACCATATCCCGATGACGCAGACGCCCGGTATTACCAAACTCGAGAAGCTGGCCATCAACCCGTCGGTCAAAAACCACACCGGAGTTGCACAGCGGACAGTAGCTGATCAAAACGGGCACACCGCCAATCTCTTCGTTGACGATTTCATGCCAGAGCAAAATACGCAGCGGATATGCGCGAAAGTCCCCATTGATACCGACCGAAAGAACCGGCTCCAACGGGCCAATGTTGTCGACCGTGTCGACACCCACATATCGTGGCTCGCGCACCGGCGGAATGGAATCGCGCGTGTTGCCATCATCACCGATTTCCGAAAGCTCGATGACCCGGGTTTCAAAATCTGTCTTTGGAAACTCGCCCTGCCATTGGCTCACCCCCTGTGCGAAGGCATCGGAGAACGCAAACCCGAACGAAAATGCAGCGATTGCAAAAATGCCAAAGGCCAGCCCCGGTTGGGACCGGCCTCCGCGTGTACCGAGATATGTTCGCAGCACTGTCTCGTCCCGATCCTATTTGTGGATCGTACCTTCGGGATTAAACGCGTGGAACGAGAAAGCAAAGGTGACGTCATGGACGGCGTCGACAAGCTTGCCGTCTTCTTTGCGCTGGACCGTCACATTGCCGATATCGCGGCCCTGCGAAATGTTCCGGCGATCCATGGCGGAGTTCTGGCCGGATTCCCAGGTGATTAATAGATCATCGGTTTCAACCTTCTTCTCCTTGCTCAGGAGATCAAGCGCCCAAGCCTGGTCACCCACAGCGACAACATAATCGAGTGGACGGATATCCTCAGGGAAACTTCCACGATAGAGGAACGGTCGGGACGATGAGTCATACCCGGCATAAGGATTGAATCCCGCACCACCGCGCGGGCTCAAAAGAACCTCTCCAGACGGATGGGCGTCCTTGAATTTGTCAAAGGAAACCACACGGACCGGAAGCATCGTCAGCTGTGTATCGGTTTCCTGCCCGACAATGCCGACACCCGTGAACTGCTGCCACCAGCTGTTGGTTTCATGGTCCCACATCACCAGATCAGAATTCCGAAGCTTACCGGAGACCCCAAAAGTATGGATGTTCCCGTTGACGTTGCGGTCAAACACGACCGCGGAGTTACAAAGCGGGCAATATGTCACCGCGATCGGCATGCCCGCGAGTTCGTCATTGACGATCTCGTGGGTCATCAGAATACCAAGCGGATAGGCACGGGCTTTCCCATCAATGGCCACGGAGATGACCGGCTCGGTCCCTTCATAGTGACGGCTGACCTCCTCAATCGAAGCAAATTTCGGATCATAAATCGGCGGAATGCCATCGCGCGGGACACCGCCTGAGAAAATCTCATCAAACGGAACAGAATGTTTCGAAAAGTCCGTATCCGGCCATTCGAGTTGCCAGAATGCCGGGTTCGCCTGACCGGTTGCCGACACCGCGAGGAACATGATTCCAGCGCTGAGCATAGCTCCTGCACGGACCCATTTTTGAGTTAGAAAGAGTGGCATAAGAAACATCCCGTTTGTGTCATCTTTGTTGCGTTTTTCATTGATCATCGCCCGCAAAGGCTCGGAAAAAACGGTGGCGTCTCCGCCGCCGTTCAAGTCTCTCCATGCAATCTGCTTGATGGAGAAGCACGATGATCATGCACAGTAGATATCAATGATCCGCGCTTCATAAAATCACTCCGCGTCACGTATCTGTGAGAGTTGCAACATCATCGTCACAGGACGAAACTGAGACATGGCAACATTTACAATCGGCTTCACCAAAACCAGTGCGGAAGATTTCTTCGATCGGCTGAACGCGGCGGGCGTGCAGAAGGTCATCGATGTGCGCATCCAGAATACGTCCCAACTCGCAGGCTTTGCCAAAGCCGCCGATCTGACATTCTTCCTGAAGACAATTGGCGATATCTCCTATCAACACGCGCCTGAACTCGCGCCAGATGAAACCCTGTTCTCCGACTACCGCAAGAAGGGTCTTTCATGGGACGCCTTCGAACCACGCTTCATGGAGATCATGGCAGACCGCAAGATCGAAGATCAGTTTGATCCGAGGGACCTCGAAGGCGCATGCCTATTGTGTAGCGAAGACACGCCCCACACCTGTCATCGTCGACTGGTTGTCGAATATCTCGAAGACCGCTGGAACCGATCGCTCGACGTCACCCATCTGTAGCGATAGGGTTTTGACACAGGAGACGCTGATGAGCCTTCAAAGCGAAACGGTACGTTGTGCCGCATCAATTGCTGCGGACGAGATTCCCATCGTCGATATCGGTGCAGTCCTCGCGGGTAAACCCGGCGCGGTCGAGCAGATCGCCGAGCGTGTCTATGACGCCTGCACGGGTATGGGTTTCATGTTTCTCGTCAATCATGGCATCGACATGAATATCGTCGCGAGAACATTCGAATCCTCCCGGCTGTTCCACGCACTGCCGATGGAGGAAAAGCTTAAATCGCGAATGAACCGGCATCAGTGTGGCTACATGCCGCCCAATGTCTCGGTGCACACAGACACCTTTGAAAAACACAAGACCGCGCTCAAGCCACAGGTCAGCGAGGCCTTCAAGTTCACCTTCGACCTCGCACCCGACGATCCTGATTTCGGCAAGAACCGAAGGTTCCGCGGCCACAACAAATGGCCCGACGAAACCCTTATTCCCGGACTGCATGACGCGTTCATGGGATTCCACACGACCTTCGAGGAATTCGCCCGCAAACTGCTCCCCACACTTTCGGTCGCACTGGGAATGGAGCCCGGGTATTTCGATCCCCATTTCGAACGCTCCAGCTCGATGAGCCGGATCGCGCACTACCCGCCCAATGGCGCTGCGGGGTCAGAGATATCCCTGCCCGGCCATACGGACTTGTCGTTTCTCTCGCTGATCCCGCCGGCCACGCGACCCGGTCTGGAAATACTGACGCCGTCGGGAGAATGGATCGAACAGCCGGTGGTCCCCGACGGGCTGCTCTTCAACACCGGAAACACGTTGTGCCAATGGACCAATGATGTGTTCAAGGCGACACCCCATCGGGTGCGCGCGGACACCCGGGAAGACCGCTACTCAAACATCTTCTTTCTGTATCCGAGTGTGGATGCGTTGATGACCTGCGTGCCGAGCTGCGAAAGCGACGGCAATCCGGCCAAATATCCCCCCATTACATTCGGGGATTTCCACGCAGGCTATGCCGCGCGGAATTTCGGCTACGCCGAAAACTGGGATTGAGTGGCCTGCGCGTATAATCCCAGACACACGAAACAACGATCAGCAGAGGCGATGCTTCTGGTCCATGCGCAGGGCGTCGAGATCTTTTTCCCACTCTTCGTCACCCGGCGGCTGATGAATACCCAGTGTCGCCTTGTGATAGTCGAAATTGTCTTCTCCCTCGACCGGCTCACGGTCCCAAGAGTCCTTCGTGCGGAGTGCGGACCACGTGCCAAGCCCGATACATACGAAGATCGCAAGGATGACGATGATGGCTTCGATACTCATGGTGTTCTCCAGCAAGACACAATGTGAATTTTGACTGACGCCCATTCTCCACAATTTTCATTCAGAATGGGAATCAAATGCGCGCGAGCGATTGCACGATATGCCTGAAGTCTTAGTATCACGCCTCCCCTAATGGAGCATTGACCTTGAGTTTAAAACCAATCACCTCGCGCGCCGATGCTGAAACCCGTATCGGGCAGGCCGAACAGCCGTTCGTGAAAGTCGGGGTGTTCGATATTGACGGGGTCCTGCGCGGCAAGTTCATGCAGCGCGAGAAATTTCTGGGCGCACTCAAGGACGGGTTCGGGTTTTGCAACGTTGTACTCGGCTGGGACGTCAATGATCAGCTTTATGACAACACCAGCTACACCGGCTGGCACACGGGATTTCCCGACGCTCAGGTCGCGATCGTGCCGGAAACCGGCCGGCAGGTTCCGTTTGAGGACAACACCTGGCTGTTCCTGGGTGAATTTACCGATGACGCACGCCGGATATGCCCACGCAATGTCCTCAAGCGCGTGCTCCAACGCACCACCGGCATGAATTTCGGCGTCCGGGCGGGCTTCGAGTACGAATTCTTCGTGTTTTCCGAAACGCCAGAAAGCGTCCGAGAGAAGAACCATCAGGACATGACGCCTATCTCACAGGGGAATGCCGGCTACTCGATGTTGCGCCAGTCGACATTGAGCGGCTTCTATCGGGAATTGTTCGAAACATGCGCCGCGATGAACATGCCGCTCGAAGGCCTGCACGAAGAAATGGGCGCCGGTGTGATCGAAGCCGCACTCTCCGCAGAAATGGGAATCGAAGTCGCCGACAGGGCCGCCTTGTTCAAGGCCCACACAAAGGCGCTGGCCCAGAAGAACGGGATGATGGCCACGTTCATGGCCAAGTGGAGCGAGAAGGAAGCCGGACAATCGGGACATATTCATCTGTCTCTTACATCTCCCGATGGCAAATACAGCGCCTTCCACGATCCCGACCAGACAAACAATATCAGCACCTATATGCGCCATTTCATCGGCGGCCAGCAGGCGTTGATGCCCGAACTCACAGCTCTGTTCGCACCAACCGTGAATTCCTATCGGCGTCTGGTTCCCGGATTGTGGGCGCCCACCGCCGCAACCTGGGGCATCGACAACCGGACTTGCGCATTGCGGGTTGTTCCAGGCTCGGAAAAATCACAACGGGTCGAACACCGCCTGCCCGGCGCAGATGCCAATCCTTATCTGGCACTGGCCGCTGCGATTGCATCGGGGTTCCATGGCATTGAGCAAGAGATCGAACCCGATGCGGCGATCACGGGTAATGCTTACGAAACCGAGCTTCCGGCCGAGCGGCAGCTGCCACGTACACTCGAAGAGGCTGCCCGCAGATTCAGAGATTCAGCCGTCGCGCGTGACTGGTTCGGAGATGCTTTTGTTGATCACTTTGCAGATTCGCGCGAATGGGAAGCGCGTGAAGCACGCAAATATGTCAGCGACTGGGAACTCGCCCGGTATTTCGAGATGATCTAGGGCGAGAGGAATTGGCCATGACCATTAACGCCAGCTCACTTCGCGGCAACTGGAGCTTTCCGACAACCATCTGGTTTGGTGCCGGACGCATTTCGACCCTCGCACGCGCCTGCACGACACTCGGAATTTCAAGACCATTTTTGGTCACCGACCCGGGGCTCGCAAAACTGCCGATGGTTAAGGATGCTATCGCCTCACTGGAAGCCGATGGGGTCCCGCTTACGCTGTTTTCAGAGATGAAACCCAACCCCATCAGCCGGAACGTATTTGATGGTGTGGCAGCCCTGCGCGCGGCGGGATGTGATGGCGTGATCGCCTTTGGCGGTGGATCATCACTCGACGCCGGCAAGGCCATCGCCCTGATGGCCACCCAACCCGAAGACGGGATTGATATCTGGTCGATGGAGGAAGGACGCAAAGACTGGCAATCGGCTGCGACACCCCTCCCCATTCTTGCAATTCCAACGACCGCGGGCACGGGATCTGAGGTCGGACGCTCGAGTGTCGTTTTGAACGAAGAGACCGGTCAGAAAGTCATCGTGACCCATCCGGGCATGATGCCCGGAATCGTGATCGCGGACCCTGAGCTGACACTTGGCCTGCCGCCGCTGATCACTGCGGCAACCGGCATGGATGCTCTGGCCCATTGTCTGGAAGCTTATTGCTCTCCCTTCCACAACCCTCTGTGTGACGGGATCGCACTGGAAGGCATGCTACTGGTTCGTCAGCATCTGCAGGATGCTGTCTCAGATGGGTCTGACATCATCGCCCGTTCCCAGATGATGGCGGCTGCCGCCATGGGCGCGACGGCCTTCCAGAAGGGTCTGGGAGCCATACACGCCATGAGCCACCCGATCGGTGCGCTTTACGACACCCATCATGGGCTCACCAATGCCGTCGTGATGCCCTACGTGCTACTGCGAAACCGGGAGGCGATTGAAGAAAAGCTATCGCGCATTTCGGCCTATCTTGGTCTCACGGACAGCCCATCGCAGGGTTTCCAATCCTTTGTGGAGTGGACACTGGAGCTGCGAAGTGCGTTCGACATACCTCATACAACCGCCGAACTCGGTGTCGAAGAATCGCAGCTCGATGGTCTTGCAGAAGCTGCCACCGTTGATCCGACCGCATTGGCGAACCCGGTCCGGCTGGATGTTGCAGGCTTTCGTGCGCTCTTCGAAAAGGCACAGACCGGCGACCTCTCCTGAGGTCAGCCCTTTTTGTAGGGATTGGCGAGTGTTTCGACGAGAGTGTGCAGCACCTCACGGAACTGGGCTTCGGAAACATCCATCAAAACCGCGTCTTCAAGCGCCTCCTGACAAATTTCCTCGAACTCACCGAGATTCTCTCGCAACACAGAAATAGACTCTTCACAGCTCATGACCGAGCCATCCGGCTGCTTCCAGATATCCGGTTCTGACTTTGCGCGCGTCGTTGGTCCTGCCATGTCACTTCCCTCACGCCCTTACGGCTTTGAAATAATATTATAAACCAAAGCTGCAAGGTTTCATGTTTCTCCGCAATCCACCGATTCGCTCGGCGCGATCTTTCGAACAGCCAACAAGCTCGTGATATCTATTGAAGCTTAAGCACAGCGATGCAAAATCCATAGCCAAGGAACGCGCCTCGCAAATTGGTGCCGTCCGGAGGACACCGTGACTGTATTTTCTGCACCCGACTATGATGGCCATGAACATGTGTCATTTGGTCATGACCCTGAAACCGGTTTGCGGGCGATCATTGCCATTCACAATTCAAATCTTGGCCCCGGCGTCGGTGGGTGCCGCATGTGGCCCTATGAGAACGATATGACGGCGCTGCACGACGCGCTGCGTCTTTCCCGGGGAATGACCTACAAATCCGCACTAGCGGGATTGCCATTCGGCGGTGGTAAATCCGTGATCATCGGAGACGCGCGAACCGACAAGACACCTGCCCTCATGCAAGCCATGGGTCGCTTTGTCGAAAGTCTGAGCGGACGCTACATCGCAGCCGAAGATATCGGGATGACGGTGGCCGATATGGACGAGATGGCCACCGTTACCGATCACGTGACAGGCACCAGTGCAACCAGCGGCAACCCGTCACCCTACACCGCCTGTGGCGTAATGCGCGGGATCGAAGCGGCTGTGGAATACAAGTTTCAGCGAAATGACGGACTTGAGGACACGCATGTCGCGATTCAGGGCCTGGGCGCCGTGGGGTTCGATCTTGCACGCCGCCTGCACGAGAAAGGTGCGCGATTGCACGTCGCAGATATTAATATTGAGGCCGTTCAAAAAGCCGTCGACGAGTTTGGCGCGACCCCCGTCGACACCCATGAAATTCATGCCGTCGATGTGGATGTTTTTGCTCCCTGTGCGCTGGGCGCTGTAATCAACGACACGACCGTTAATGAGTTGGGTGCAAAGATCATCGCAGGATCGGCAAACAATCAGCTGGCCGAGGACCGACATGGATCCGCATTGACCGCGCGCGATATTCTTTACGCACCGGATTATGTGATCAACGCCGGCGGGATTATCGAGATCGCGCACGGCAAAAAATTCGGCGGCGATCATGATGATGTAGAGATTTACGCCCATCTCGACGGTATTCACGACACCTTGTCCGAGATATTCAAACGGGCAGAAACCGAGGGTGCCGCAACCAATTTTGTGGCCGACAAGATGGCCGAAGAGCGTTTTAAAACGACCATCTGAGGACAATTTCACGCCTAAGAACTGGAAAAAAATCTTCACACATTGATTTCGATCAATGCGTTGAACGTGCAATTGAGAACCACTTGCATTTAGAAACTGATGGCTATAGATTGCCCATCATTGAGAATGGTTCTCAATTGCACAACTCGCATTTCGGAGACAAAAATGCGCTTCCGTACTTCCCTCCTCGCTGCCGCTGGCCTGACTGCTGCCCTCGCTTCGAGCCCGGTCCTTGCCGCCGAACAGGCCGCCATAAACAACGGTGAAGTGAATGTATATTCCTACCGGCAACCATTTCTGATCCAGCCGATGTTCGATGCCTTTACGCGCGACACTGGGGTCAAGGTAAACGTGGTGTTTGCTCCAAAGGGACTTGTCGAGCGTCTGGAGCAGGAAGGACGCAACAGTCCAGCTGATCTCATTTTTACGGTGGATATCGGACGACTTTCTGATGCCTATGACTCAGGTGTGACCCAGGCCGTCCAGTCGGCAGAGCTGTCCGGCGCCATCCCTGAGGCATTCCGTCAAGACAACGGACACTGGTACGGCCTGACTCAGCGCGCGCGCATTCTGTATGTCTCCAAGGACCGGGTTCCGGTGAACGAAGCACCGAAATCCTACGAAGAACTGGCTGATCCAAAATGGAAGGGGCGCATCTGTACCAGGTCAGGGAGCCATGTTTATCAAGTCGCCCTGACCTCGGCGATGATCGCGCATCACGGATTGGAAAAAGCGGAAGACTGGCTTCGTGGTTTGAAAGCCAATCTCGCACGCAAGCCACAGGGTAACGACCGTGCACAGGTCAAAGCGATCAAGGAAGGTGAATGCGACGTCTCCATTGGCAACAACTACTACTACGGCCAGATGCTGCAGAATGAAGAACAGTTTGCTTGGGCGCAGTCGGTCTATCCCGTATTCCCCACGATTGCGAATACCGGCACCCACGTGAACATCTCCGGCGTCGCCTTGACCAAATCAGCGCCAAACAAGCAGAACGCCGTCAAATTGATGGAATTCCTGGCCGGTGATCTCGCACAGCAGATGTACGCCGAGCAGAATTTTGAATATCCAATCGTTGCCGGCGTTCCTCAGGGTGGTCTCATTCGGTCCATGGGTGAACTCAAGCCGGACACACTCAACCTTGATGAGGTTGCCGCCAATCGGGGCACAGCCCTCAAGCTGATCAACGAAGTCGGCTACAACGATTAAGCGGCCAATCCCAACGATATCGTTTCATGCACACGCCAACCCAGTTTTCCATTACCGGACCGGCACGCCCCCAAGCGGGGCGTGTCTGGATTCTGGGTGGCGTCATCGTCGCGCTGATTGTTGCGGCCCCCCTGCTCGCAATTACATGGATTGCGTTGTTTCCCAGTGAGAATATCTGGCCACATCTGGCTTCGACGATTCTCCCCCGGCATAGCTGGAACACCATACTTCTGATGATCGGCAACGGCATCGGGGTCTTCCTGATCGGGACAACCACAGCCTGGCTTGTCGCGACAGGAGAGTTCCCGGGACGGCGTATTTTCGAATGGGCATTGTTATTGCCGCTGGCCGTACCTGCCTACATCGTCGCCTTTGTCTACACTGACATATTTGAATTTGCCGGGCCTGTTCAGGGTCTGCTTCGCGATATCTTTGGCTGGCAAACCAAACGCGACTACTGGTTCCCGGAAATACGCTCAATGGGCGGTGCCATCTTCGTGATGTCTTTTGTCCTCTACCCATATGTTTATCTATTGGCGCGTGCTGCGTTTCTCGAACAATCCGTCAGCGTCCTGGAAGTCAGCCGCACCCTTGGACGAGGTCCATGGAAGACCTTTGTTTCTGTTGCACTACCGCTGGCAAGACCGGCAATTGTTGTCGGCATCGCTCTCGCACTGATGGAAACTCTGGCCGACTTTGGAACCGTGGACTACTTCGCCGTCAACACCCTGACGGTCTCGATCTTCGACGTCTGGTTTGGTATGGGCAATGCCGGTGGGGCCGCTCAGATCGCGCTCGTTATGCTGGCCTTCGTCGTGGTCCTGATCAGCCTCGAACGCATCGGGCGTCGCGGTCGGCGATATCACAACACCTCGACACGGCACACGGCACAATCACGCTACCGACTTGGGGTCGCGCGCGGCTGGCTGGCGACTGTCATCTGCACTCTGCCGATCCTGATTGGATTTCTGATACCTGCTGGTGTTCTGACCAGACACGCCATCGTCTTCTTTGACCAATCCTGGAATGCTGCCTTCTTTGGCTTTGCGCGAAACAGCCTGATGCTGGCCACGATTGCAGCATTCGCAGCCGTGGCCATCGCAATATTTCTGGCCTATGGCCGACGGATGTCAGGTCGTGCCTTTGGCGTACTCTCACGTATCTCTCTGCTTGGCTACGCGGTGCCGGGCGCTGTGCTTGCGGTCGGCGTACTGATTCCATTTGCCCGTCTCGACAACGCGATCGACAGCCTTGCGCGCGACTGGTTCGGTGTTTCGACCGGACTTTTGCTCAGCGGCACGATCTTCGCGCTGGTCTTTGCATATGTGGTTCGTTTTCTCGCGGTCGCTTTCGGTGCAGTGGAAGCCAGCCTGGGCAAAATCCAGCCCAATATGGATATGGCCGCCCGAAGTTTGGGAGCAGGACCGGGCCGGACGCTCTGGCGGATCCACCTACCCATGATCCGCGGCAGCCTGATCGCAGCCGGGACCAT
>Ga0181560_10000131_pt1 | contig 60849 bp, 42 predicted proteins | sample 011ome_20_FD_133751 | JGI IMG/M metagenome (GOLD analysis project Ga0181560, IMG submission 133751) | Coastal salt marsh microbial communities from the Groves Creek Marsh, Skidaway Island, Georgia - 011509CT metaG (megahit assembly) | ecosystem: Environmental > Aquatic > Marine > Intertidal... | reverse complement strand
GCCATTGCCGTTGTTGCCATTGCCGTTGTTGCCATTGCCGTTGTTGCCATTGCCGTTGTTGCCATTGCCGTTGTTGCCATTGCCGTTGTTGCCATTGCCGTTGTTGCTAGCGTAGACCCAACGATAGGTGCCGCCGATAACAGACGGTTGGATCCATGCACTGCTAATGCGGTCTGCCATACCATTAGGATAGGTGCCAGGCGTGCTTGTATCGGGGTAGGCTCCAAAGTTGAGTTCATATTGCATAAACTCTTGAGAGAATATGCGCAAGTCGTTCTCCAAGGTACTGATGAATGCGTTTTCTTTGACTCGTTTGAAATGAGGAACCGCTAGGGCTACTAAGATGCCAATAATAGTGACCACCACTGCGATTTCGACGAGCGTATATGCGGCGCGGTCTGAACATGATTGTTTGTGCCATATTAAAGCCATTATATTTAAGCTATACGAATTGTAGTTTTTATAAAGAATAAATTAATTCCCTACAGCGGATTTTTTACCCTCAGAGAAGCCAAAGAGTTCGATCTTGAGTGCATGGGCTTTTTCTAGAATGCTCGCTTTATCAAGAATTAGGACACTGCCGCTTTCCAGCGCAGCGGTGCGAATGCCAGACCCATACATCACCTCTAGTGTGCGGTGGCCAAAGACTGGTACGTCAAAGCGATAGTCTTGCCCTCGCTTCACGGTCTTCACAAAAATAAGATCATCGGCCTTGAAAGTGCCTGCACGGCTAAGCATCGAATCGGTCCCTTCGTAAGCCTCGACTGCCAGCACAGTGCCGTGTCGCACGACAACACCTTGGCCGACATCTAGATCTGCCATGCCTTTGGCGATACTGATGCCGTGCTCAATATCCCTTAACTCTGCGTTTAATTTGCCTACAGTCATTAAGCCTTCGTTAGCAAGTTGATCATCTAGAAACGAGCGGGCATCGAGCATCGAGATGTCGATGGCTTCAATCTCTTTGGCAATTGCACCGAAGATGGTCTCGGCATTTTTGATCTTTAGGCTATTGAGAATCTTTAGGGCTTTTAGATCTGGATGTAGGCCGTGGAACAGGCGCCGCGGTGTAATTTGTCCAGCCATGAGTGCATAGCCACAATCGAGTTTCTTTAGTGATCTAAGTAGTTTTCCAAGCTGCCCGACTTTGATTTGGATGTGTTCATTCGCGGGGGTCGAGTCGATTAACGCTGGTTCAGTCTCTCCTGCAAAGGACACGATTCGGAGCGGTAAGCCAGTATCACGTATGCGTTTTGCTGTCAGTATCGGGTATCGACCTTTGCCGGCAATTAAAGCGATGGGGCGCTGAGCAAAGCTGTCTGGTAAAAATTGCGATAGGGACAGGGTGGAACTCATGGCAATGGGCTATTCGGCGTATTCGTAAGGTCGAATCACAGGCTGGTCGAAGTAAGTGGGCGATGCAATCAAAACTGGTTGAGGTGAATGGCCATTTTTGCCTGCTTCAAAGAAGACCCGGTTACTGGCGTTTTCAGTGGCTTTTGCAAATTCTTCAACTGCTTTGGGCTGTGAGCTGAGTGTCATGCTTTCGGTGATTTCGCCGAGAATAGCACTTTGTGCACTAATGCGAATGCTTTGCGGTTCGACGATTAATTCACGGTGCTTTCTGTCTGGGTATTTATAGGTAAGCAGGCCTGCGTAAGCGGTGATCTGGGCAGCCATATCACTGTAGTTAATAATGCATGTAGCCGAGTGTATCTGTAATTCCCCAATTGGCAGGAATATGCGCGCTTCTGAAAGTGGCGATAATTTATTACTAACGACAGCAAGGTCTCCATTAATTATTCGTATCGAGAGGATGGATACAGATGGCTCGTAGGAGAGGCTCTCTCTATCTTCGTTGAATGGTTGTTGGATGAAGGTTTCGAATCGAACTTCCGAGTTTTCACCGATGCCGATACCTATGCCATTCGACAGTGCCAGGAAGAGGTGAGCGTTCTTGCCGGTTTCAACAGTACAGGTATTCAGATTTAGGGTGTCGTGTAGTTTAGGCTGTGAGATTTTTGATTCGGCATCCTCGATCTGTATGCTGCCTTGAATGCTAGTGGCGACTGCGATCCCTTCGGCCATTTCCTCGGCATTCGAGTCAGCTGCCCCGCCTAGAAAATAACCTGTAGTGATGAGGCAGAAGAGAGTTTTCCAGCACGTTTTAGATCCGATATACATTAAACAGCTACGATGTTGACGATTTTACCTGGCACATAGATTTCGCGTTTGATGACTTTGCTGTCAATGTGAGCGCTAATTCTTTCGTGTGCCTTGGCAGCTGCGATGGCGTCGTCTTTGCAGACGTCGGCAGGGAGTTGGGCATCGCCACGGTATTTACCATTCACTTGGAAGATAATTTTAATGGTGTCTTCCTTTAATTTACTATCGTCAAATACTGGCCAACCTGCGGTTACGATGCTTCCAGTATGGCCCAGAAACATCCAGAGCTCTTCGGCGATATGCGGCGCGAGGGGAGCGAGTAATTTGATTAAAGATTCGACGGCGGTGAGTGTAAGCGCGTCGGCTTTGCCGAGTTGATTGACGCAAATCATCATTTGCGAAATCGCGGTGTTAAAGCCGAGCATCTCGTAGTCTTCGCTGACTTTCTTGATCGTGGCGTGCAGGATGCGATCAGTCTCGGCGTCGAGTTGCTCGGTGACACCAATCTTGGCTTGGCGTGTGCCGTCTTCGGCTACGACGAGGCGCCATGCCTTACGCAGAAAGCGGGCGATGCCTTCGATGCCCTTGGTATTCCATGGCTTCATCGCTTCAAGTGGACCGAGGAACATCAGGTAAAGGCGTAAAGCGTCGGCTCCGTAGTTGGCGACGATACTCTCTGGGCTGACCACGTTGCCGCGACTTTTTGACATTTTCTCGCCGTCTTCACCTAAAATGATGCCTTGGTGAAAGAGCTTTTTGAACGGCTCTGGATCGCTTACCACGCCAAGGTCGAAGAGCACATGGTGCCAGAAGCGAGCATAGAGCAGGTGTAGCACCGCGTGTTCTGCGCCGCCAATATAAAGATCTGGATAGCCCCAATAGGCTTCTTTTTCCGCCGCGATCAGTGCGTCGGCATTTTTCGGATCCACGTAGCGCAGATAATACCAGCATGAACCAGCCCATTGTGGCATGGTGTTGGTCTCGCGTGAGCCTGATAACCATCCTTCGACCGGCTCACTGGAAGTGGCTCCAGTTTTTGGATCGATATAGAGGTGTAGCCATTCCTCGGCTTTCGATAGTGGGCTCTGACCATCGGGCGACGGTGTGTAGCTCACCACTTCGGGCAATGTTAATGGTAGTGCACTCTCGGGCAGGGCAACCGCAAAGCGTAGTTCACCATCAATTTGGCAGCTTACCGGGCGCTCGATCGATTTAAGCGAGTCGTCCACTTTCTCATAATCGGCCTTGCTGACCCACACGACCGGGAAGGGCTCGCCCCAGTAACGTTGGCGAGAAAAGAGCCAGTCGCGCAGCTTGAAGTTGACCGTCGCTTCGCCGCGTTTCGCAGCAGCGAGTTGAGCGATGATCGCCTTTTTCGCACCTTCGGAGTCCTTGCCGCTTTGTTCACCAGAGTTAATTAAATTACCAGGACCTGTGTAGGCTTCGGTCAATCGACCAGAGGCATCTTTTTCGGCGTGGCCGTTATCGTCGATGACTTGCACGATTTCGAGGTCGAATTCTTTGGCGAATTCAAAGTCGCGGGTGTCGTGCGCTGGCACCGCCATGATTGCTCCTGTGCCATAAGTCATGAGCACGTAGTCGGCCACCCAGATCGGGATTTCTTTGCCGCTGACCGGATTGATCGCAGTGGCACCAGTCCATACGCCAGTTTTTTCTTTGCTTAGCTCCGCGCGTTCTAGATCAGATTTACTTTTCGCTTTTTCCGCGTAGGCGAATACCGCGTCGCTCTGCTCGGCTGTGGTAATTTGTGATAGCAGAGGATGCTCTGGCGAGATCACCATATAGGTCGCACCGAACAGTGTGTCTGGGCGGGTGGTAAAGACGCTAAGGTCTGCATCGTGGCCTACGATGTCGAAGGTGATCTCGGCACCTTCGCTACGGCCGATCCAATTTTCCTGCAGACGCTTGGTTGAATCGGGCCAGTCCAGGTCTTTCAGGCCCGCGATAAGTTTGTCGCCATATTCGGTGATGCGCAGCACCCACTGGCGGATCGGGCGTCGCTCAACTGCGAAACTGCCACGCTCTGAGCGAGGGCCTTCAGCGGTGTTGAGCACTTCCTCATTGGCGAGCACAGTACCGAGCTCGGGGCAAAACCAGACGGGTTTCTCATCGACGTAGGCTAGTCCCTTCTTAAACAGCTGCAAGAAGATCCATTGCGTCCACTTATAGTAGCCAGGGTCAGTGGTGTTGATCTCGCGTGACCAGTCGTAAGCAAATCCGAGCTGGCGGAGCTGTGTCTTAAAGTGCGCAACATTTTGCTTGGTGGTGTCACGAGGGTGCATGCCAGTTTTGATCGCGTATTGCTCAGTCGGCAAGCCGAAGGCGTCCCAGCCCATCGGGTGGAGCACATTAAAGCCCTGAGCCTTTTTATAGCGCGTCAGCGCATCACTGGCGGTGTAGCCCTCAGGGTGGCCGATGTGTAGGCCCGCGCCGGAGGGGTAGGGGAACATATCGAGAATATAGAAGGTCGGCTTGTTTTCAAAATCCTTCGCTTTGTAAGTTGCGTTGTGCTCCCAGAAATCCTGCCATTTTGGCTCGATTGCGGAAAAGTCGTAGTCTGTGGTCAGTGTAGCCATGTTATAGAAAACCGCGGATTTAGAAGGTTCATTTACAGTCAGTCAATAATGCAAAGCGCCGAGTGGCGCTGATTCAAATCGTGCGATAGGGCAGATTAGCTTGATATTTTAAGTAGGCGTCTTTACATATCAGATTTGTCATATGCGTATTCGAGCCCCATTGATTTTTTTTATCGCCCTAGCATTTATAATGACCGCCGCATGCTTATGGGGCGAGATATCGGCCGTGGATGTATATAATAAACAGGAGAAAAACCTGTCGCAAAAGCGCGTCGAACAGAAATCTTGGTCAGGCAATCAGAAGTCTGATTTGCTGCAGCAGTCGTTTCCCTTTAAGCAATGGGACTCACATTATTCTTCACTCGGCTCGAAAAAATCGAATATTTCGCTTACAGAATCCAAACATAAAAAGCGCTTTAAGTCTAAAATAGTCGAGTTTGATACTAAATCGATGGATATTTCCAAGTGGAATGGACGGCTGGCCGATCTCGAGCGTCAAGCCCAGATTAGTACCAATTCGACTGCGAAGAAGATCGAGAATAAACGCATGTATGAAAGGATGCTGAATGAATCAACGAGTTATGCGCAGACCGGTGAGACACTGTCGCTGCGCGAGATCAATCGCTTTCAGTTTCGACAAAATCGCGCTGATACTGCCGTGCCCGTTCGAGCAGCTGGTAGTGCCGATGGTTCCTGAGTGACGATCTTCGTGTTTTTTTTTGCTCTGTCCACATTATAGAGTTGCCGCTTAGGTTCGCCTTGCCGGCTCTGATGTATCCGAGCGGTATACCCACTTATTGGCGAAATCGTCATCATCACATACAGGTGAGTAGACAAAAAAACCGCGAGTGTTTCGCGGGTTTTAAAAAGTGGCGGAGAAGATGGGATTTGAACCCATGGAACCCTTTTGAGGCTCACTTCTTTAGCAAAGAAGCGCTTTCGGCCACTCAGCCACTTCTCCATACCAATACGGAGGAAGAAAGCGGGCTGAGCGCGAAGATCAATCCTTATTTTCAGAGAATTTAAGAAACTCACCAAATCACTGAAAATACTGGATATTCCGCAGACGTGCGGAGGGGTTTAGATGATTTTTTGCCACCACTTCTTTTCGGGTGCGATCCATGCCCTGACGATTTCGGGGTGGGCGAGCATCCAGCTCCGGGTGCTCGCTTCTGGACTGCTTTTTTCGGGATGGACTTCAAGTCGCAGTGCATTGAGTAGATTGCATAGATCTTGGGATATCTCAACTACAGATAATTACTGGTGAAGTTATTGGCTTTAAGGTGATTGATTTTGGTCGAAATTTACTTACTGCGTGGAGCATACTTAACCTCTCTTTTTCACTAAATAATGATGGTTTTTTCTACGCTTATGGTATCAGTGTCTAGCAGCAGTCATCGCTGAGGCATCTGCCTCGTCGGTTGTGGCTGCTGAGTCGTAACAGTGTTAGGAACCTCGACTAGATTCGTTGCTCTTCGATGTCATAGACGTCGAACCACGTGTAAACGATTTTGTCAGCTGGGATGAACTCTGCGATGTAACCTTCGAGATACAACTGCAGCTCAATCGGCATTTCACTGATCCGCTTGAAGCGTAGGTCGTTGTTCCATTGCACCAATGCCTCCTGTGTGTGCTCTGTGCCGTTGGCTTGAATCCATTCGGCTACGGCAGCATCATCGACACCTGTTGCGACAAAGGCTTTAAAGTTCTCCGCAGAGATCCCAGTAAAATTGAGAAATAGTTGGTCGAGTGGGCAATCGAAGTGGTACTCGCCTGCTGTGCCAGCGATCACCGCTCGGCACTTGTCGAGTGTGCGCGCAGCGATGACGTAGCCAGCCAGCATCGCGCGCGGGCTACGGGGAAATGCGTTGCTGAGATCGAGAGAGCTTACGTTTGATGTGGTCATGATGGATAAGGGCGTATTTGAATGCATGGCCTATTCTATTTCTATTAGATTGGCTCTTATTGGTTAAGTTTTTTGAGATTCGATAGTCACTTTCAACCATCTTTCAGGAATTTTGCCGTTGTACTGGCTGTTGTAGTTTTTAGCCCTGCGACATCGCCTTGATAGAGTAACTGTCCACCTGCATCGCCGCCGTTGGGGCCGATCTCTACTAGATAGTCGGCATCAGCGATCACGTCGAGGTGGTGCTCGATGACGATTACGGTGTGGCCTTTGTCGACCAGGCGGTGCAGCAATTCGATCAGGCGTTCAACGTCGCTGAGGTGCAGGCCGATAGTGGGCTCTTCTAAGATGTAGAGGTTGCCTTGGCCTTTGTTGTGTTGGCGTTCCTTAAAGGTGGGCATGCCTTTAGCTAACTCGCTAACGAGTTTGAGGCGTTGCGCTTCGCCTCCAGAAAGGGTGGGAGAATATTGCCCAAGCGCGATGTAGCCTAGCCCAGTTTCGACCATGGCTTCGAGTAAGCCTTTTAGGCCGGTGTGGAAGCTGAAGAATTCGGCGGCTTCCTCGAAACTCATGAGTAAGGCATCGGCGATGTTTTTGCCATTCCAGCGTAGCTCGTCGAGTTCGGCGCCGTAACGTCGGCCGTTGCAATCCTCGCAGATCACATAGGTGTCAGGCATAAAATTCATTTCTAGTTTCAGACGGCCTGCGCCTTTGCAGGTCTCACAGCGACCGCCCTGCGTGTTGAACGAGAAGGTGCCCGCGCTATAGCCTCGTGCGCGCGCTTCAGGCAGGCTGGCGTAAATATCGCGAATGATGTCGAACGCACCGATGTAAGTGGCGGGCGTGGAGCGTGGAGTTTTACCGATCGGTGATTGATCGACCTCGATCACTTTCCGCACGGTTTCTGCTCCGTGCAATGCTTTGAAGACCATCCCGCTCTTCGAGCACCCCTCCTTAAACAGATGGGGAGTTTGCTTGGGAGCCAGCTTAGCGGATTTGATTTCAATCGCGGATTCGACCAATGGTTTTAATAAGTCGCGAGTCAGAGTGGATTTGCCGGCACCGGAGACGCCGCAGATTGCGGTCAGGCGTTGCTTGGGAATTTGTACATCAAAGCCCTTGAGGTTACGCAAGGCAGCGCCTTCTAGACTGATCCATTGCGCGTTGCTCTTTTTTTTGCGTGGGCTCCATTGAGCGGGAAGTGCACGATATGTCCCACGTAAAGGGTGCGGCATGCTCTTGCGCAAGTATTTGCCGGTGATCGATGCCTTATTTTTACGTAGTTGTGCGAGCGTGCCGCAGGCGACTATTTCGCCGCCATGGATGCCTGCAGCGGGGCCGATGTCGATAATCTGATCGGCGTGCTTCATGGTGTCCTCGTCGTGTTCGACGATGAGGAGTGTATTGCCACGGTCGCGCAGCTGTTCAAGCGCGCTGATGAGTTGTTCGTTGTCGCGGGCGTGTAGACCGATGGATGGCTCATCGAGCACATAGAGTACGCCTGAAAGATTGGACCCGAGTTGAGCGGCGAGTCGGATGCGTTGCGCCTCACCGCCTGAGAGTGTGGCAGTGGCGCGATCGAGGCCGAGGTAGTTGAGGCCAACGCGATCCATAAAGCGCAGCCGCTCTTCAATTTCAGGCAGGAGTTCGTCCAGTATGGGCCCGCTGCGCTGGTCGGTTTTTACGCGCTTGAGCGTGTCGATTAATTCGTTGGGTGTGAGTGCCAGCAAATCTGGGAGACTGACAGCGATGTTGGTTGAACGTTGTTGGTTGTTTGAGGTTTTAAGGGTGAGCTTAACGGCGCGACTGAGAGGGTTGAGGCGTGCCCCGTTACAATCTGGGCACGTGTCGCCGTCTTCGACGCCGTCGGGCAGATCGATGGCGTCGGCTTCGTTTTTGCTCATCCAGTCAAAGATTTGGCCATAGCCGCGGCAGCTCGAGCACCAGCCACGTGCGCTATTCCATGAGAAGTTTTTCGGATCTAGCTCGGGGAAGGCTTCGCCAGTGATGGGGTCGGTGCGTTTTGTCGAGAGCCAAGATACGATCTCGTTTTTCGAGTTAAGCAAGAAGGCGGTGCCTTTGCCGAGCCGCAACGCCTCTTTGAGGGTGGAGGGCAATGCTCTGTCATTGCCGCCCTCTGCCATCGCGGAAACGACGGAGCGTTTCCCTCCATTGAGGTCGGCAATGACAAGTTCGATATCGTGCTCGCTATAGCGATCTAGCTTTTGGAACTGACTGATGGGCACGAGTTGGCCGTCGATACGTAAGGTCTCATAGCCGTGGTCATTGGCCCAGTCTGCGAGCGGCTGGTGGTGGCCTTTGCGCCCGCGCACCAGCTGAGCGCAGAGATGAAGTTGCTTTGCGTTAGATTCAGCGAGGATTGTTTTGAGGCGCTTGAGTAGTGTGCCTTCGCTCTGACTGATCACAGCTTCGCCAGAGCTAGGAGAATGTTGAATGCCAATTCGTGCATACAGTAAGCGTAGGTGTTGAGCGACCTCGGTAATTGTGGCGACGGTCGATTTGCGCGTGCCTTTAGTGACGCGTTGCTCAATCGCGACGGTGGGCGCGATGCCGTGCAGCTCATCGACATCGGCACGTGGCATTTGCTCCACAAATTGGCGCGCATACGCAGACATCGATTCCATGAAGCGCCGTTGACCTTCGGCAAAGATGATGTCGAAGGCGAGGGACGATTTGCCGGAGCCTGAAACGCCAGTGATGACGCTGATCTTATTGTGCGGAATCTCGCAGGAGATGTTTTTTAGGTTGTGCTCCCGGGCGCCACGGACGGTAAGAGAATGAGGGGGAGAGTTGTAACTAGACTTTGGTTCGGCTGCTTTGAGCTCGGCGGAGAGCAGCGGGGTTGTTCCTGCCAGTGCATCGCGCAGGTATACAGCAGTTTCGCACTTGGTTTTTGCGATGTCAGACGGTTTGCCTTGAGCGACGATTTGACCGCCGCCAATCCCTGCTTCGGGGCCGATTTCGACGATCCAGTCAGCAATTTTAAGTATGTCTATATTATGCTCAATGACGATGAGCGAGTGGCCCGCATTGACTAAGCCTTGCAAGACGCCGATCAGGCGTTTGACGTCGGCACGGTGCAGACCTGTGGTGGGTTCGTCGATTAGAATGAGCGCATGCCCAGACTTTTCCGCAATCTTTCCGAGATAGCGAATGAGTTTAAGACGTTGAGACTCGCCGCCCGAGAGAGTGTTGAGGGGCTGCCCGAGTTTCAGGTAACCAAGGCCGACATCGATCATTGGGGTGAGGCAACGAGTGATTTTTGGGTAGTCTGCGAAGAAAACGACTGCGTCGTTGATATCCAGTTCGAGGATTTCAGTGATACTGAGAGCATTGAATTGAATCTGCAAAACTTCGGGTTTGAAGCGTTGCCCTTCGCAGGTTTGGCAGGGCACGAAGAGGTCGGATACGAATTGCATCTCGATGCGTTCGTAGCCTAGCCCCGAGCAGGTTTCACAGCGTCCGTCGCCACTGTTGAATGAGAAATGACCAGACATCATGCCCGCTGATTGGGCGGACTCTAGTTTTGCAAATAATTTTCGGATTTCACTCCACGCATCGGAGTAGCTGGCTGGGTTGGATCGAGGTGTTTTACTGACGGGACTCTGATCGATGAGTACGACATCAGAAAGCGGTAAGCTGGAGTCGATATCTTGAATCGTCGCTGGGTCGTCGCTAATCAGCCCTTTTCGTGCGAGTAGATTTTGATAGATGACGTTGTTGAGTAGGGTGCTTTTCCCAGAGCCAGAGACGCCGCTGAGGCAGACAAAAGCTTGCTGAGGAATGTGCAGATCAACTCCCCTGAGGTTGTGCTTGCTCGCACCGTAGATCGAGAGCTTAGGCCCTTTCTTTGTCTCGCGCAGTTTCTTTGGTGCATCGATCGTTTCAAGTCCAGAGAGGTAGCGACCGGTGATGGTATCCGAAAGTAGGATACGATTGTAGTCGCCATTAAAGATTAGCTGGCCGCCGTGGATGCCTGGCTTTGGGCCAATCTCGATCAGGTTGTCAGCGGCGCGCATGACGGCTTCGTCGTGCTCGACGACGACCACCGTGTTACCTTGAGTGGTGAGTCGGCGCAGAATTGAAATGAGGCGATCCATGTCGCGGGCATGCAGGCCGACTGAGGGTTCATCGAGCACGAAGAGTGTGTCCACTAGGGATGAGCCGAGACAGGAGGTTAGGTTGACTCGCATGGTCTCACCGCCTGAAAGAGTGCGGGAGGTGCGGTCGAGCGTCAGATAGCCAAGACCGACATGGTCGAGGAAGGAGAGTCGGCTGATGATTTCGCTGAGTGCCGAGTGGTCAGTGGCGGGCAATGCTCCGTCATTGCTACCCTGAGTTGAATGTGGCAACGACGGAGCGTTGACCTCCAGTAATGTGAGTAATTCCGATACTCTCTTTTGATAGAGTTCGGGCAGGGTATGGTCGTTCCATTTCCAGTTGAGTGCTGCGGGTTTGAGGCGTGAACCGCCGCAGTTAGGGCAACGCGAATAGCTCCTGAACTTCGAGAGGAATACACGGACGTGCATCTTGTAGATTTTACTCTGGAGCCAGTCGAAGAAACGATAAATGCCATACCACTGATTGTGGTTTTCTTTATAGTTCGGTTCGCCTTCGAATATAAAGCGTATTTCCTTTTTACTTAATTTTGACCATGGCAGGTGAGTGCGAATTTTGTACTTTTTGGCTGCGCGCTGTAGGTCGTGTAGGCTTTCGCTATAGACTGCGCCTTGGAACAACCGAATAGCACCGTCATCGACTGATAAGCTCTTGTCGGGAGTGACTAAGTTATAGTCGATCTCGATGATGCGTCCGAAGCCCTTGCATTTTTCGCAGGCACCAATGGGTGAGTTAAAAGAAAAGAGCGGTGCGGTGGCAGGCCGATAGGTAATGCCTGTCTCGGGAGAATGCAGCCCGTGAGTGAACTCGGCGACGGTTGCGCCATCTATATTCAATATTTGGATCTGGCCTTTACCGTAGGTGAGCGCGGCTTGTGCGGCTTCGATGAAACGAGAGCGGGTTTTTGTCCCAACTTTAATGCGATCTTGAATCACCAAAAGGCTAGAAGTCTGAGACTGGAGGGCTGAGGTCTGTGATTGGAGATCTGAGATGCGAATGACGCTGCTGGCATGTACAACTCTAGTGTAACCTTGGACCAAAAGGGGTTGGAGAATCTCGCTCCACTCGAATTTTTCGGGACGAGTGATCGGAAATGCGATCAGCACGGTCTGGCCTTTGTACGCTTTGAGTAGTTTTTTCCAAATCGATTGAGGGTTGTCGTCGGTGATTGGCTCGCCTGTTGCAGGGTCGATCAGTGTGGCGACATTAGGAAACCAGACTTTGAAGAAATCGCAGAGCTCGGTGATAGTGCCGACGGTGGAGCGGGAGGTCTTGACCGTATTGGACTGCTGAATCGCGATGGAGGGGCGAATGTTCTCGACCGAATCGACTTTCGGGCGATCCATCAGCTCCATGAATTGGCGCGTGTAGGGGGAGAATGTCTCGACGTAGCGTCGCTGCCCTTCGGCGTGCAGCGTCTCAAATACAAGAGAGGATTTGCCCGCGCCACTGAGTCCGGTCACCACAGTGAGTTGGCCAATGGGCAGATCGAGGTCGAAACCTTTTAGGTTATTTTGGCGGACGCCGCGAAGGTTGATGTATTCTTTGGAGACCATCGTGTATGAGCCAGAGGAGGCTGAAAATTCTAAAACGGTAAAGGGTCTAAACGTGGCTGGCTGACATACCTTACACTCGAGGGCTTGCTGAACCGAAAAGAAGAGATTTATCTAGGCCATTTCTAGTAAGTGTGGATTGCCCGAACGGAGTGGCTCGAACGTACCTCAAGTTTCAGCGACCGGTGTTTGGCACTCTTCGACAGCTCTGCGAAGTCGACGGCGTAGGTGGGTGCGGCGGACTTGTTGGTCGTTGTTTTTAATCGCCATGGAGTAGGCGTCTAAGGCACCGACGAGATAGACTTTTTGGCGTGCGCGGGTGATGCCAGTGTAGACAAGGTTGCGTTGCAGGAGCATAAAGTGCTGTTTCAATAAGGGGATGATGACGATGGGGTATTCACTGCCTTGGCTTTTGTGAATCGAAATACAGTAGGCGAGTTGGATTTCGGAGAGTTCGCCTTTGCTATATTCGATGATGTCGCCGGTGAACTCGATGGTGATACTAGAGCTGTCGGCGGCAATACTGCGAATGATGCCCATGTCGCCGTTGAAGACATTTTTGTCGTAGTTATTGCGAGTCTGAATGACTTTATCGCCGATACGAAAGGTGCTGCTACCGTAGGGAATTTCGGCGGGCAGTGGCTTGCGTGTTTTTTCGCGAAAATGGGTTTGTTTGGCGGGCGCGTAGTCGGGGTCGGAACGGAGTCTGGATTCAGCGGTGGTTTTTGGGTTAAGGCACTCTTGGATCTCGGCGTTGAGCACGTTGATGCCGCCAGTGCCGCGATGCATGGGGGACATGATCTGAATGTCGCGAACTGCGTTTACCTTGTGATGCTTTGGGATGTATTCGCGGGCCAAATACAAAATCGCTTGGACGCACTGCTCTGGAGTATCGGCTTCGATGAAGCTAAAGTCCGTGCTAGCATCGAGATCGCGGAAGCTACGGAAGGTCGAGCCTGGATGGGATTCACCTTTAAGGATACCGTGTGCGGTAGAGACAATGCCGCTTTCTTTGCCTTGTCGGTAAATGGTATTGAGCCGAGTGACGGTCGCGGGCGGAGCAGCCATAAGATCTCCCAAGACATTTCCGGCGCCAACCGAAGGGAGCTGGTCAGCGTCGCCTACCAGTAGTAAATGTGCACTGCTTGGGACTGCTTGTAGCAGGCTTGCGGCTAGGCGAGTGTCGAGCATACTGGTTTCATCCAAGATGAGTAAGTCGCAGGGTAGTGGGTTGTCTTCGTTGTAAGTAAATGTGCGCGAGGCGCCGTCGTATTTGAGTAGTCGATGGATTGTGCTTGCGGGCGCACCGGAAGCTTCGGCTAAGCGTTGCGCGGCACGTCCGGTAGGAGACGCGAGCAGAATTCGGGTGCGCTTGGCGCGGAGGATGTCGACGACTGCGCGGAGGATGGTGGTTTTGCCTGTGCCGGGGCCACCGGTGATGATGGAGACTTTTGAAGTAAGTGTTTTGCGTAGGGCCTCGGCCTGTTGATCGGCGAACTCAAAGCCTGCTTTTTGCTGCGCCCATATGATCGCTGGCTCGATCTTAATTATAGGTAAAATCGATGCGGTGCTGTCGATTCGGGCGATGGCGTCGGCGATGCGTTTTTCCGCGCTGGCGGTGGTGGGCATCTGACAGGCCGGGCCGAGATATTCGTTTTTTTCATCGTAGGCCTTAATTGAGACTAGTTTCTTGGCGTCGTTGAGCGCATGCATGCGGCGCTGAATGTCGACGGGATCGACACCGAGCAGCTTCGTGGCGTACTCGAGGATCATTTGTTCGGTCCCCACTGTGTGCCCTTCGTCTTCGAGTGTGCGCATGGTATGAATGATGCCAGCGTCGATGCGTTCTTTGCAATTAGTTGGAAAGCCTAGGTTAAGGGCTATCTTATCAGCGGTTTTAAAGCCGATGCGTTCGATATCTTCGGCTAGCCGGTAAGGCTCGTCTTGTAGAATTCGTTTGGCACCGCTGCCGTATTTTTTAACGAGTCGCACGCATTGCGTCGGGGTGACGCCGTAGGTCTGCAGAAACATCATTACATCGCGCACTGCACTTTGATCGTCCCACGCCGCTTTGATAGATTTGGCGCGCGTTTTGCCGATGCCGGGGATTTCGTGAAGTCGGCCAGAGTTTTCGCTAATGATCTTCAGGGTGTCGGCACCAAAGTGGTCGACAATTTTCTTAGCATAGGATTTGCCGATGCCGTGAATTAGGCCGCTGCCGAGGTATTTGCGGATGCCGTGTACAGAAGCGGGAAGTTGGGACTTGAAGCTGGCGACTTTGAACTGATCGCCGTGTGTGGTGTGACGGGTCCATTGACCATCAAGCTTAAGCGTCTCGCCGCATTGTACTCCCGGGAGTGGGCCGAGGATGGTGACGGGGCGCTTGCCGTTGGCGACGCTGACCTCGGCCACGCAATAGGCATTCTCTTCGTTGAAGAAGATGATCCGTTCGAGGACGCCTGTGATGGATTCGCTTGAGTTGTTCTCTGCCATGGTTGCGGACTTTTTAACAGATCTACAGAAGAGTGAAGGAAGGTCAATGCGTGTATGGCTAAGCACGAAAAAGCCCTCGCGGAGGGCGAGGGCTTTTAAAACTATTAAAATTAGCAGGCAGTTTTTATTGCGAGAGGATTACTGGTGGGCCCGGGGGAGATCCAGGAGGAGGGCCGGCTGGGGCTAGTTCGGCATCCATGGTGAAGATTAGATCGTCGAAAGGCACGTCGCCAATCGCAGATATTCCGCCGAAGCTGAAGGGTGCCGGTGCTGCTTGTGCTCTCTGGATGCGAAAATCGCTATTTTCCAAGGTGTATTTCGCAGGTTGAATTTTGTAATCACTCTTCAAATTTTCAGGAATATATCGGACAATGACATATCTGCGTTCGATTTCATCAAAGGTATGCTGAACGCCTGTGTTCTCGCGTTTAACCTCAACGGTAAATGAATCTTCGATGTCGTAGAAAAAGTCGCTTGGGACGCGAACGATTTGTTGCTCTTGCTGTGCTGCCATAAAGAATTCGAAATTCGAATCGCCGTTGGCGGCTAATTGTGCGCGTTCGGTATGGCCTAGTTTATTCGTAAAAGTGGCGACCCCGGTTTGCTTGTCGGAAGAGAATTCTTCTGGTAAGTGGTTGGTTAGATATAATTGCAGTGTGCCTTGATTACCTTTATTAAAGTTCAAGGCGATGGTGCGCATCTGAGTCTTTTTACGTAGGTCAACAATGGCGATCGATTCTTCGTCACGAGGGAACTCATAGGAGGTGGTTGGATCATCATCCTGTAGGTTTAAGACTGAATCTAGGGCACCGCCGCTAGCATAGATGATGCGACTGCCAGTGTAGGCTGCCCCGAAGTCGTACTTGATAATAGGGGACTGTACTTTGATGGTTTCTTCAGTTTCTTCACCTTTGCCGAGTTGAATGTTAGCTTGAGTGATATTTAGAGGACCGGTTGCCCCAAACTGTCCGATACGCCCCTGATTGATTATGTTGAATCGTACCAGCAGGTAGCGGGTATCGACTTCTGTGAAGGTGGTCGACGGTATGTCGCCTTCTAGGAATGCTATTGGTTGTGTCAGTTTGACCCACTTCCCAGCTTCAAGGGGGTCGAGAACGTTCGAGGACATCAGTTGCATCGTGCCTGCTGCGCTCTCGTTGTTAAAATAAAAGCGGGACACCTTCATGAACTGACCTAAATCAATAATGTAATCGTGTTGTCCTTGAGGGATGGTGTAGGTGAGCGCAGAGTTGTCGCTGAGTAGGATAGATTCATCAAAATAGCCCACATCTGGTAGCTGAACGCGGAGAAATTGTTTGTCTTTAACGATCACTAGAGTGGCTCCCATGTGCCAGCGCGCTAGATTTTTCGGTATACGCTGCAGTTGTTGTTCGCTAGGACTTGGGACGCGATAAAGGTCGATCGGCGGGGCGGATTGCGCCTGAGAGCTGGTGTTGAGTGACAATGCAACTCCAGCAAAAAATAATACAGCGATTATTTTGTTAGATTTGAAGGTTAAATTACTCATATAAATGTATATTAGTATGACTTTTTTCAGATATTTCAATCCTTATTTAAATGTACTCTGCGGAAGATTGCAATATCTTATTAGTCAATCAGATAGCTGCTATTTTAAGGCTTTACTAATTACCCTTTAAGAGCTGATAATATGACATAAAATAAAGGATTCTAGTGGGTCACCACTACCTAAAACATAAGAGTAAAATAAATGAAAATGGTGATAAGTTCAACAATATCAGTTTTCCGACCGACCAATAAAGGTTTCGTCACTTCGGTGATGCTACTTACGATGCTAGCACTCCCGCTGTCCGCACAAATTAATGGCACGCCAGATTTTGCGCCATTTTTATTGGATAAACGTGTCGAACGCGAAGATTACAATCTACGGCTTGGGCCAGTTTTGATTGATATAGTTGGCAAATTCGGTATCGAATTTAACGATAATGTGAACACTTCGCAGAATGATCCACTTGAAGATGTGATTTTAAAGCCTGGGGTTTCATTCGGTTTAAAATGGGCAATCAATGAGGACAATGACCTTGATCTGAATATCGGTGCAGAATATTGGCAGTACATGGACAACGATGAGTTGAATGAAGTCTCCAATCAGATCGCGCTGTCGCCGGACACGGAACTGTCTTATCGTGTGCTAGTTGGCGATATGGTCTTTCGGGTATATGATCGGATTCAGTATTCATTCGATTCAGCGGATTCTGTGGCGGTGGATAACCAAGGGAATGTGACCGATCAAGATCCTGTCGCATTTACTCGTTATAAAAACGTCTTAGGTGTTCAGTCAGAGTGGTTTATTGGCGAGTCAGTTTTTGCGGCGCAATTGAGTCGTACAGATGAGTGGAGCCCTGACCAAGAGTTTGAGTATATTGATCGTGAAGCGTATAAGGCTGCGTTGAATGTCGAACGCGATTTGGCTGCAAACTTTACTGTGGGTATCGGTACTTCTTATACGACGATTGATTACGATCAGGATATTAATAATGATGGCTCTAAGTTTTCGACTGGGCCTTACTTTGATTGGAGCGTGACCGAATTGATTAGCCTGTATGCCGGTGTGGCATGGAATTCTCTAGATTATGATACTGGAGGACTAACTGATGGTACTGTTTATGGTAACGAAGATCAACCGGATGATTTAACTTGGAATGTTCGCCTTCGTCATACTGCGAACGAAGTATTCAATCACCAACTCGAATCGTATCGTGCGATTACTGGGGGAAGCACTTCTAATTATAATGAGATCGATGGGATCCGCTATACCGCTTCGTACAACGTCACTGCTCGCGTCCGCTTAGATGGCACGGTCGGTTACGAGGAGAGTGATAGTTCCGGTGGATTGATTAATGACGATTTCGGTCGATGGATCTATGGTCTTTCGACTGAGTTAGTGCTGGGGCCGCGATTAACTGCGGAAATTGCTTATCGTTATATTGATAAGAGTTCGGACGCAGAGTTCCAAAGTTATGAGCAAAACCAGCTCCGCATTTTCTTTAAGTATGACTTCTAGCAAGTTCTATAGAAGTATGAGTAAATTGAGTATCAAGCTGGCGTTCGTTTGTGCGATTATTTTGCCGTTAATTGGGCAGGGGCAATCCGTGCTGGTAGTGGAGTCTGCGGCTGCCGTCGAGGCCGGGCCGACTCAAATGGGCTTGCTTGATGACGACTGGGAGCTGCAAGTCGGCGATCGATTGGTTTATCAAGTGCTCGAAGAGCAGGAGGAAGAGTTGCTATTAGCAGTGAACGGTAATGGTGAACTGCTGGTGCCGTTGCTTGGTTCTTTTCCAGCTGAAGGTAAGACCAGTAAGAGCCTAGCCTATGAAATTAAACAGCAGTTGGAGGTCGATTTCTTTCACCGAGCGACTGTATTAATCACGCAGCGAGAAGTGGACCGGAACCGTGGGCGCGTTAAAGTGATTGGTGAGGTGAAGCGGCAAGGGGAACAACTGATTTCGGCCGATTCGCCACTGACATTGAGTCAGGCGATTCTAGCCGGTGGTGGATTTACGCTGGATGCGGATGAGTCGAAGGTGAGTGTTGTATCCGCGGGGCAAGAGCAACCACGAGTCGAAGTGGATCTCGGTGCGATGCTTTCTAGTGGTGATCTCTCCGAGGACCCTATTTTGGTTTCGGGCGATGTTGTCATTGTTGCGCGAGCGGATCACGCTGGTAGTCAAGTGTATGTGCTTGGTGCGGTAAATTCCCCGGGTCTATATTCGATTCGGGGCAGTCAATTTACGCTCAGCCAAGTAATTTTGATGGCGGATGGGTTTACCCGATTCGCCAAAAAAACCAAAGTGCGCCTTGTTTCGAAAGATGGCAAAGGCGAGAAAATCGAATCACTAGTAAATGTGGGTAAAATACTCGATGGCGGAAATCGCGATGATGATCCAGTGGTGCAGCCAGGAGATATGGTGATTGTGGAAGAGAAGATGATCAGCTTTACTGGCTAATTGCTAGGCGCGCATTGACTGCCAAGATGATTTCAAGATTTCGAATACATGGACGATTTATTTCAGGATGAGAATAATACAAAGACGGTCGATTACGCGGAGCTTGTTCAGCAGATCGTTTATCGGGCGAAAATTGTGCTGCGCCGATATTGGTGGATTATTCCTTTAGCGATTGCTCTTGGGGTCACTTATAAGGCTGTCGAAAGTTTCGTTGCAGATCCCTTTTACAAATCGACTGCTCAGATGATTGTTAGTGGGCGCATTGCATTGCCTGAGAATGATATGTATGCGGAGGAGCGTGATAATTTTATCGGTACACAAATAGAGTTAATGCTCAGCGATCAAGTGCAGGCGCGTGCAGTCGAACGTATCCGTTTGTTGAATTCTGATTTGCACGATGCATTGATGGCGACCAAGGCCTATCAGATCGACGGATTGCGTGCGTTGAGTATCGAGGCTGACGTGAAACGCGACACTTCGATTTTTGTACTGAGCGCATACACGCCTCATGCTGAATATACTCAAGCTTATTTAGATGCAGTCATGGAGGAGTATATTAATCGGCGAATGGAGATGCGCTCCAAGACTTCGGCGCGAACCTATGATGCGATTGTTGCTCAATTGAAAGTGTTGGAAGCAGAAGTGGATGCGGGGGAAGACGCAATTGTTGAGTTTCAGCAGCGTAATAATATTGTATTCATTCAAGAGCAAGGTGCTGCAGCAAGCACGTACCTAGCTGAATTGAAACGTGAGCTCGCCGAGTTAAATACAGAGAATCGTGTTTTAACTTCAATTCTGAATGTGGATGCTGCGGAAATGAGCTTATTACTGGATCAATGGCAAGGTGCCGAGGACACTTCAATCGCTGCTAGTGGTGGTTCTGATGGGGATGATCAATCATACCAATATAGCAAAAAACAATTGCAGGTGTTGCATGGTCAGTTAGATGAATTTTCGATCTATCTACAACCGAAGCATCCAAAAATAATTGGCCTGAAAAATCAGATCGAACGCACGGAGAATCAGTTAGAAATTCAACGAGAGCAGACCTTGACGCGCATTCGTGAGCGACAATCAGTGCTGAACAATACAGCAGCAAATTTGACCTTAGAGATCGCAATTTGGGAGGAGAGTGCTCTGGAGAACGGGCGCTTAATTGCAGAATTTGAGCGATTGCAGTCACGTTTAGAGCGTTCAAAGGCTGCAAGCGTGAACAGTCAAGATTCACTGCAGGCAATTGATACGAATCAGAATTTACAGCAAGAGTCCGTCTCGATTTTGGTGAATGCGCGTAAGCCGATTCCTGCTGGAGTTGGATTGGTTCGGCGATTTGCGATGGGCGGATTGTTTGGGCTGATTTTGGCGGCTGGTGTACTTTTCGTTTTGGCCGCAATGGATAGTCGAATTCTAACTGCTAGTGAGTTAAGTGCCCAATTTAAGGATCCTTTGATTGGTGCGATTCCGTTTGAGGCCAGCAATGACGGAGATGTGAATTCCGTGCTGCTGCGTAAGAATGATGATCGTTATGTGTTCGCTGAAGCATGTCGAAATCTGAGGACGTCTGTTTTCTTCATGGGGGATGAGCATGCGAAGCCTAGCGTATTTGCTGTGACTAGCGCGATCCCATCGGAAGGGAAGTCGACGGTATCAGCAAATCTGGCGGTTGCGTTGTCATTTGCGCATTCGAAAGTTTTGCTAGTTGATGCGGATCTACGTCGTGGACGTTTGCACCACTTGATGCAGTTAAATCGAGAAAACGGATTCTCAGATATTTTAGATGGCAGCCTGACGCTCGACAATGCTGTGCAGTCGACTAGTTATAAGCATTTGGATTTTGTTTCGATTGGCGGCTATCCAGATCATCCCGCCGAATTATTGATGAGTGAGTATATGGATCAATTCATCAGTGAAGCGAGAGAACGGTATGACTTTGTTATTTTCGATACAGCACCGATTCTTGCCACAGATGATACGTCTGGTTTTGCTGCTAAGATGGATGCAGTGTTATTTACAATACGTTGTGCGCATACCCAGGTTCGTCAGATTAAGCCAGCAATGGCTCGCCTACGTGAGCGTAATATCGAAATCTCTGGATTAATTCTTAACTTCGTGGACACGACGCAACCTGGTTACTATTATTATAAGTATTCGGAATATTACACCGACCCTAAGAATAGTGAGCAATCCCTCTCTCAGCAAACCACTGCCTAGTCGCTAGTGGCGGGTCGCACATTTCTCTGATAGACGCCTCAAGGATGGATTCTGGACCTAGAAAGCATCGCCGCCGCACGAAGCATCGCAGTTCTCGCAGTTCGAGTGGTAAGCGGCGCAAGTCGTCATCGTCATCGACAACGTCGTCATTTGCCCCGGTGCATGCCTCGAAGATCCCAATTACGATGGGAGAGGTGGCGATTCAGCGACCGCCCGAATGTGCTGCCTATCTCTGGGCTTTGTTGGGTGTCTGCATTTTGATCCTACTCGGCGGTGGGCATCATGTTTGTGCCTTGGGATTTGCATTGGTTCTTCCAGGAGTGGCCTTGTTGCTTCAACCCCCGCAGCGAAGTCTCGGTAAGTGGATCGATGTTGGTATTGTTGGAATGCTGGGTGTAATGCTGGTTGCTTTTGTGCCGTTGACTTATTGGCCGGGGCCCGCATGGCGAACGACAGCGATTGATGTCTTTGGGATTGAATTACCTTCGGTTTTAACGGTGCAGCCATGGATGAGTTTTGAGGCATTCTTGTTGGCGATTGCCGGCTTTAGTTGGTTATATGCTGCGGGGAATTGGAAAGTGAATGTTGAAGGGCGCAGAAAGATTTATTTCGCGGTCTCTTGTGCGATTTCGCTGTTTGCCACTATTGTTATTTTGGGAAATTTGTATGGTTGGCGTTACCCTGGAGCGAAGGATTCAACTGCGTTTAGTTTTTTTCCGAATCGTAACCAGACTGTGGATTTTATTGCGATTGGCGGAGTACTTGCATTTGGCTATTCTATGGAAGGGTTGAGGGGGAAAAAGTTGTCTCATGTTGTCGGTTTGGTCGCCTCTTTACTAGCGCTGCTCGCTTTGATATCTGGGGTCTCCCGGGCGGGAGTAATGTTGTATTTTGGTGGCATCTTTCTGTGGCTCATCTTTATTCTGCGAAGCACTGCTGCATCGTTGTTTTTAAAAATAGGGCTGCCGATAGTACTGCTGTTTTTCAGCTACTTCATCACTAGCCACGATACTGCAGTGAGTCGCACAACTGAGTTTATTTCTTCATCTGCGGAGTGGGGGAGCGATTTTCGAGTATTAATCTTTAGGGATACTTTGCAGATGATTCAAGATGCCCCGCTGACTGGAGTGGGACTTGGGAATTTTTCGACTATATTCCCTCAGTATCGAAACCTTTCACGAACTGAACACAATGTGGTGCACCCAGAGAGTGACTTGACTTGGTTGGCGGCTGAAGGCGGCTTGGTTATAATTTTGTTTTTGGCGATTTTGATTGTCTCATATTTCAGGAAATGTCGTGCATCGATGAACGGACGCAGTGGCGCGTATCGAACGATCGCGTTGATCGGTGTGATTATGTTTCTAGTGCATGGCTTATTTGATGTGTCAGGACACCGACCTGGGACTGCTTATTTCGCGATTATTTTTGCCGCGTTGGCGCTGCCTAATGCGTTGAAAAATCGCCCCACAGTTAAACCTGTGATCTGGCGGTGCTTGGGTGGCGGATTGTTGTTTATTGGAGTTCTTTGGATAATTGGCGGGCTATTTTATTTGCCGACACATTCGACTCTGGCGCTGGATATTGAGGAATCACGAGCGGTTGAAAGCCGTTCGCTTCACGATTTAGATCGAGCTAGCCAGGCGGTGGATGCGGTGATCGCGTTGCAACCGATGCAGTGGCGCGGGTATTTTCAACGTGCACAGATCGCGCTGTCGCGCGGTGGCGATCGTTTTAAAGTGGAGCAAGATTTCCGACGGGCGCGGTTTGTTGAGCCGACTCTCGAAATGATTGCTTATGAGGAGGGCCTGGTCTGGTTGCCTTACGATGTGAAGCGCACAGTTTCTGCATGGCGGGATGCCTTGAATCGTTCTGTTGGGTCTAGGAGTCGATTGATTGAAGTGATTTTGCGAAAGGCGTATCGCAATGACGCTTTAATGGCGGGATTGATTGAACTATCTGAGGCTTATCCTGATTTTCGCGCTCGATTAATTTTGTATTTACGTGGCGAAGTATTGAGTCGCGAACTCGAGCAAGAACTGCTTACGGATCCTTCGTTGGGGAAATTCACCATCCAGCAGCGAACGGCGATTGTGAAACACTGGATCAGACATGGAGAAATTGATAATATCGAAGCGTATTTGCAGGCGTTTGGTGATACCTTGGATTCACCTTGGTTGATCTTTGCGCAGCTTCGCTTTAAACAGTCAAGATTCGAGGAGGCAGTCGGCATGATTAGGGAAGGGATGGCGGTTCCTAAAATTCCAGAGGTGGTAATGGGGCAAGGTCAGATTGATAGTCTGAAGCGCGTGTTTTTCCTGTCGACGAATGACTTTTCAAAAGGCATTGCACTGATCAGCTATTATCTTAAACGCGCTGAATATCGAGAAGCATTACGAGTGATTGATGCCTTACTTCAGCTGTCGGAGCCTCCGGCCTATGTGTATTATTGGCGTGCTGAAATACTGTATCAACTGGAGGACTATCCTGGGAGTTGGTCTGCGTTTGACGCTTATTGGAAGCAGATTAAGTAAGGCATCGTCCTCATCGAGTCCATGCCCAGCGACTGTGGGTCCAGCTGTTTAGCTTTGGAGCTCACTGCACCACCTGCAAGTGCGTCTGCCAATGCCCCGCGGGCTGCCTCGATCACTGCCGAGCATTGGCCCATAATCCCGCCGCTTGCGGCTCTGGCGATTGCCCCACCGCCGGGCTCTTCAGGTTCGATTGTAACGGCTGCGACATTCAAGAGGATACCGTTGAAGATCTGCAGTTGATTTCCTCCCATTTCCAGATAACTTCTCAATATGATGTTCAAAATCGTCCAACTCATGGTAGCCTGCGCTATCTTCAACCCGTTCTGCTGTTGCACAGCAGGGCTGTTGAGTTTGAACGATGTGGAGGATGCAGCTCCCGCACATGGCTGCTGCCAGTCGCAGTCATCTGATTTGCCCGCTGAGGGTGATATGAATCAAGAACATGATATGGCTGAGTGCCCACATGCTGCGTTGAAAGATTATGAGGTGCTGAATCATAAGGATGTAACTGCTGCACACGGCAATCGCGCGCTCCTTCCTGCGTTGTTAGTCTTATCTGAGTTACTTGCGATAGCGCCAGCGACTCAGATGCATTTGGCAGTGCGCGAGAGTAGTATTTCGCAGGCATCACCGCGGTCCTTCGCGCAGGTGTATTGTATTTATAGGGTCTGATTGATCTGTTGTTTCGAGCTGCGCATGCGATGTGCAGATCAATATAGCCCGATCCGGTTTTATTGGCCGGCTGACTTTGAAATTACTGATGAACAATCATGATCAATGGATATAAATAATTTTTTCAAATATGCCCGAAGTGGCGGTCTTTCAAGTGTCTGCTTAGGACTTTTATTTTCAATCGTACAGGCTGAGCCGCTCTCCCTAGAGCAGGCCTTGCAGAGAGCAGAGGCTGCCAATTTTGGCCTCGATGCTTTGCGTGAGCAGCAGGTCGGTGCGCGCGAGCGGATCGCTGGCGCAGCTGCGCTGCCGGATCCAAAAATTCAATACACTTACTTTGGTGAGTCGGTTGAAACGCGCACCGGCCCGCAAGAGGCGATCTACTCAATAAGTCAGACTATTCCGTGGTTGAAAAAACTAGAGACGCGTAAGGCACTCGCGACGAGTAATGCCGACACTTGGTCCTACCTGCATCAACAGGGTATCCTAGCATTGCGCCGCGATGTGACGACCGCCTATTCGGAAGTCGTGTATCAACAGCAGGCCGTGCAATCGACTGAGGCAAATTTACAATTGATCGATGATATGCAAGCGATTGTAGCAGAGCGCGTGCGGGTCGGGGGATCGTTGAATGCGTTGCTGCGACTGGAAGTGGAGTTGGAGCGCACGCGTGATCAGCTGGCTCGCTACGAGCAGGCACGCTATGCGAAACGTACCGAACTCGCCGCTTTGTTGTCGATCGAGGAAGCTGAACTCGGAGAGCTCACTGTTGAGTCGCCAGCCAGCCGCACGTTGCCGTCGTTGCGCGCGATGTTGGCGACGTTGGAGCTGCAAAACCCGGAGTTGCTGGCATTGAAAGAGCGCACGGACAATGCGAGTCAACGCGCAGATTTGAGCAAGCTGGATCAATACCCTGATTTTACCTTTGGGGTGAATTACATTCAAGTCGGCGAGAGTGGTTCGGCCTCCGACGCGGGCACTGATCCGTGGAGTATCTCAATGGCGGTGAACTTGCCAATTTGGGGCAGTAAAAATAGCGCTGCGATCTTGGCGGCGAATGCGGATAAGCGCTCCGCCGAGCAGCTGTATCGGGATCGGGTGCTGCAACTTAAAGCAGAACTATGCGCTACGCTGGCTGCCCATGCGGATAGTGCGCAGCGGGTGCAGCGTTATCAAGAGCGGCTGATCCCGATTGCAGAACAAGCCCTTGAAAATTCGCGCACTGCTTACGAAAGTGGACAGCTCTCGGTTCTGGAATTGATCGATAGTGAACGGGCGTTGCTTGAAATGAATTTAAACTACGCGCGCGCCGTGTCCAAAGTCACCCAGGCCGACGCTGCGCTCAACGCTCTAACTGGGGCAATTAATTAACCACAGGAATCACAAGCGAAAATCGTAGGGGGCGTAGTTGCGCAAAGAGCCTCACCTTGAGAGCGCGGTATTCGCAAGCAAAGACCCTACAAAAATACTTTTTATTATGAAAACGAAACAACTTATTATTGCGATCACCATACTGCTTCTTGGCTTTGTTGCGGGTCTTTATTTGTCGCCTGATTCCAGCGAGTCAGTGTCCACCACGATGGATGTCGTCGCCCCGGCAAAGGCGACGATTTGGACTTGCTCGATGCACCCGCTGATTCAGCAACCGAACCCGGGCGACTGTCCGATTTGTGGCATGGATTTGATTCCGTTGATCAATGATTCCGGTGCCGATGATGGCCCGCGGACTCTGAGTATGAGCGATAGCTCCCGCGCCTTGGCCGATATTCAGACGACCTTGGTCAAGCAGGAGTATCCAGTCGCGAAGGTGCGTCTGGTCGGTCAGTTGGACTACGACGAGACACTCGAAAAATCTTTAACGGCGCGTTTTCCTGCACGAATTGATGAGCTCTTTGTCAACTTTACAGGCATTTCGGTAAAGGCAGGTGAACATCTCGCCAAGGTCTACAGCCCTGATTTATTGTTGGCGCAACGCGAGCTGCTGACTGCATATCGTGCTGACCCTGATGGGTCAATCACCGATGTGGCCAAGGAGAAACTCCGGCTGTGGGATCTACTGCCCGTTCAAATTGATGAAATAATCGAGCGCAACGAGGCGAAAGATCATTTTGTGCTCAAGGCGCCAATCGGTGGTGTCGTTGTCGCTAAGAATGTGAAGGAAGGGGATTACGTAAAGACAGGTGAAGTGCTCTTTCGCATTGTCGATCTAAGTAATTTATGGGCTGAACTGGACGCTTATGAATCGGATCTCCCTTGGTTGCGCTATGGGCAAGATGTGGTCTTTTCTGCGGAGGGGGTTCCGGGTGAAACGTTCCATGGTCAGATTTCCTTTATTGAACCTGAAGTGAATCGTAAGACGCGAACCGTGGCCGTTCGTGTGAATGTGCCAAACCCCGGCGGTCGGCTCAAACCTGGGATGTTTGTGCGTAGTATTGTCTCCGCACGCTTAGCAGCTGGTGGCAAAGTTTACGCACCTGAGTTTGCCGGCAAGTGGATCAGCCCCATGCATCCAGAAGTGGTCAAGGACGGGCCGGGGCAATGCGATGTGTGCGGCATGGATCTCGTTCCTGCCGAATCTCTCGGGTATGTCGATCATGTCAGCGGACCTGCACCGATCATAGTTCCGAGCTCGGCAGTCTTGCAAACTGGTAAGCGTGCTGTCGTCTACGTCGAGAAGCCCAATGCCGAGCGGCCCACTTACGATGGCCGCGAGATCGTACTTGGACCCCGTGCAGGAGACAACTACATCGTCATTTCTGGTTTAGAGAGCGGTGATCGGGTCGTTACAAATGGTGCATTTAAAATCGACAGTGCGCTGCAGATTCAAGCTAAGCCAAGCATGATGAATCCAGAGGGGGGCGGTCCGACTGCTGGACACAATCACGGAGGTGACGCCGCCGCCGATCCACATGCGGGGCACGCGATGGCACCCGCTCTTGAGATTTCTGTCGATGTGGCCGTATCACTGATGAAGCCGTATCTCGCGATGCAAGCCGCGCTCGCGGCAGACGATTTGGACACCGCCAAAGCGCAGGCCAAAGCGATGATGGCGATCACTGGACACGCCGGCGCACTGCCTGAGCTGGTTCATACGATGCTCGCCGCCGACTCACTCGATGCGATGCGTAAACCACATTTTGAGACGCTCTCGAATGCATTGATCGCCGCAGTCAAAGCCGACCCCGAAGCCTTTAAGGGCGATCTATTTATCATGAACTGCCCCATGGTCTACGGTGACCGCGGAGCCGACTGGTTACAAGATGACGATCAACTCCTGAATCCATACTTCGGCTCCATGATGCTCAAGTGTGGTGAAGTGAAAGAGAAACTCGGAGAGTGAGTTTTAGCCACGAAAAGGCACCAAAAGACACAAAAACTAGAAGGATGTAATTATGGATATTGAAAATATTAATCAACTTTGCGACATGGTTCGTGAGTGTTCGTTTGGACTGCATAAACATTTGAGGCATGGACATCTTGAAAAGATTTATGAGAATGGTTTGGCACATCGTTTGAGGAAACTGGATGTTGCGGTTCATCAGCAAGCTCCTGTTCCTGTCTATGACGAAGACGGAACGATTCTCGGAGATCTTAAAGCAGACTTGTTAGTTGCTGACGAACTTATCGTGGAACTCAAAGCAGTGCGTGCTGTGCATGACGATCACGTGGCTCAACTGCTGGGCTATCTACGCGGTAGCGGCAAGCGTTATGGGCTGCTCATTAACTTCGGGAGCCCGAAACTTTCGATCAAACGTTACGTCCTCGACCCTGTATCTTAATCTTAGTTTTTGTGCTTCTTCGTGCCTTTTTGTGGCCCAATAAAAATGATCAATAAACTGATGCGCTTTTGCCTCGAGAATAAGCTCGTGGTCGTTCTCTTTACCGCGGCCCTCATTCTTTGGGGTGTAATGGTCGCTCCGTTTGATTGGAAAGTGGATTGGCTGCCGCGTGATCCGGTGCCGGTGGATGCGATTCCGGATATCGGTGAAAATCAGCAGATCGTCTTCACCGAATGGATGGGGCGCTCGCCGCAGGATATTGAAGACCAAATCACCTATCCGATGACCACTGCGTTGTTGGGCTTGCCGGAGGTGAAGACGATTCGGAGCTATTCGATGTTCGGATTCTCCTCGATCTACATCATCTTCAAAGACGATGCCGAGTTCTATTGGACGCGTAGCCGTATCTTGGAAAAGTTGAATAGTCTCCCCTCCGGTCTTTTACCGCAAGGCGTGCAGCCGCAACTGGGGCCCGATGCAACTGCACTCGGACAGGTGTTGTGGTATACCCTGGAGGGGCGGGATCCCGAGGGTAATCCAACTGGAGGCTGGGGCCTCGAGGAGCTCCGCAGCACTCAGGATTGGTATGTGCGTTATGCACTGCAGGGAGTCGATGGTGTGGCAGAGGTGGCTTCGATCGGTGGTTATGTCAAAGAGTATCAAGTGGATGTCGATCCGGATGCACTACGCACTTATGACATCGCGCTACACGAAGTCTTTGCCGCTGTGCGTGGGAGCAATATCGACGTCGGTGCACGCACGATTGAAATCAACGCGGTCGAGTATGTCATTCGTGGGCTAGGGTTCATTGAGAATCTCGACGACCTTCGTAAGACAGTCATCGCACAGCGAAATAATATTCCGATCACTTTGGAGCAGATCGCCGAGATTGAGTTCGGTCCGGCACTACGGCGCGGCGCATTGGACAAGGCAGGAGCCGAAGCGGTCGGTGGAGTCGTCGTCACGCGCTTTGGCGAAAATCCACTCGCCGTGATCAAGCGGGTGAAGCAGCAGATTGAAGCGATCTCTGCAGGCCTGCCTAAGAAGACCTTGGCGGACGGCACTGTCAGCCAAGTCGAAATTGTTCCTTTCTATGATCGAACCGGATTAATCTATGAGACGCTGGGAACCCTCGAAGATGCCGTGCGTCAGCAAATTCTAGTCACTATCATAGTGGTGGTGTTGATGGTGATGCATTTACGTAGTGCGGCGCTCATCTCCGGCGTGCTGCCGCTTGCGGTGCTGTTTGCGTTTATCGGGATGAAGCTCTTCGGGGTAGATGCCAACGTGGTGGCACTCTCTGGCATCGCCATCGCCATTGGCACGATTGTTGATATGGGTGTGGTGTTAGTCGAAAACATCCTGAAACATATCGATACGGCTGATCCAGATGAAGATCGTCTCGAGGTGGTCTATCGCGCCTGTTCGGAAGTCGGTGGTGCGGTGGTGACGGCTGTTATGACGACCGTGGTCAGCTTCCTTCCCGTCTTCACCATGGAGGCCGCCGAGGGGAAACTCTTTCAACCGCTCGCCTATACGAAGACCTTCGCGCTGATCGGCTCAATTGTTGTCGCATTGACGATTATTCCTCCACTGGCGCATTGGTTGATCGCAGGTCGACACAGTTCCCGCTGGAGTAAATTTACACTTTGGCTGACCATCGTACTGGCAGGTGTGGTGGGGCCTTTTCTGCTCACATGGTTTCCGTGGTGGTTGGGGCTGATCATGATTGGATCAGCGGTGTATAACCTTACGCAGCCAAAAATCCCGGCAATTATCCAGAAATACGTGGTAGTCATCTTCAACTTGATCGTCGCTCTAACCGTAGCAGTCGTCTTGGCCGGCGATTGGAAACCGCTCGGTCCTGAGCGTGAAATCGCGAATGTCGTATTTGTCTTTCTTGCGATCGGTGGGCTACTGGGGACTTTCTTATTATTCATTAAATTTTACGGTCAGTTGCTTGCTGTGCTGCTTCGTTTTAAACTGATATTCCTTGGCTGTAGTTCTTTAATTGTTGTTTTCGGGATGACTGTTTGGTTGGGCTGGAGCGCCGTTTTCGGATGGCTGCCAGAGTTGATCAAGGAGACCAAGCCTTACAGTCAGGCCATGCACCAAGTGCCGGGGCTCGGTAAGGAATTTATGCCAGATCTGGACGAGGGTTCTTATCTATTCATGCCGACGACCATGCCACATGCTTCGATTGGCGAAGTGATGGATGTGCTTCGTAAACAGGACATGGCGATCAACGCTATTCCAGAGATCGAGTCCGCTGTTGGTAAGCTTGGACGGGTTGAAAGTCCGCTTGATCCGGCACCGATCTCGATGATCGAGACCATCATTAATTATAAATCCGAATACATCGTGGATGACGACGGGCATATTCTTACGTTTAAATATGATTCATCAGAGGAGGCATATACATATGATGTATTTGGAAACCTGATGCCGGACGAAGACGGCCGCCCGTTCCGCCAGTGGCGCGACGAGATTAAGACGCCCGATGATATTTGGGCAAAAATCATCGAAGCAGCCTCGATCCCTGGCACCACTTCCGCGCCGAAGCTTCAACCGATTGCAGCCCGTATTGTTATGTTGCAAAGTGGTATGCGTGCACCGATGGGTCTGAAGGTTTACGGGCCTGATCTCAAAACGCTGGAGAAAGCCGCCCTTGATATCGAAGGGTATTTGAAGGAAGTGCCTTCGATTAAGGGGGAAGCAGTGTTCGCCGACCGGATCGTAGGTAAGCCGTATTTGGAGATCGATATCGACTGGGATGCGATCGCGCGCTACGGGATAAAAATCTCGATGGTGCAGGACGTGATCGAAGTCGCCGTCGGAGGCAAGCCAGTCACGATGACGGTAGAAGGTCGTGAACGCTACCCCGTCCGGGTTCGTTATCAGCGGGAGCTGCGCGACTCGATTGAATCGATTGAGGACATTTTGGTTGCTGCTCCCGACGGCACGCAAATTCCACTCAAAGAACTTTCGACCATACACTATTTACGCGGCCCACAAGTGATTAAAAGTGAGGACACTTTTCTCGTCGGCTATGTCATCTTTGATAAGCGCGACGGCTACGCCGAAGTTGAAGTGGTCGAACAGGCGCAGGCCTATCTTCAAAGTAAAATAGACTCCGGCGAGTTAAGTATTCCTGCTGGGGTGAGCTACAAATTCACCGGAAGTTATGAGAATCAAATACGGGCGGAGAAGAAGTTGAGGGTCGTGCTGCCAATCGCACTGTTTGCGATTTGGTTGATCCTCTATTTTCAGTTTAAGCGCGTTTCGACGACGTTGATGGTGTTCTCTGGAATCGCTTTTGCATGGTCGGGCGGGTTCATTATGCTTTGGCTGTATGGCCAGACGTGGTTTTTGAATGTTGATCTGTTTGGTACGAATCTTCGGTCACTATTTCAGATGGGCACGATCAACTTGAGCGTGGCGGTGTGGGTGGGATTTCTCGCACTGTTTGGGATTGCGACTGATAACGGCGTGATCGTTTGCACCTACCTGCAGCAGCGTTTTAAGGAAAAACGCCCGGAAACAATCGCTGCGATTCGCGCAGCGACTGTCGATGCGGGGGAGCGTCGCGTGCGCCCAGCGATGATGACGAGTGTCACAACGATTCTCGCACTGCTGCCAGTGCTCACTTCGACCGGTCGCGGTGCTGACATTATGGTGCCAATGGCAATCCCATCATTCGGCGGCATGTGCCTGGCACTACTGACGATCTTTGTGGTTCCAGTGCTTTACTGCGGTATGGCTGAACTTTCGTTTAAAAGAAATCAGCGTGGGTGAAGTGAAGGTTGGATTATTCTTCTTCGCCCCAGAACTTCCACCATTTGCGACTGTGCGCTTCGCGGTGTTGTTGGCCGGCCTCGGAGCCTTTGCCTGCTTCTTTACGGATGGCGTCCGACTTATCGCTATTATTGCTCTTGCCTGTTGCTTCTTCAACGCCGTCATCATCAGCTGAATGCTTCGCTTCTTTCTTTTCCACTTTCTCCTTGTTGTTGGTTGATTTGACTGTGTCAGAATCCGAGTGGTGCGCATCAGATTGATTTTGAACCGCTTTTTGTTGGTCGGGTTTTCCTGCGTTATCGGGTTTTGTCGCGTGTAGACTGAAGGAGAAGAGAGATAGGCTGAGGGCGATGAGGATTATGTGTTTCATGGGTCGAAACGGTATGACGTTTTTGAAGAATCGCAAATGACCTAGTTTAGTTGAATATTCATGGTGCTCCGTGGTGGACATCGTCCGAATACTTCTTATTAAATGACTGTTATGAAATTGCAGCGCGCAGCGTTAACGATGTTGATCGTCTTTTTGAGCTTTTATTTGCTCTATCTTGGGCAGGCTTTGTTGTTGCCCTTGGTGATTGCTGGCGCAGTCGCTTATCTGATCAATATTTTGGCACATACAATTTGTCGCCTGCGTATTGGTCGTGTGTCGTTGCCCCGTCCGATTGCCATGATTGTGGCGATTGCAGTGATCTTGGCTTCGTTGAGTTTAGTGATTCAATTGATCACGGTAAATATCGCCAGTGTGATCAAAGTCGCGCCCCTGTATCAGCAGAATTTGGAGGGTTTGATTTATAAAGGCTATGAACTATTCGGGGTTGAGGAAGCACCCAATATTAGGGAGATCTTTGCTCAGATTAATTTGAGCAGTTATTTACAGGATATTGGGGGCACTGTGCGCTCGTTGGTCAGTCGGACTGGAATTATTATTTTGTATCTGATTTTTCTCTTGTTAGAGCAGCGCACATTTACTGCAAAAATGCATGGACTGGTTCGAGATTCAGATCGTCTCGAAGAGGTCTTAGGGCTGATGGAGAAGATTCGTTCTGATATCCGCTCCTATATCGGGATTAAAGTCCTTACTAGTGCAGCGACTGCGTTGTTAAGCTATTTGGTGTTAAGCCTCGTCGGAGTCGATTTCGCTAGCTTCTGGGCGGTTCTTATCTTTTTTCTCAATTTCATACCAACAATTGGTTCGATCATTGCGACCGCGTTTCCGTCGGTCTTGGCTTTGGTGCAGTTTGATACCTTCGGCCCTTTTGTGATCACTGCCTCAGTATTAACCGGCTTGCAGTTTTGTATTGGTAGCCTGTTGGAACCGCGATTGATGGGCAACCGTTTGAATCTAAGTCCGATCGTCATTTTGTTGTCACTTGGTCTGTGGGGCTCGATTTGGGGCATTCCAGGCATGTTCTTATGTGTGCCGATCACGGTGATTATGGTGATTATCTTTTCCTATTTTCCTGAGACGCGGCCTGCCGCGGTGTTGCTGTCGGGCACGGGGGAGTTGAGTGTCGGTCCGCGACGTGGCGATGTTGCTGCCAAGAAGCAGGCGACGTCGGCTTAGGGATTTTGTGCGCAATATGTCTTTCCAGTGATTCCCAAGTCTGTATCTGACATGCCGCGCATGGCGCTCGTCGTCGGCGGCACCGGTGCAGTTGGCACTGAATTGCTCCAGGAGCTACTAGTCTCTGAGCGTTACGGACGGATTCTTTGCGTGGGCCGCCGTTTGTCAAAGCTGGTAAGCGAGCTTGTCATCGGACACCTCGTCGACTTTGAGCATTTACAGGATTTCTTGCCTGCCGGGCAGGTGGATGATGTGTTTTGCACGCTGGGCACGACAATTGCCAGAGCTGGTTCAGTTGAAGCGTTCAAGCGGGTGGACTTTGAGTATGTGTTGAAAGTCGGCATATTGGCGCAGCGCCTCGGCGCAGGATCACTATCGGTGATTAACTCGACTGCTGCCGATCCATCGGTGAACTCGATTTATTTACAGACAAAAGGGCAGATGGAGGCAGCGTTGATCGCTTTGGAGCTGCCTACGTTACATCTGTTTCGGCCCTCGTTGTTGGCGGGAAGTTTAAAACGCACAGATTTTAGGTTCAAAGAAGTGTTGGGCAATGCCGGGCTCGCGATCCTTGGGCCACTGTTTTTACATGGCCGCTTGCGGAAATATCGTCGTATCGCGCCTGTTTGCGTGGCTGCTGCGATGGTTCGAGAGGTATTTGATGGTCGAAAAGGCACGATCATTTATGAGAACGATGCGATCCTTGATCTCTGCGTTTTAGCGGCTAAACCTTAATTTTAAGGGGACTACGATTGCCGGGGGTGGGACTTGGCTCGAGGCTTAAAAGATAAAAATCAGCTTTCTTGGCTCTTTTGTGTAAAAATGTTCGCACGATTTAATTTAAACTGTCACTTTCTTGGATTAATTTTCCAGATGACTCGTGCATGAGTCGATTAATGACCATTAAACTTAGTATTTATGTTTCTTCCAAAAATCATTCAAGGTGGTATGGGTGCCGGAGTTTCTGACTGGAGACTCGCGAATTCGGTGTCTTCTGTTGGGCAGCTCGGAGTGATCTCTGGGACAGCGTTGGACACAGTGCTGGTTCGTCGTTTGCAGCATGGAGATGTGGGCGGCCACATGCGTCGTGGATTGGCTGCGTTTCCAGTGCCAGCGGTCGCAGAGCGTATTTTAGCGCGTTATTTCAAGGCCGAAGCCGATCAAGACGAGAAGCCGTCTAGGCTAATTGCGGGCTTCCGTATCGACCCCACTGCGAATGTCGTTGATTTGACGATAGCTGCCAACTTCGTTGAGGTCTTCCTCGCCAAGGAAGGGCACCAAGGTCACGTCGGCGTGAACTTCCTAGAAAAAATTCAGATGCCGAATCTTACCTCTATGTTTGGCGCGATGCTTGCCGGCGTGGACAACGTGCTGATGGGTGCAGGTATCCCACGCACAATTCCAGGTATATTGGATGCCTTGTCTGAGTGGAAACCAGTCGAGATGCGTATCAATGTCGAAGATGCCGATAAGGAAGATGCGTATTTCAGTCGCTTTGATCCGCTCGAATGGATTCGTTCACACCTACCTGATGTCGAGTTACCAAAGCTGAAACGGCCCGACTTCTTTCCGATCATTTCCTCTAATGTTTTGGCGCTTACTTTGGCGAAAAAATCGACTGGTAAGGTCAATGGTTTCATCGTCGAGCGTCATGTTGCGGGTGGTCATAATGCACCGCCACGCGGAGGAATGACGCTAGATGAGAATAACGAGCCAATCTACGGTTTAAAAGACGAAGCAAATTTAGCGCAACTCAGTAAGTTGGGTCTTCCTTTCTGGCTCGCTGGTGGTGGTTCTTCCGAGACTGGCCTCAAGGACGCCTTGGCAGCTGGTGCTGCTGGTATTCAAGTCGGCACTGCCTTTGCTTATAGTAATGAGTCAGGCTTTGCCCCCTCAATTAAGAAACGTGTGCTGGAAAAAGTGAAGACTGGTGCAGCCAAGATCTTCACTGATGCCCGCGGCTCGCCAACTGGCTTCCCGTTTAAGGTTGTAAATCTTGAAGGCACGATCTTCGAAGAGGCGGTATATGAATCTCGTAAACGTATCTGCGACCTTTGCTATTTGCGCCATCCTTATAAGAAGGCAGACGCGACGATCGGCTATCGTTGCCCATCCGAGCCTGTGAAGGATTATCTGAAGAAGGGTGGAAAGGAAGAGGACACTGTTGGTCGAAAATGTCTCTGCAATGGTTTGATCGCTGCGATCGGTATGCCGCAGAAGTACAAAGATGGAGGTGTTGAGCCTGCGATTGTAACGAGTGGAGACGATGTCACGAAGTTGGGTCGTTTTGTAAATTGGGACACCATGAGCTATTCATCGCATGATGTGATTAACGAGTTAATGAGCCAAATTACACCGGATTAACAAAGCCAGTCATCACCACAACAACTTTATAGAGGGGGCATAGTATGCCTCCTCTTTTTTGTACGCTAGAAGGACGACCTACTTATCGTCCGCTAAATCTTGGTATGTCTGGTTACCGCTCGATTTCGTTAGTGATTTCGCTAAAAAGTGTCGACGGACCTGCTTAACACAGCGCTCTCGGAGGTGGGCCCTCCCATCACGACCCCCGCAGCTAGTAATTATCAGAATTGCTTGTTTTGATGCGCACGCCGTTGAGCTCTGCAAGAAGCTCGCGGGCCGCCGAGACGCCGAGGCGCTCGGCACCCGCTTCGATCAGCGCTAGTGCATCGCTAAGTGTACGAATGCCGCCACTGGCTTTAATCTTAATTGAGCCCTTACGGCTGTCGGCGAAGAGTTTAATGTCTGCAACAGTTGCTCCGCCTAAGCCAAAACCGGTTGAGGTTTTTATAAAATCGGCACCAGCCTTTTCACAGATTGCTAGCGCGGCTAATTTCTGTGCCTCATTTAAATAGCAGGTCTCAACGATAATCTTGGTTAGTAGTTCAGATTCACGGGCGACTCTGCACAGGCGGACGATTTCTTCGGTTACGATGGTTTTATCACCAGCACGCAGCGCAGCATAGTTCATGACGATATCAACTTCGTTGGCGCCATTGGCCTTGGCGCGCAAGATCTCCTCGCGCTTCGACTCCAAGCTTGAGCGCCCATGCGGAAAGCCGATGACGGTGCAAACTTTTGCCTTGGAGTTATATAAGATGTCGGAGCAAATCGAGACACTGCTGGGGTAGACGCAAACGGATGCATATCCAGCGTGTGCGGCTTCATCACTGAGGGCGCAAATTTCACCATCACTGGCGTCAAGTTTTAGATTTGTAGCATCAAGTTTGGCTGCGAAGTCTGAAGCATTCATGAGTGGTGTTGAATAAGGCGGTTATTTGTGAGCATCTGCATGGATGTATGAATTCCAAGTTATATCTGCGTTGAACTCATCCGAATTGGATGTATGCTGTAATCTTCTATATGCAGATCCCTCAAGAAATCATTGCAATGAAACGAGCCTGCCGCGCTTTGAGCCTTACTCAGATTGAGCAATTGCTGACAGAAGTGGTGTCAGGTGGATTTCTGAGGCTTAACCAGTCAACTTTATGAAGCTACCTAAACTACCGACTGAACTCACTGATTTTAAACCAGAAATCGGCATGATCCTAGGCTCGGGGCTTGGGTTCTTTGCCGATGATCGAATCGAAATCGTAGGGCACCTACCGTATGCTGAAATCGAAGGCTTCCCGGTCTCAACAGTGCCCGGTCATGCGGGACAATTTGTTTTCGGACATGTGGATGGCCGTCGCGTAATCTGCATGCAAGGACGCTTTCATTTTTATGAGGGCTATCGGATGGATCAGTTAACTTTACCGGTTCGAATGATGTACGAACTCGGCGTACAGACCTTGTTTGTGACGAATGCCGCAGGCGGGATCAATCCCAGCTATGTGCCGGGCGATTTTATGTTGATTCATGATCATATCAATTTCCTGGGCACCAATCCGCTGATTGGTGCGGTTGTTGATGTGGGTGTGCGCTTTCCAGATATGACGGAGGTATATGACAAAGCCTTACGCCAAAAAATCCGTGAATGGGCGCAAAGCCAGAGTATACGTTTACAGGAAGGCATCTATCTCGCCACCACCGGGCCTAGCTTTGAAACGCCAGCAGAGATTCGTGCTTTCGCAACTTTAGGGGCTGATGCAGTCGGCATGTCGACTGTGCCAGAGGCGATCGTTGCACGCCAATTAGGAATTCGAGTGGTCGGACTTTCCTGTATCACCAACGCGGCGGCCGGAATATCCTCGGGGCCGCTCTCCCATGAAGAGGTGGCCGAGACGGCAGATGGTGTGCGCCTAGAGTTTGCTGACTTACTCGCTGCTGCGATTGCTCTTTCTTAACTCACTTAAAGGTATCTATTTCATGACGCCTGAATTAAATCACCATCCTCTCAGTTAGCATTACCTGATAATTTGCCGCGATCCAGTGCCACTGATGTCGGATTTTGACGCTCGTTTTATTCGGCACCTCAAGTGTTAAATAGAAGCGAAATCTGACGCGTATGGTTAATTTTCGTAATACCCTGTCAACTGCGCGAGTAGATCTGCAACCACCTGTAGCTTGTGTGGGTTGATGATCACTTGGGCGGCACTGTGCCGGCCTTCTGGGCACGCGAACGGTAGTATGATCACGGGCAGAAAGGCTAGGCTGGCTGGTGCGATTAGTTGCAGAATCTGCTGTTCGAGTGAATCGTTCCAAGCTGATTTTTCCGGAGTACTGACAGGGCTGATTGGTAAGATGAGATAATCGTAATCATCGAAGAATTCTGTGAATGTACTGCGAATGCATTCTTGGATGTGTGCAGATGCGTCGGCTATTTGTGGCGTGCAGTCGATCCCTGCTTGAATCCGTTTGAGTAGAGCAGGATCGTATTGGTCGCGATACTCTTCGACCCAGTATTGATGAATTGAATGTAATTCCCGCGCTTCTAAGGTCTGATAAGCTGTGCTGCCTTGCGAGAGTGTTTGCCGCAGGCGAGTGCCGATAGCCGGATCCTCGTCGATGTTCAGCTCACGAGTGAGGCCGAGTAGCCCTGACTTGATGTCGGCTGAAACTGCGCTTGAAAGCTCGCTGATTAAGTAGCCACGCGGCGCATCAGCTGAATCTAATCTGGAGAGGCGATGGAAGGCTCGAAAAGTTGTGGATAAGTCGGCAATGCAGTTATTCACCCACCCGACCGATTCGATGGATGGGGTTATCGGAAATACGCCGTCGCGTGCATAGGCATTGTTGCCCATGCGAAATCCGAATAGGCCATGGAATGCTGCTGGGATACGAATGCCTCCCCCGGTATCGAGGCCGAAGGCCAGTGGAACTAGGCCTTCGCTGACTGTACGGACTGCTGCGCCGGCACCGCCACCGCAAACGTATTGTTCGCCGTCGCTATGGTTACAATCGCCATTGGTGAGGTTACGCCCTTGTGGATCGACGCCGAATTCGGCTGGCATTGTCTTGCTGAAAAAGCAGGCGCCGAGGGTATTTAGTTTCTGATACAATAGACTGGATTCTTCCAACGGCGCTTCGAATTGGGCGAGGAATGGAGCTCCGCATCCAGTTGGCATATCTTTAACGTCAAACATATCTTGCAACACATAGGGCACGCAGGCGAGGGGGCGGTCCTCATCCGCTGCGGCGCTGTTCAGTGCCTGCAGTAGTTGTTGTTTGAATGGCGTTGCTGCAAACCATGTTTGACGATCGAACTTAGAGAGTGCCTGCAGACGGGCGAGGAATTGGTCCGCCACATGTTCGGGGGATTGTTGCACCAGTGTGCGCCATTGTTCGAAGTTGAGCCGTGTCGCTGCCATCGCTAAAGTTAATCGTTGCCGAAACGGCGTTCCCATTCGTTCCAGCTGACCTCACTGAAGGTCGGCCTGCCGAACGGAGAGGTGTGGGGGGTGTCGCAGCTTAGTAAGTCTTTGGCGAGTTGCTCGACGGCTTGATCGGTTAACGTATCGCTGCGTCGGTAGCTGCCTTCGACGGCGAGCCGTGCGATGGCATCCGAGTCGAGTGCGCTTGATTTGCGCATACCACCGCGTTGGCGAATAAGATCTACGAGATCGCGAATGAAGGACTCGGCCTGCTCGGGAGAGAGCCAAGTCGGCACTGCTTCGATACGGTAGAAATTGCGGCCGAATTCTTCGACTTGAAAGCCTTGCGCATTCAACTGCTTTAGTTGTGATTTAAGCGCGACAGAAGCCAGTGGCTCGAATTCGATCGGATGCGGGATCAGTAATCGTTGGCTTGTGGCTTTGTCGTTTTTGAATTCTTTACTGATGCGTTCAAAGCGTACGCGTTGGTCGGCGTGGCGTAGGTGCAACATAACTAGTCCTCGGTCGGTATCGAATAGCGCATAGCGCTTTTTTAATACAACAATCAAACGCCAGCCAGGAGTCGTCTTGTGGTCGGCAGACGCGGAACATTTATCGGCAGTTGAGGCAACTGCTTGCGGTGCAGCTTGAATCGCTGCTGTGGGAGTTGCTGTTGTGACTTCTGGGCAGATCGATGCGCTTGGGGTAGGGAGGACCGCAGATTTTGGTTTTTCGATACCTGCCACTTTGATAGCGGGGGAGGCCGGCGTCTCGATTTTTGTGTGAGTCACGAGCGCAATTGGTGTGACTGCTTGCCCGATATCATCGGCACGGGTAGCGGCCAGAGTCTCGGTTATTGCATTCAGCACGAAGCGGCGCATAGCGCTGTCGTCGCGAAAGCGCACCTCACGTTTGGCGGGATGAACATTGACATCCACTTCTTGTGGTTGAATCTCGAGAAATAGAAATGCGGGCGGATAGCGACCTTTTTGAATGCGGCCATGATAGGCGTCGAGCACGGCTAGACTCAGCGTGCGACTATCTACTGGGCGGCGATTGACCAGTGTGACAAGCTCGCGACGGGTTGAGCGTCCCACCCCTGGCTTTGCTGTGAGTCCTCTCAAACGGAAGCCGGTCTTCGGATCACTGACATCCACGGCAATTAAATCATCCGCAAGGTTGCGGCCCCAGATTTCGGCGATGCGGTCGCGCAGGTTTTCGCAGGCAGGTGACTGAAATACTGTGCGTCCATTCTCCAGCACACGAAACGCGACATTCGGATGCGCCACTGCGAACAGGCGACAATTATATGTGATGTGAGCAGTTTCGGTGGGATCGGTCTTTAGGAACTTACGCCTAGCGGGCACAGAATTAAACAGATGTGCGACTTCGATCACGGTACCAACCGGCATGCCGCAGTCTTTCTTCTCAATCATTTTGCCGCCGTTGATCAAGATCTCGGTGCCGTGCTCCCAGTCTTTCGAACGGGTGCGCAGAGTAAATTTGGAGACCGATGCGATGGAGGGCAGCGCTTCGCCGCGAAAGCCGAAGCTACATACTTCGTTGAGGTCGGCAGCTTCGCGGATCTTACTGGTCGCGTGGCGCTCTAGGCAAAGCAGTGACTCGTCGGGTGACATCCCCTTACCGTTGTCTTCAATGCGGATATAGGATTTACCGCCGTTGCGGAACTCGACCTCGATGCGAGTTGCGCCAGCATCGAGACTATTTTCGACTAGTTCCTTGACCACAGCGACTGGGCGCTCAATCACTTCGCCTGCGGCGATTTGGTTGGCGACTCGATCGGATAGTATGTGGATTGAAGGCATGTTGAATGCAATAGCCTGTATTCTGTGAAGTAGGACCGCCACGCTGCAAAACAATTTATTTATAAACGGGTTTACTTAAGTCGCGTCTCGCATAATTTCGAGCCCAATTCAATGCGTGTGTGCGCCGCTCAATTTTTTAAATAATTTATAATAAGCCAGATGCAAAACCGTCTCTCACAAGAGAATAGTCTCTATCTCAAGCAACATGCCGAAAATCCAGTCGATTGGTATCCTTGGGGCGAAGAGGCCTTCGCCGCCGCGGAAGCGTCGGGCAAGCCATTGTTGGTCTCGATCGGCTACTCTGCCTGCCACTGGTGTCACGTCATGGCACATGAAAGTTTCGAGAGTGACTATATCGCGAAGTTGATGAATCAGCACTTCATTTGTGTGAAGGTTGACCGCGAGGAGCGCCCCGACGTCGATCAAGTTTACATGGAAGCGGTGCAGATGCTTCAGCAATCCGGCGGCTGGCCTTTAAACGTTTTTTGTCTACCAGATGGCCGCCCGTTTTTTGGAGGCACGTATTTCCCACCCGAAGATCGCGGGCAGGGCTTAATTCCATGGCCGCAGGTGTTGATGCGTATCTCTGAGCACTACAAGCGTTCGCGAGCCGAGCTAGAAGAGAATGCGGATGCGATTCAAAAAAATATTATGGCTTCGACCTTGGCGGCCAGCACTGGTGGCGCACAGGGCTCGTGGGATAATGCATTCTTGATTGACGCAGCCAATGGGATCTGTGGCACGCACGACGATCAATACGGCGGGTTCGGTGGCGCACCGAAATTCCCGCCTTCGATGACTTTAAATTTTCTACGCGCGCTTCGTCGTAGCGCGGCAGTCGATGCAGAGCCCGAGCTCGGCGAGCGTATCGATTCGGTCTGTCACACGACGCTGCGTGCGATGGCGCATGGTGGATTATTTGATCAGTTCGGTGGTGGATTCGCTCGTTATAGCGTCGATCCGCACTGGTTGATTCCGCATTTCGAGAAGATGCTTTATGATAATGCATTGCTGATCGATGCCTACACCCGCGGCTGGTTGCACAATCAAGATCCGCTTTACGCTGCAGTCGTCGAAGAGACGATTGGCTGGTTGGAGCGCGAGATGACTGCGAATGGTGGTGGCTTCTATGCCGCGCTCGATGCCGATAGCGAAGGCGAAGAAGGGCGCTATTATGTGTGGACTCCTGAAGAAATCGATTCGGTGCTAGGGCCGACTGAACAGGCTCGCGAAATTCGTTTGGCTTATAACATCACCGCGGAGGGTAACTTTGAACATGGCAGTTCGAACCCCGCGTTAGTGGATGCTGATATCGGTGTGCGTGACAAACTCGCAGCTGCTCGTGCGAAATTGTTGGCGTATCGCGAAGCCAATCGTGTGCGTCCCGGCAAAGATACCAAGATCAACACCGCGTGGAATTGTATGTTGATCCGTTCGATCGCTGATGCTGGATTTTATTTCAAACGTCCTCAGTGGCTGCAACGTGCGCGCAAAGCTGCTGATTTCATTTGGGACGAACTCACCGAACAGCAAGACGGCGCCCTGCGCTTGAAGGCTGTTTATTACGCAGCGTGTGGTGCACAGGTCGATGGCTTTCTACACGATTATGCGCTGGCGGCAGAGGCCTTCTTGGCGATTGCGTCGAAAATTGATGTCCTAGAGTCGGGGGCATCCGCTAGATATCAGGCGCGTGCACAAGCCTGTGTCGACAGTGCGCTGTGCTATTTTGAGGACCCGCATGCGATCGGTTATTTTTTTACTGCAGAAGACTCCGAGACACCTGTTGCGCGTCGTAAGGAGTGGTTCGATAATGCCACTCCTTCGGGTAACGCTGCCTTGTTGCACGCGCTGTCTGGGCTCTACGCACTCACTGGTGCAGGGCGCTACGACAGGGCACTGCGGGCTACGCTGCCTGCGTTTGCTAATTATGCACAGAAAGTCGCCGCCGGCGTCGCTCATGCACTGGAAGCGGTGACCACCCACGCTATCGGCATCGCCGTCATTAAAGTGCGTGCAGGGGTCTCGCTGGAAGGCTTGCAAGCGGCACTCGCAGCTGCGCCCTGGCGTCGAGTTTTCGTTCAGACCACGACTGACGAGCAATCTGCTGACTATCAGGTCTGCATCGGCACGCAATGCCTGCCGCCGACCAACGACTTGTCCGAAGTGGTGGAGGTGCTGTAGGGCTAGGAGGGTAACTTTCCTTACTGAGCAGTTGTCTGTGGCTAATTTGTATCAGTCGAATGGCTGCGGTGCAGTTCGATCATCGGTAATTCCCAGAGGGGGTCGATTTGATCGGTCATGGTAAAGATGGTGGCCCATTCACGCGTGAGACTGCCGAGTGTTTTGAGGGCTGCGTCGCTCCAGCCCTGCTCGGTGATTTCGCGCACTAAGTAGCTGGCGCCCCCTTGCGGAGGCCGTGTGACAAAATAGTATTTTGTGGTTTTCCCATCAGGGCTGGCGGGGATGAGCACGGCAGGATTGCGCCGAAAGGCCAGCTCCAGTATTTTCCGGCCATCGTGGCGCGCGGTATCGACCGCAAAGTGCTTGTTGTTACGGGCGTCACGGCGACTGCACCAGACGAGTTCGAAGGCTTGCTCGGCCTGTTGCAGCCGGTTGGCTAAGGTTAGAAAATCGCCGTCGAAGCGAGGCAAACATTGTTGGATTTGAGTGACAAAAGCGGCTGATGCGGTGGGGGCGATGCGTGGCGGATCGAAGACCACGATACCATAGCCATGTACGGCGACAGCGTTGTAGTCTTTGTTAAATTGATTACCCCATGGATTATAAAAGAGCATTTCTTGGCGTCGATCATCGTAGCCGACAATGATACAGCCGTGCCCCATGCTGCCGAATACACCTGGGCGAAAGGAAATATAGATGGGGCCGGTCGTGACTAAAGCGCGTCGTATGGCGGGTAAGATCTTGGTATTGAATTCTGCTTCGCCCTCCCACAGTAGAGTGCGTCCGTCAAAACCAAGTTTGCCCATAGCCAGTGACATGTCGCTGGGGTAAGTGCCTTCGTTTGAGATGGATGCCTCGGAGGAGAGCTGTGCGATTTGATCTTGGTCAGTTTTGATGTCGTGGAAGCCGGCAATCATTGCCGCCGAGGCAGGTACGCAGAAATTACCTTTTTGTGTGACCATCGGCACCCGTTTACATTCAAATTTAGCTGGCAGCGCGGGTGTGGCCGTTGCCACTGGTTGGGCTACCGAGAGGCTCGAACAGAGCGCAATCATTAGACTGAGTCTAACGACTTGCATCAGTTGGCATAGCATCTCGAACCTGGTAGTGCTCATGCCAATGCTAGCGGATGGCCGAAGCAACGTTGTTTTGCAAGTTGAGGGCGCGGGCGAGGGTATACTCAAATACCTGGGCATTGCCATTTTGACTGACCCATTGAAGATGCTGATCGGCAGCATCGGTTTCGCCGAGCAGGCGCAGGTAAAGCCCAATGTAAGTGTGCGCTTCGGTTTCTTCGGCGGGGTTGGTGACAAAACTGATGAGATCGGCTTCGCCTATTTTCTCGCTTAAATAATCAATCACTGGCGCGGGCCATTGATTGACCGGCTTATTTTTATTGGCGTATGCGAGTGTGCGTAGAGCGTTCTGGGCATCGCCCGATTCATGATATGAAAAGTAGGCAATTAGCAGCGGATATGCGGATGTTTCACCTTTACGGCTATACATGAGCGAAGCCTTTTTTGCGGACTCAGCTGCATCGACAAATTCGCCACGGCACATCTGAGTCCATGCTAATGATTCGTAAAAAAATCCATTTACTGGCTGATCGACAATAGCCATTTGAAAAGAGGTGAGTGCGGTGTCGAAGTCCTCTAAGTTAAAGGCGGCGAGACCGCGGCCATTCCACGCGAACGCATGTTGTGGATAGTGCTGCACGATCACGTCGTAAGAGGCGAAGGCTTCTTGGTGGCGCTCTTGCTCAGCATAGATCATGGCTTGCCCGAGTCGTGCGGAGAGATTCTTGGCGTCGGCCTGCAGCGCTTGCTCAAATGCGATTAAGGCTTTTGCAGGCTGTCCGCCTTCGAGTTGCGCATAGCCTTCAGAGACCAGTGGGCTGGCACTGGGCACGAAATTCTTGTCTGTGTCCGCATGTACAAAAAGCGCTGCTAGGATTAAACTAGTGACAAACAGAATGCCGACGAATCGACACTTTTGCGGCGAGATAAATCTGTTGTCTGACAAACACATAAAAAGCATAGAATAGCTGACATCATTGCGGGGACAATACCAATTTATGAGCTTTTTTTGCGAAATGCGTATTGTAACCGAATGGTCCAAGCATTCAGGGACGTACTTGGACCATTTTGAGTCAGAATATGTTTAACAGTATCAGCCTGCAGACTTTTGTCGGTAGTGGCTGTAACTGCGATTGCTGCTAGTACGTCGATCCTTGATATGTGGATTGCTCTGATTTGAACCTTCACATCTCAGCGTGGCTGTGGCAGGTTCGGATTTAATTTGATGACGCGACAGACAAGAGTGCATGAACTACGAACAACCTAAGAATCCTTTACACGGCTACACGCTGGAACAGATTATTGTCAGTCTGTCTGATTATTATAGCTGGGATGGTTTGGGCGGTCGCATCGAGATACGCTGCTTCAATGAGAATCCATCGGTCAAATCGAGTCTGAAATTCCTCCGTAAGACCCCGTGGGCGCGCAAGAAGGTGGAGGATCTATTCATCTACACGCTAGCCAAATACGGCACGACAGAGGGGGTAGAGGCGGATGAGCTTGAAGGTTCGCCGAAAAGTGGGTAGCGAGTCAGAGCTGCGCGATTTTGTGCTTTAACTTTGTGCGCTCTTGGTTCCTATCTTAACTGATGAATTTGATTACTCCAGAACTGCGCTCGCAAATCCAAGAACTAACCCGCCGTGCCGGCCATATTTGGAGGTATCTTTGACGGTGATAGCAAGACGACTCGTATCGCTGAGCTAGAGGCTCTGATGGCAAACCCTGAATTTTGGGGTGACCAAACTGCTGCGCAGAAAGTGATCACCGAGGCGAACCGCTTAAAGGCTACAGTGAATCCGGCCAAAGCATTTCGCACTGAACTCGATGATCTTGCGGCAATGCTGGAACTCGTCGATGAGATGGCTGACGATCCCGATGCAGAATCGTATGCACAGGAGGTGCTCGATACGTTAGCGCGGTTGCAGCCCAAACTTGATGAGCTGGAGTTGGCGTCGTTCTTGAGCGGGCCGAATGATAGCTGTAATGCCTTGCTTACGGTGCATGCTGGGGCGGGTGGTACGGAGTCGTGCGACTGGGCCGATATGCTGTTCCGTATGTATTCGCGCTGGGCCGAACGAGCAGGCTTTACTGTCGAAGTTCTAGACCTTTCACCTGGGGAAGAAGCAGGCATCAGTGGTGCCACGATTCGTATCTCGGGTCCAAATGCGTTTGGCTATGCCAAGGCCGAGCGTGGGGTGCACCGGTTAGTGCGTATCAGCCCATTTGATTCGGCGTCTCGTCGTCATACCTCATTCTCTTCGGTCGATGTGATTGCCGAGTTGGAAGACGATGCCGATATTGTGGTCGATCCAGCGGATCTTCGCACTGATGTCTATCGTGCGAGTGGGAAGGGTGGGCAGCATGTTAATAAGACCGAGTCTGCGGTGCGGCTCACGCACATTCCGTCTGGGATCGTGGTAACTTGCCAGAATGATCGTTCGCAAATTAAGAATAAAGCCACAGCGATGCGTACCTTGAAATCTCGGCTGTATGAAAAACAGGAGGATGAAAAGCGCAGTGAAATTGAGAAATTCTATGGTGAAAAGGGCGACATAGCTTGGGGTAACCAGATCCGCTCGTATGTCTTTCAGCCGTATCAAATGATTAAGGATCTACGCACTGGCGTAGAGTCTGGTAACATTCAAGCAGTGATGGATGGTGCACTAGATCCGTTTATACATGCATGGTTACGCGCTGGTGGTCCGACTTCGCGGGTATCCGCGGCAGAGCGAGAATTTGGGAATGAGTAATTCAGCCGACAGTGTGGCAGGCTTGAGTTTCGAGGCGCTGCAACAGACTTTTTCGGAGCTGAGCCTATTCGAAAATAAGACCTGGCGCACCTCGCCAGTGGCGTTTCCGCTGGATGCAAAACAGGTGGCTGAGATCGAATTGATCGGCCAAGCCTGCTACGATTTTTATCGTGCGCATGAGACATTGTATCTGCGTTCGGCGACGGATAAAAATTTGCTGCGTAATCGTCAGTTAAAAGCGCCGTGGGTGGCTGAGTACCTAGATCGTGGCAAGCCAACCGCGCTGATTAAACATGCGCGCTCAAAGTCGCTGCGTGGCTCGACGCCGATGGTGGTGCGCCCAGACCTATTAGTGACCGATAATGGTTTCGCGTTGACCGAGATCGACTCGGTGCCGGGTGGCATCGGGCTGACGGCATTTTTAAACCGCCTCTATGCGGGCGTGCATACGGATGCGTTGATCGGTGCGGGTGAGCAAGATATGATCGAAGCCTTTTATCAGGTGCTGAGTAGTCGAGCTCCAGGTGTGATGGCGCCTTATATCGTAATTTTAGTCAGTGACGAGGCGGAGACCTATCGCCCAGAGATGGAGTGGATCGCGGAGCAGCTGCGCGCCAATGGGCGGCGTGTACACGTGCGTCATACCGACGATGTGAAGCCGCTCGGCGACACGATTTGTGTGCCAATGGATGGCGAGCTACAACGAGTGGATGTGATTTATCGCTTCTGGGAGTTATTTGACTTGGCGAATGTATCGTTCGCCGAACATTTGTTAACCGCGGGGTGCGATTCGCAACTGTGCCTGACGCCACCGATGCGGCCATTTCAAGAAGAGAAGCTCAACTTAGCATTGTTTCACCACCATATGTTAGAGGATTTTTGGCAGGAGACTTTGCCGAAAGCGTCGTATCGAGTGCTGAAACGAGTGATTCCACAGACTTGGGTGATGGATCCAGTCGACTTGCCGCCAAATGCGGTGCTCGATGCACCTTTAATTGGTGGTAAGCCGATGACCCGCTGGACGCAACTTGCCGATGCGAGCAAGAAAGAGCGTAATTTAATTATTAAGATTAGCGGGTTTCATGAGACTGCTTGGGGCGCACGCAGTGTGACACTGGGGAGTGACTCGTCAAAGGCCGACTGGGATAGTGCGATTCAACAAGCGGTGGCAATGGCTAATACCTCGCTGCATATTTTGCAGGCCTACGAGAAGCCGCGGCGTTTGTCGCACCCTGTCTATCGAGACGATGGCAGTGTCTATCAAATGGAGGGCCGCGTGCGACTCTGCCCGTATTATTTCGTGGATGCAACAGCGCAACACGCTGAGTTACAAGGTGTACTCGCCACTTTGTGCCCCGCAGATAAGAAAATTATTCATGGAATGAAAGATGCGGCGCTGTTGCCGTGCGTGCTCGCCAGCGGCGAGTGAGCTGGAGGAAAACGCTCCGTCGTTTTTATGCATTAGATTGGACCTGCTCGGACTATCGCTGGCAACGACGGAGTGTTTCCCTACACTATACTATCGCGGGATAGACCTGCTCGCTACGTTGAATCGCTGGGGCTCTGGCTCTACCTCATCTCCTCTGTCCTTGCGCAGAGACAAACCGAGGCTTTTGTAAACTGTTGAACACGCACAATTTGATTTGTAGTTGTATGAAAATCGGCATTGCGACTGGTTTGCCTTCAACTTTTTCGAAGAACTGGCCTCTTTTGTGCTTTATCGCTTTCAACTGCTTCGGAAATAGTTACGTTTTGCTCGCTTTAATGGATCCGATTCAAGACTTGAGGATATCTTTTTCGCCAATTTTACACAGACACCCATATTATGACCACAACAGCTAAGAAAACGGCTAAATCTGCGGCTAAAAAAACCGCTGCCCACAGCGCATCAGCAAGCAAGGCGCCTGAGCCATCTTTCCGCTTTAGTACCGCGGCAACGACCGACTCAATCAAGACGTCGATTCTCAATCACTTACGTTTTACCCTGGCGCGCCACCCTGAAAAAGCCAGTCAGGACGAGTGGTGGACCGCAACCTGTTATGCAGTGCGCGACCGCGTGTTGGACCGCTTCATGAAGACTCAAGCGGTGCATCATGAGAAAAAAGTGCGTCGTGCTTACTACTTAAGTTTGGAGTATTTGATGGGCCGCTTGTTGGTGAATAACCTACACAATTATGGCTTGTTTGAACAGACACGTGATGCGCTCGGTGAGCTAGGGCAGGATTTTAGCGCGATCGCTGACGAAGAGGCCGACATGGGCCTCGGTAATGGTGGCCTCGGTCGCTTGGCCGCGTGTTTCCTTGATTCCCTCGCAACGCTGGATCTGCCAGCCATCGGCTATGGTATCCATTACGAGTTTGGTCTGTTCCGTCAGGAGTTCAAAGACGGTTACCAAGTTGAACATCCAGATGCTTGGATGGAAAAAGGCTGCCCTTGGGAAGTCATGCGGCCAAACTTCGCACAGCAAGTGCAACTGTATGGTCGTGTCGAACATCACATGGATGACAAGGGTGGATTCCGTCCGGTGTGGGTCGATCAGAAGACGATCGAAGGGGTGCCATATGATATCGCAATCATCGGTTACGGAGCCGGAACGGTTAATTTCCTACGCCTGTGGGATTCGAAAGCATCCAGCGAGTTCGATTTTAACATTTTCAATGAAGGTGGCTACGTCGAAGCGGTTCGCGAAAAGGCTATGAGTGAGTCGATCTCCAAGGTACTGTATCCGAATGACTCGACTGAAAATGGTAAAGAGCTCCGCCTTGTGCAGCAGTATTTCTTTGTGAGTTGCTCGTTGAAAGATATCATGCGTCGCTTCCTCGCCAATCACAGCGATTGGCTCGAATTCCCTGATTTCAATGCGATTCAGTTGAATGACACGCACCCTGCGATTGCGATTCCTGAATTGATGCGCTTGCTTATCGATGATCATGGTCTGAATTGGGATGATGCCTGGGCAATTACTAACAAAACCTGCAACTACACGAATCATACGCTTCTTCCTGAGGCGTTAGAGAAGTGGAGCGTACCACTCTTTGAAAAGGTCCTTCCGCGTCATCTAGAGATTATCTTCGAGATTAACTCACAGTTTCTTGAAAATGTAGTTGAGGCTAAGTGGCCGGGCGATGGTGCGAAGAAGGCTGAGCTTTCGATTATAGAAGAAGGTTACCCGAAGATGATTCGCATGGCATATCTTTCTGTCGTTGGCTCGACTAAGGTAAATGGTGTCGCGGCATTGCACACTAATTTACTAAAAAAGAATCTGTTCGCGACATTCCACGAATTATATCCGCACAAGTTGATCAACATGACCAATGGTATTACCCCGCGTCGCTGGTTGTTGGCTTGTAATCCTGGCCTCAGTGGATTGATCACAGAAAAAATCGGTCCAGAATGGCCGAAGTATTTCAATCAACTTGAGGGTATTGCACAGTTTGCCGATGATACCAAGTTCCAGAAGTGCTTCATGGACATCAAGCGTGCAAATAAGCAAGCATTTGCTGATTTCGTATTGGAGGACTCTGGCACAGTGATTAGCCCGGACGCACTGTTCGATGTGCAGATCAAACGCCTGCACGAATACAAGCGTCAGCACCTGAACGTACTGCATATTCTGACGCTGTACCGTCGTCTACTGAACGATCCAGCTTACGAAATGAATCCACGTGTATTCATCTTCGGTGCGAAGGCTGCGCCAGGCTACGCATTGGCGAAGAACATTATCCGTGCGATCAACAAAATTGCTGAGAAGGTGAACAGCGACTCGCGGATCAACGATAAGATCAAGATCGTCTTCCCGCAAAACTATCGTGTGACTATGGCCGAGAAGATGATTCCAGCCGCTGATTTGTCTGAGCAGATTTCGACTGCGGGTAAGGAAGCATCTGGCACTGGTAACATGAAGCTCTCGCTTAATGGTGCGCTGACGATCGGCACTCTCGATGGTGCGAATGTCGAGATTTGTGAAGAAGTTGGTGAGGAGAACATCTTCATCTTCGGACACACGGTCAATGAGGTCGAAGCGTTGAAGGTCCAAGGGTATAACCCATATGATTATTACAATAGTAATTGGGAGTTGAAATCCGTGATCGATTGGTTGCGTTCTGATTACTTTACGCCAGGAGAAAAAGATGCCTTTGTCCCGCTTTGCAGCAGCCTGCTAGAAGGTGGAGATCCATATCTCTGCTTAGCTGACTATGCCGACTACATTCGCGCTCAGGGAGAGGTTGATAAGGCATTCAGTGACAAGCAGCGTTGGGCGAAGATGGCGATCATCAACACCGCAAAGATGGGTAAATTCTCATCCGATCGCACAATTGGCCAATACGCCGAACAGATCTGGAACTTAAAGCCAGCACAGGTTGGTCAATAAATAACGCGCTTAGTTAAGCTTTCGCCAGAGTCGGCGCGTACCATGCTGTTGTATCGAATGCATCGGCCCCAGCTTTTTTGCTGCCAGGATCTCTGTTTGTTTTTGGCCGGCATTACTTGGTCATTGCCGTGCAAGGATTTTTTTACATAGCCAGGTTGCTTTAGCCGTGTGGTCGTATCTGGTTGCTTTGTTTGAGCCTGAGTGAAGCGACTAGTGTGGCGCTTCTAGGCTACCCTTCTTCGATCAGCGTGGCGTCTTTAATCAGGCGACAGAACTCTTTCTTGGTAAGGTGCTTATGCGTACCATCTTTGGTGAACGGGTCTTCCATTATTTTAAAGTCTACGCTGAGGCGCTCTAATTCAACTATGCGTATGTAGCCAGTTTCGTTTTTCCAGATCTGTCCCTGTTTGAGTTTCATCGGTGCGTTGTGGATGTGCTTTGTGGGAGCGTCGAGATTTGTTTATTGACCAGCTTGTGCGCGTTGCATCGCACGAGCGGCATCTTCGGCGCGGTTGAGTTGCCCGTATGCGAGTGAAAGATTATACCACGCGCGGCTGAAGCTCGGCTCGATGGCGACGGTTTCTTCTAGAAAGCCGACTGCGCTTTCGAGATCTTGTTGCTCGGCTGCGAGCAGTCCCAGTGAGTATGGGAAGGAAGGGTTTTCTGGCGCTAATTCCCAGCCCAGATACAGTGTTTTTTGGGAGGCTTGATTGAGACCCGCACCGCTAAGTAAAATCGCAGCTTGATGATACATTTCTGGGTTGAGCTGATCCATCAGGATCGCACGCTCGACATATTTCTGAGTGTCTGCACTGCGACCTTCGCTATTTGCCTCATTTGCAAGCATCAGCAGGGTTTGTGGGCGATCGGTGTTGAATGCGTTATATTCCTCCCAGTCTTTTTTTGCGATAGGATCTGGAATCGATTGGCTGGCGGCGATGCCACGTGCTGCTGCGATACGGACGCTACGTGAACTGTCGGTGAGTGTTTCAATTGCGGCATCGGCCTGACCAGCACTGCCTAAGGTGCTGGCTGCGCGGCTACGTACCATCGGATTGGTGTCGCTGAGCAATGCCTTAAGTACATTGGCCACAGATTGATTGGGCAGGTAGTTGCCGAGCAGGCCAGTATAGGCAGCACGCCAGCCAGGCAGGTCTTCGTCTTTTAACAGTTCGAGTAGCTTCGGTAGCGCGCTTGGGTCGAAGCTGTGAGCGGCTGCGATAATGCGGGCACGCTTGCGTTGGCGATGATTGACCATCTTCTCGCTATACCATTGCTCAGACCATTCGATCGCCCAATCGACACTTTCCTCAGTGTGGCATTTGTTGCAGGCATTGGGGATGCCCAGCTCTTTGGTGAGCAGTGGGTCTGGGGAAAGGAATGCGTGATCGCCGCGTGGGTCGAGTTGCATGTAAGTGGTTTTCGACATGTGGCAATTCACACACATATTACCCGTGCTGCCTTCGCTATGGAAGCTGTGGGCGATCGGTTCGATGACTGGCGCATTTTCAACCCCGCCAGAGTGGCAACGCATACAAAGCAGGTTGTTCTCAATCGGTAAGATTGTTTTAAGTGTGTGCGGGTTGTGGCAATCTTTGCAGCTCACACCGGCATGTGCCATACGGCTCATCTGAAATGAGCCATAGACGAAGTCTTCGTCAAGAATTTGCCCATCATGATGGTAGAGGTTAGGCTGATCGGGCAAAGACAGCGAGAAGTGATCATGGTAGTCATCGCCCGGTAAAAAGGTGTCGGCTGTTAGTTGATCGCGGCGCGAGTGGCAACTTGCACAATTGTGCTCGGTTTGAATCGTACTGAGCTTGGATAACCCAGCGCTGTAGTCGCCGTTTTTGGCCGCGACGACGTGTTTCTCGAGGCCAGTATGGCACTCTGCACAGGCCAGTCCTTGTTGGGTCCATGTCGAAGTATAGCTGTTAGATTCGAAGTCGAAGTTCTTCTTAAATTCAGTGGTGTGGCAATACGCACAATTGGCATTCCAGTTCATGCCTTGGTTCGCCCAGTGACCCCATTCGCCAGGAAGACGATCTTGGCCCTGGTAAACATCGTACCACCGGTCTGCTTTGACATCGTAGGTGGCACTGATGGTTTGGAATTTGTCTCCAGGTAGCTGTGCGAGATATTGGCGGAGTGGCGTTTCGCCGATCACGCCGACTAAGTCGTAAGTGGTAATGCTATCGTCATCGTGAATCACGCGTAGCTCAAATTTACCGTCAGTTTCGGCCATTTCATAGGTCACGCCAGATTCTTTAATGCGACGAGTTGGGGTGAAGGCTGCGCGATCGAATTTGATTGAGATGGGCCGGTTGGCTTTGGCATGATGGCTGCTCTCCCAGTCGGCGACCTCATCGGCGTGACACTCAACGCAGGCCTCGGGACCGATTTTCGCTTGGCGCTCTGGGTTATGGGAAATTGGGAATGTGCCGTAGTCGATGTTTGCCTCTTGTGCATTCGATAACTTTTCAGTCGCAGAGTAACTCGCACTTTGCTGTTGATCGCAGGCGCACAATGAGAGGAGCGAAAGCCCTATCAGGAACTGTATCGGACGAGCGAGCTGTATCGAAGCAGGGGACATTGCCCGAATGGTCGCAAATGCTCGACGTAGGTCAAGGCTGATGCGGGTGACTGGCTGAAAATATCAAACCTAATAGCACCTATTTTTTACGTTAATATCCGCGCATGTACGGTTTATTCTCGGTAGCCACTTTTAGGTCGATTCGTTTTATCTCAGTAATCGGTCAAGTTCTTGCGCGGATGAACAGATTGCTGAAAAAGCGGAGTTCTCGATTTTATGTGTGGCTAGTGTCTCTGTTGGCGCAACCATTGCTGTGGTGATTGGCCGAACTGTTTTTTAAAGGCGCGAGAGAAGTAGTAAACCGTGGAGTAACCCAGAGCACTGGCAGTTTCAGTAACACTATTAGCCTCGCGGAGCAGAAGGTCGCGGGCGCGGTTGAGCTTGATGATGTTCTCGAATTCACGCGGTGAGAAGCCAGTTTGTTTTTTGAAGGCGAAGCGAAAGCGGGAATAGCTGACGCCGAGTTTTTGTGCGAGCGCTTCAAGATCGGTATGAGTCGCTAGATTGGCGAGCATTGTGGCCTTGGCCTGAATGACGAGTGCACTGTCTTTGCTCTGTGAGCGACTTTTGCTCTGAGCTCCGGATTTTAGAAACGCGAGGGTGAGTGGCACATGGCTGGCCAGGATTTGTTCCTTGGCGATAACAGGTTGTTGTAACCAATAGAGAATTTGGTCGAAATGCTGGATGAGCGCATCGGTCTGGCCTGCTTTGAGGATCGGGTCCTCAGGGGAGAAGAAAGCGGTCATGATGCGCTCCGCTTCTTGCCCGCGAAAGCCAATCCAGTATTCCGACCAGCCGGTTTTAGAGTTCGGATGGTAGCGGTGCCACTCGCCTGGAAACAGTAGGATGGCATCACCAGTGCGCACCTCCGTTTTTGGATGAGTGCGTGATTCGAAGATGCCGGAGCCAGTGGTGATGTAGACGATCTGATATTCCTCGAGTGTGCGGCAGCCATCTTTGTCAAAAAGGTAACTTTGTGGGTGCCCCTTACTTGGATATTGGGAGCGCGGAGGCACGTTTTGTCGTCCTGCGTGCATTAGACGCCAGCCCCATTGTCTAGCTTGTTGGTCAGTGGGCAGGTAGCGGCTAAAGCTGTCGATATCTGTAGTCATGGACGAAATCGTCTATTTTCTGTCATAAAGTGCAAATATAATGTCAGCAGGTGTATTCATTTTGATCGGTAATTAGGTTATTATCTGCGTTTTAATCACTCTCACTTAATATGTTTGATCAAGTACAAGAACTGTATGCCTCGATTGGTGTTGATGCAGAGCAAGCCATCGAAGCGCTGAGTCAGATTCCGATTTCGCTGCATTGCTGGCAGGGCGATGATGTGGTCGGCTTTGAAGTTGGTGCGGGGGCAGTCGGCAGTGGTCTTGCCGTCACTGGAAACTATCCTGGCAAGGCACGTACGATTGCCGAGTTGCGCCAGGACTTAGAAAAAGTACTGTCAATGTTGCCTGGCAAGCATCGTTTGAATCTGCATGCGATCTACGGCGATTTTGGCGGCGAGTCGGTCGACCGCGATCAGATCGAAGTGAAGCACTTTCAAAGTTGGATCGATTGGGCGCAAGCACAGGGCATTGGTCTTGATTTTAATCCATCGTGTTTTTCACACCCGAAAGCCGACGATGGTTTGACCTTGAGTCATCCGGACCCGGAGATTCGCGCGTTTTGGATCGAACACTGTAAGCGCAGTCGAATCATTAGCGCAGCGATGGGCGAGCAACTTGGTAGCGCTAGTGTGATGAATGCTTGGGTGCCAGATGGGATGAAAGACATGCCAGCGGATCGTCAAAGTTACCGCCAACGACTGTCTGACAGTCTGGATGAAGTCTTTGCTGAGAAGTTGAACCCGGCGCACCATATCGATGCGGTTGAGTGTAAGCTGTTTGGTATCGGTTCCGAAAGTATGGTGGTGGGCTCGCATGAGTTCTACATGGGTTACGCGATTAAAAATCAGATCGCACTGTGCTTGGATGCCGGGCACTTCCATCCGACCGAGGGGATCGCCGATAAGATTTCATCGGTCATGATGTATGTGCCTGAGCTCTTGCTACACGTCTCTCGTGGTGTGCGTTGGGATAGTGATCACGTCGTGCTCTTTGATGATCAGACTCAAAATATTATGCAGGAACTGGTGCGTTGCGATGTGTTGCCACGCACGCATATCGGACTGGACTTCTTCGATGCCTCGATCAACCGTATTGGCGCGTGGGTAATTGGCACACGTGCGGCTCAGAAGTCGCTCTTGTTAGCTTTACTGGAACCGCGCGCGCAATTACGTGCCGCTGAACTTGCTGGCGACTATACCACACGTCTAGCGCTATTAGAGCAGGCTAAGGCATTGCCTTGGAGTGTCGTTTGGGAGGAGTTCTGTAAGCGCAATGAAGTGCCCGGTGAGTTGTCGCTGCTCGATGAGGTCAGGAGCTATGAAGCATCCGTTCTTTCCGGCCGTTCATAAGGTCAAACCAATTTTCTTAACTTTCGAAAAACTAATCATTTTTTCCTGCGCCTCAGGGAGGCAAATTAAAGTCCACTTCTCATTTATATGTTAGCTATATTAGCCTGATGCACATGAGATTTCTGTCTCGATAGTGAAGCATTATTTTATATCTATTTATGTCATCTTATTTAATTACTATTTAAACTATGCCCCAAAAATATAAACCCATCGACGATTCGCCAGTTATTGAGGAGTTTGAATCGACCCCTGTCCCTGAACGCGCGCAAAAAGGCGCGAAAGCTTTCTGGGGCATGTATGCAGGTGAGCATGCCGCAGGCACGGAGTTCATGATTGGGCCGCTCTTTCTACTTACTGGAGTGAGTCTGCAAAATATCTTCTGGGGCTTGCTGCTGGGGAATTTCTTAGCGGTGTTGAGCTGGCGATTTGTTTGTGCGCCGATTGCCACGAAAGCGCGTTTAACCCTGTATTGCCATTTGGAGAAAATCGCTGGTAAGAAACTGGTTAAGATCTACAATTTGGCGAATGGTGTGCTCTTCTGTTTCCTCGCTGGCGCGATGATTACCGTGTCCGCCACAGCAGTAGGAATTCCGTTCAATCTGGAAATGCCAGCCTTTGATGCGATTTATCCGAACAGTGCATCCTTTATTATGATTGTGGTGGCTGTGGGGGTAGTGATTTCGGCAGTCGCCGGTTTTGGTTATAATGCGGTGAGTCGTTTTGCGAATATTGCTGCCCCATGGATGGTGTTGGTTTTCTTGGGTTGTGGGATCGTCGCGCTCAAGCAATTAGGCGTCGATTCGTGGGCTGGGCTTGAGGCTATTTGGACCGAGTCGATCAGCTTTGCGCAAGGCGGTGAAGTGAAGACGTCAATGGGCTTCCTCGAAGTTGTTTTATTCGCATGGTTTTGTAATGCCGCGATGCACGTCGGTATGTCGGATCTTTCGGTATTTCGTTATGCTAAAAAAGCCTCCAGTGGTTGGGCCACCGCAGGGGGTATGTATGTCGGGCACTATATGGCTTGGATCGCTGCTGCACTGATGTTGGCAGCGCAAATTAAACTGACTCAAAGTGCCGAACCAGTTCCCGGCCCCATGGCGTTTAACGTTGTTGGTATCGCAGGTATCATCTGTGTGGTCGTTGCTGGTTGGACGACTGCCAACCCGACGATCTATCGTGCAGGTTTGGCGTTTCAGGCAATGTTGCCTGGCACGAGTCGCTTGAGTATGACCTTACTTGCGGGGGGTGTTGCTACCACTGCCGCGATTTTTCCAGCCTTTGCATTTAAGTTACTCGGTTTTGTCGGTTTATATGGCACGATTCTCGCACCTATGGGCGCGGTGATCTTCGCCGATTGGTATTTGAGCAAACGCATCGGAGTCACACCTTTTCACGCCGAAGCGATTGGCTGTGGTGTCAATAAATCAGTTTTATTTGCATGGCTCATTCCGGTCACTGTTTCGCTGTATTTTATTTTTGCTCAAGGCGTGACCACTTGGTATTTTGTATTTCCCGCATGGTTTGCATGCGGTGTCTTGTTCCTCGTCTTTAGTCGTTTGCGAGGGATGCCACAGTCATCAGTAAAGAAAGGAGAGAGCGTATGAAAAATATCTGTAAATGGATCGGACTGTTATCGATTGCGGTGATTTTTATTCTGCCGCTTGCTTTCTATATTGAGCAAATCACATTGGCAACGATGAAGCAGGGCTTGCTAATTTCGACGCTAGTTTGGTTTGGCACCTCGGTGTTTTGGATTGGTAGGAAAGCACCAAAAGATCTGGCCGGTGATCCGATTCTTTAATCCTTCGGGATGATGGGCATGGCAGTGGTTTTAACTGTTTGATTTGATCGAAACTGGTGCTCAATCAGTTCGGTGCTGAACATTGCAGCCTTAAGTCTAATCACGCTGCAACTAAGTGGCTGTTGCCAGCATTCATTTGGAATTAGGCGCGAATGTACTCTATTGTTTTGTCCTTTGCAGGTCCAGCGTGTCAGCTAGGTTCTGTGCCCCTTTCGTTGCTCCGCTAGGATTTGCATGACATCCGCCGGTGCGCGTTTGGAGCGATATAGATCGGCCATGATCTTCATGGCGGGGTCGATATGCGTGAAGAATTTTTTGTAGGAGGGGCAGAGGTAATTGAGGCCCCATTCACCATCAGGCGTCCAAGAGAAACGGTGCTTTGGACATTCGCCATTGCAGGCGAAGCGGACGCTGCAATCGCGGCAATATTGTGGCAGCTTGTCGCGCTTGGCGTTGCCAAAGTCTTTAGCCATCTGGCTGTTGGCTAGCTCACCAAGCGAGGTGTTCATCATGTTACCCAGCTTGTAGTTTGGATACACATAGTGGTCGCAGGTATAAACGTCACCGTCGTGCTCCATCGCGAGCGCGTCTCCGCAGGTTTCAGCGAAATAGCACAGCCCGCCGGGAGTTCCTAGCCATTTGCCGAGAGCGACATCGAACAGTTGCACATAGACTTTGCCAACATCGCGATTGATCCACTCGTTGAAAATCTTGATCATAAAATCACCATACGCTTCGGCTGGCACCGCAAAGTCCGACATCTTTGGGCTTTCTTTAGTTGCCGGTGCTTCTGCGAGATTAGGCGGTGCGGCGTGGTCGAGGCCGAGCTTGGCGGCGGCGGTGTCAACTTCGCGTTCCACGATGGGAATGAATTGTAGGTACTTTGATCCGATGCTCTTAAGAAACTGGTAGATTTTGACGGGGTGCTTGACGGTTTCGGCGTTGACGCAGGTGAGGGTGTTAAATTCGACGCCGTGTTCACGTAGCACATTTAGACCGCGAATGACTTCCTTGTAGGTGTCGCGGCCTTTTTTATCGACGCGATATGCGTTGTGTAGGTCTTCTGGGCCATCAATCGACAGGCCGACCAGAAACTTGTTCTCGGCCAGAAATTCACCCCATTCATCGTCGAGCAGAATACCATTGGTTTGAAAAGCGGTGCTGATCTGCTTGCCGTTAGCGTGCTTCTTTTGGAATTCAACGACCTTGCGGAAGTAATTAACACCAAGCAGGGTTGGTTCACCGCCTTGAAAGGCGAAAGAGACCTCTTGACTAGGTTGTGCGGCGATATAATCGCGAATGAAGGCTTCCAACTGTTCATCCGACATCTTCCACTTTTCATTTTCAGGATAGAGCTGCTCCTTTTCGAGGTAGAAGCAATATTTGCAATCGAGATTACAGATCGGTCCTATGGCTTTGGCGATGACGTGAAAGGGCGCATCTGCTTGCCTTAAAATCGTTTCTGAGCGGTTGTCGGATGAAGTCATAATTCATCCTAAATTAGGATGATTTGTGTCTGATGCGAGGATCTATAGCCCAGCGCCATAATATTTCTTGCACACTGTTACTGTCGAATTTGAGGCGCTCTAGCGCTCATTCCCGTAGTGCTGGCATTGACTTCGTCGCCTCGTATTTGATGCGCTTGCGGCACGCTGAGGGGTTGATGCCGTGGTGTTGCTTGAAGCGTTTAGAAAAATGAAATTGATCACAAAAACCGAGTTGTTCGGCAATGGCCTCGTTGCTAAGATTAGTTTCGACTAGTAAGCGGGTGGCTTTTTGCATTTGGCGAATGTGTATGAAACGCTTTGGAGTCTGGCCTGTCAGGCGGGTGAATTTTTTGCGGAAGACATCGTAAGACTGACCCATATCTTGCGCGGAGTGCAGTACGCCTTTGGGATTGGTGAGGTGGTGTTCTAGGATGTGTCGGGCTCGGTCAATCCAGATTTGAGTACTTTGAGTTTCGACTATATAGCGGTCACGTTTGAGCGCTTCGGCGAGGAAGTCCTGCAGGCGGGTGACCTGTTGTAGTGGGTTGGTGTCTGGGGCGTAAATGTCTTTGAAGCGATCGAGCCAGAGTTCAATCGGAGTTAGTTTCAGCAAGGGGCGATTTGCAGGAAAAAGACCTTGCTGCTCCCAAAGCTGGAAGACTGGGCCATCAAACAGCATGAAGTATTCATTCCAGATCGTTTTTACGCTGGGCTTGTAGCGGTGCTCTAGCTCTGGACGCAGCAGGATTAAGTCGCCTGGGTTGACTGCCAGTGTACGCTGCGGGTCCTCATAAGTTCCACTGCCACTTTGCACATATACTAAAGCGTAACAGCCGAGCTTGCGGCGTTTTTTACCAGGCGTGCCGTAGCTGTCCTCGAGCCGAGCCACTGTACTGATGCGACCCATCCCGGATTGTTCGAAGCCTTGATGCAAGGAGTAGACTGTGTGTGTACGCTTCATTGTTTTTTATTGTCCGAAATATACATAAATAAACCCTTTACATGTATTGTCAAGCGATATGTGTTGGATACCATAATCCACGATGAAGTATTCCAACGACGATGAACTTTTGGCACTGTGCCGCAACGAGCTGTTTAGCGCAGTGATCGGTGATGTGATGGACCTGATGGG
>Ga0181560_10000128_pt1 | contig 61049 bp, 64 predicted proteins | sample 011ome_20_FD_133751 | JGI IMG/M metagenome (GOLD analysis project Ga0181560, IMG submission 133751) | Coastal salt marsh microbial communities from the Groves Creek Marsh, Skidaway Island, Georgia - 011509CT metaG (megahit assembly) | ecosystem: Environmental > Aquatic > Marine > Intertidal... | reverse complement strand
GCAAAGTCGATCACTGTAGTCTTGGTCATGTGGCATATCCTTTTCTCAGTGAGAATTGCGGCGCGTCAACAACGCCATGATATGCCGCCCATCCGGGCCGTCACCAACTTTCGGCTATAACTCAATATCTCGTAAGCGATGTGGCCATTCGTGAAACGCCATCGCCGTGCATAAGAACATACACAGAGCCATAAGTCGGAGATGAAGCGCAGCAATTTACAAGCAAACGCGATCCATCGCCTGGCGTCCCAATCGGTACAAAACCTTGAGGCCAATAGTTCTCAAAATCAGCTTGTTGCTTCCAAAGTGGCACTGATACTTGGTAGTCTTCTAACGCTTCCAAAACGCTAAAATACGCAAACTGCCCGTCCAACCAAGTGTATTCTAAGTGCGTGCCATCGGGGCAGGTGATTCCATTAAAATGTTTCCAAAGCTTTTGTAGGTCGGGATGCAGAGTAACAGCATCCACACTATCGAAACCTGCAAAATTGTTCGTGCCTGGATTTAGCCATTCAGCGGTTGTCGCCCCCGCATGTCGGACCTTTCCAAGAAATACTATCAGCTGCTGCTCAAGCATAAGACACTTCCTAACTTACATCCGATGTCGCCTTCATTTTGCAGCAAACCATTCTTAGTCTGAATTGGCAACTTTGGGCTTAAAGCCGCCGTGCACAACAACCGCACCAAAGCCAGCCGCGCCGACAGGCTTGGACAACCCTCACGACCTTTTTAGCGCATAAGTGTTGAATGCGGATTTTGCCGGCAGACCTCCCTCATTTTTTGAGCAATCTCCGCTTTGCACTGGTCAGAATGTGTCCGTTGGGCTTAGGCTAAAGCGAGTGAATATTTTTCTGGAGCGGCATTATGCGACGTACAACGATTTCAACCACAGCAATCCTGATAGCCCTCGCCTCTCCCTTGGCTGCGCAAGATTTTTGCGGTGGCAAGGGGGCTGGGGGTCAATGGATCGGGGGGACCGAAGACGCTTCTGACATCACGACCAGCGCTGCATATCAGGAGCAAATGGCGCTCGTGCTAGGCGGTAATGCCTATGTCGGCCTGTTCTCGCTGTCGGAACCAACCGAGGTCCGTATCGAGGCCGCAGGTCGCGGGGGCGGTGATCCGTTGATCGAAGTCTTTGATGCTGCAGGTGGTATTGTCGCCTCTGACGACGATTCTGGCGGTGGCGGCGCGGCGCGGTCCGAGGTTACGCTTGAGGCGGGCACTTATTGCGTCAATATGAAGCCTTACGATAGCGGCCCGATGACCGCGTTCTTGCGGGTTGGCCGCATGGACCAAGAGCCGTTGACCGATGGGTCCGGCACAAGTGGTGGTGAAAGCCCCACCAACGATTGCTCTGCCGCCACACCGATGGGCGCAATGGGTAGCGCAAATACGGCATCCGTGGATGAGACAAGCCACTGGTCATTCACACTTGCCGAACCAACGGCCATCACAATCACCGCCAATAGTGACGACGCGGACCCAAGCATCGCCCTTTACAACAGTGACGGTGCGACCTTGGCAGAAAACGACGACCACGACGGGTTGAATTCGAAAATCGTGCAATCCACCCCGCTCCCCGCTGGCATCTATTGCATCGGCATGGGCGCACTGAGCGATACCGCGCAGCCGATCACGACCATAGTGTCTGTCTATGATGCCGCGGCCGAACTCGCTGGGCTATACGCCCGTGGCGAGGCGGCCCCACCGCTTGACGGCTCTGTTGAGGTCACTGCATTGGGTGAAGCTGCTGGCCGCCTGCGCCAAGACGCGCAAATTGGCAGTGACGTGTCATGGTATTCGGTGGACATAAACGAAGCGAGCCTCTTGCTTATCGAGGCAATCGCAGCGGGTGACAACGGTGATCCTTGGCTGGTGATGTATGACGATCTGGGCCGCAAAATCGGCGAGAACGACGACAACGACGGGCTCAACAGCTTGCTCACTGCACGGGTTCAGCCGGGAACCTACATCTTTGGCGTCAAACAGGTGGGCTATAGCCAAGGCTTCATCCGCCTGCTGATCGAACGCTACGTTCCTGCCCAGTAAATCAAAATGCCCGCCTCAGAAATGGGGCGGGCATTGATCGTTTTTCCCTTCTTAGAGCCGCTTAGTTCCGTGCCGGGATCAGCAACTGAACAAGCGCGCTTTGCGTCAAGAATCCAGACGGCGTCAGGTTACGACTGCGCTGGAATTGCCGAATGGCCCGACGTGTCTCCGCGTTGAAACGCCCGTCCACCGAACCTGGATCAAAGCCGAGGCTTGATAAACGCCCCTCGACCATGCGGCGTGTGACTGCATTTAGGCTAAGATCCGCCTCGTCTTTGCGGGCTTGCGCCGTATCGGCAGATGCGGATTCTTCTTGGCGCATTGCCGTGATCCGCGTTTGTGCCTCTTCCCGAAACGCACCCCGAGATTGGTTCTTAAGATAGCTTTCATAGCCACCAACCGTGTTTTGGTTACGCGCAATATTCCATGCGTCACGGTCGGCTTGGGCGGCCTGCAACAGCTTTTGCTCCTCATATCGGGAAAGCTGCGCTGTCGCCTCTTCGGCATAAAGCCCGTCAGGATACCGTTCCAAATAGCTGCGCAGACCTGCCTCCCGGCCATTGGCGCCCGTCTCTTCCCAATAGGCGCGATCAAGCTGCAATTGTGCGGCACGTTCGCGAGCGGCTTCGGCTTCCAACTCGGCCGACTTACGCGAGGCTTGTGCATTGATCCGTGTGATCTGCTCTTGCGTCAGATAGCTGGTCTGCGAAAATCCGTTCTGCTGCTGCCAGTTTGAAATCGCACTCCGTGTACCTTGGCCGTAAATGCCGTCGATCCCCCGCGTATCGTAGCTCAAAATCGACAAATCACGCTGCACACTGCGCCGTTGATCGCGGGTCAGGTTTAGCGCGTCTTCAGCAACGCGTGCCTCGCGGTTCGGTTCTGACATGATGCCATTGATCGCGGCCAAAGCATCCGCAGCATTTGTCCCTCTGGGATATTCTGTCAAATAGGCGCGATACGCGTCAACAGTGTCTAGTGTGACGGCCAATTCCCAGCTGACACGCTCTGCCTCGCGGTCAACGACGTAGGGGCGCGCGCCAACTGGGGCCACAACAATCTGTCCCTCCTGCAATACAAGCGCCTGCGGGTGGTACCCTTGCAGCTTCAGGTTTCTGTTTCTCGCAACATCCGAGACGATATCGGCGTCAGGCGTCACAATCGCGCCCTCCAAAAGACCCGTTACATTGCGCGGATCACCAAAGACAACGCTGACACCCTGCGGGATATCCAAATCACCGATCCCTGCCCGCAGAAAGTCGTCAAACTCGTCCGATGCCCGATTATCATAGCTTAGTAACAGCACCGACTTACCTGGCGTGGCGGCCATGACATTCATGACGCTCTCAACAGAAATACCGCCCAGCGCCACATCAAACAGGTTCGGCTCGTCGGCATCCACGGCCATAAACCATGTGCGGCTACCGTCAGTGGCAAAGCGACCGGATAGGGCCACGACCAGACGCTCCGCATCGGCGCTCTGGATTTGCAGCGCCACCAGCTTCTTGCGCATCTCTTCCGCCGTTTCGTTCTCAAGCGTGGCGACTGCATACCCCGCATCCGCCAATTCACGCGCCGCATTGGTGATCGTGGTTCCACCAATATAGCGGTCAAGGGCTTGGTATCGCTCCACCCCCATCAGCAAGGCCGCATCTTCGGCAAAAGCGGGTAGTGTTGTCACAAGGGCCAAGGCGGTCGTCATTAAGAGTCTGCGCATAGGGGTCTCCAATCAAAACCTAAGTTAATGAAGTCTTGGCTGTCTATGCGATGTTATTCAATATCGGTTCGTCAAAGCCCAATTTTCGGAACAAACCCGCCAAAATGCAGACGGGCCCCGCTGACACATTGCCGCGAGACCCGTTCACGTCGGTCAAAAGTTTACGATGCTTTAGTAAAACATCGCCGCATTGTTTATCAGCACGATACGGATTATCTCGATCCCAAGCAGCGCCACAATCGGCGAAAGGTCGACCCCGCCAAGGTTTGGCATAAAGCGACGGATCGGACCGTAAATCGGCTCAAGAATACGCTGCAACGTGTACCAAACCTGCCCAACAAGCGGCTGACGCACGTTAAGCACTTGAAAGCTAATCAGCCAGCTCATGATGAAATGTGCAAAAATGAGCGTACGTGCGACACCCAAGAGCAGCATCAGAATTTGAAACAACGATTGCATGGTTATGCCTTTCTAAACAGTTGCAGTGGAAGTAAGGGCCAAAAGGTAATTGGGCAAGGGGCCGCTTGCCGCGAGGTCATAAGTTGACGCTTAGGTCAGTCGGCGTAGTTTGTTGGCGAATTTTGAAAGTATTTTGATGTATCCCTTCGTCCGTTTGATCAAAGAACTATTTGTTCACCGCAACGCCCCAGACCTCGACATTCTTGACACCCATATCTCGCACCATCGCTGCTGGCCGCAAGACATCGACAACTTCCTCGAGATGAACAACGGGCGTATCCTGACGATCCTTGATCTTGGGCGGACTGGCCTTGCGATGCGCACCGGGCTGCTCAAGGTGCTGCGCGCCAACAAATGGGGTCTGACGATGGCGGGTACTTCGGTGCGCTACCGAAAGCGGATCAAGCCTTTCGTAAAATCCAAAACCGTCAGCCGCGCTATTGGTTGGGACGAACGGTTCTTTTACGTCGATCAATCCATCTGGATCGGTGACGAATGTGCCACCCAAGCGCTCTACCGCTCGGCCGTCGTCCAAAAAGGACGCATCGTACCCCCTGCCCGCGTTTTCGAACAGATCGGACATCATGGCACGTCGCCAGACCTCCCGCTTTGGGTCAAGAACTGGATCGACGCCGACGCAACCCGCCCTTGGCCACCCGAGAACGCCGACAACTAAAGGCGCTTGCAAGATCGCCTTGATACAGTGTCTTATCCCCAAAGGGAAAAAGGGGACGGACAATGGCGATTAGCACGAAAAAGAAGATTTGGGGCTGGATGGCCTTCGATTGGGCGACCCAGCCGTTTTATACGCTTGGTCTGACCTTCATCTTCGGCCCCTATTTCGCCGCCGTTGCTGCCAAATACTACCTTGGCATCGGGCTGGATGCCGCCGCCGCCGACGCACAGGCCCAATCAATCTGGGGCCTTGGACAAACCCTGTCAGGGCTCTTGATCGCTTTCACCGCCCCCGTCCTTGGCGCGTTTGCCGACACATCAGGGCGCAAGATGCCTTGGATCCTGTTCTTCTCCGTCATCTACGTCGTCGCTTCTGCCATGCTGTGGGGGCTGACACCTGACGCGGCCAATCTTTTCTGGATGCTCTTCATCTTCTACGTCGGCTTCTTTGCCGCCGAGAGCGCGCTCAATTTCGTCAACGCGATCCTGCCATCTTTGGGCGATGAGAAAGAGATAGGGCGGATTTCTGGCTCAGGTGCAGCATTTGGTTATTGGGGCGGTGTCGTCTCACTGTTCATCATGCTTCTGCTGTTTGCCGAAGGAGAAACGGGCGTAACATTCTTAGGCATCCCTCCCCTCTTTGGCCTCGATCCCGCATTGCGCGAAGGCACACGTTTTGTCGGCCCCTTCATCGCGATCTGGTTCGTGATCTTTATGATCCCGTTCTTCATGTGGGTCCGAGACGATCCAAAGGTTGCAAGCACGCGCCCCGCCATGAGCACAGTTCTGGCCAACCTCTGGGCCACGCTACAATCGGTCTACAAACGCAAAAGCCTACTCAACTTTCTCGTGGGCTCCATGGTCTACCGCGATGCCCTGAACGCGCTTTATGCCTTTGGTGGGGTCTATGCGGCGCTTGTGCTGGATTGGCACACCATGCAGATCGGCGTCTTTGGAATCATCGCAGCGATTGCCGCCGCGATCGCCACGTGGATTGGCGGCCTCTGCGACCAGAAATATGGGCCAAAACCGGTGATAACTGTCTCAATCCTGACACTGATTGTGGTCTGCACTTTCATCGTTGGCATGTCGCGTGATCATCTGTTCATCATGCCATTGGCTGAGGGCTCTTCGCTTCCCGACACCATCTTTTACATCTGCGGCGCAGCAATTGGCGGCGCTGGTGGTGCGCTTTATTCTGCGTCCCGTTCGCTCATGGTGCGCCATACGCACCCCGAACGACCAGCCGAGGCATTTGGCCTTTTCGCCCTCACGGGCAAGGCGACGGCTTTCCTTGCGCCTGCGCTCATCACGCTTTTCACTTTCATGAGCGGGAACACGCAAATTGGTTTTGTGCCCGTCATCATCCTTTTCTTGATCGGATTGATCATGCTCCGGTGGGTCAACAAAGACGGAGACAGAGCAGAATGGTCCGCATAAGCGTAGCAATAGCCCTCATCGCCGCCCTCGCATCTTGCGGCGGCGACAAGACCCCATCTGAGACCGCCGCCACTGCGAGCATCAGCACGCAAGGGTCCAACGACAACCGCGTTGCCAAAGAAGTGTTTGGCCGCATCGCCACCGCATCTGCCCAACAATCCGCATCGTTTGGCGGTTATGCGCGCGGGTGCCAAGCGGGTGCGGCGCAATTGCCTGAAACAGGGCCAACATGGCAAGCAATGCGCCTGTCGCGCAACCGTAACTGGGCGCAGCCAATCACCGTCGATTTCATCCAAGACCTCTCCCGCTTTGCCGCGACACAATCTGGCTGGAGCGGCCTTTATGTCGGCGACATGAGCCAGCCACGTGGCGGCCCGATGCTCACTGGTCATTCCAGCCACCAGACAGGCCTTGATGCCGATATCTGGATGCTGCCGCCGAACCGTTTGAACCTGACCGCCGCAGAGCGCGAAAGCCTGTCGTCTACCTCAATGCAGCGGTCTAACGGCGCTTATATCAACTCAAGCTGGACACCGCAGCACGCGGCGATCCTCAAAGCAGCGGCTTCTGATCCGCGTGTCGCCCGTATCTTCCTATTTCCGGGTGCCAAAGTTGAAATGTGCAAAACCGCAACGGGCGACCGTAGCTGGCTGCGCAAAATCCGCCCTTGGTGGGGTCACCACTATCACTTCCATGTTCGGCTCAACTGCCCAGCGGGTGCCGCAGGTTGTGAGGCCCAAGCAGCACCCCCACCAGGTGATGGTTGCGAAGAGGCGCAAGGTTGGGTTGACCGTATCCTGAACCCACCACCGCCAGAGCCAGCAGATCCAAACGCGCCCCCAACACCTGCCCGTGGCCCGTTGAGGGTGTCCCAATTGCCGGCACAATGCACAGGCGTGATCAACAACTAAAATGAACCGATTCGTATGCTTTCTCTTGCTCGCAAGCTGCGGGCATACTCTTTCAGCGAACCCAACGCTGCTAAGCGAAACGGTTTGGTCGGACGGCGCCGAGGATTTCGGCGGCTACTCTGGTCTTGAGTTGAGCGATGATGGCATGCATTTCACCACGATCACCGATCGCGGCATATGGGTGACGACGGGTGATTTGGTCCGCAAAGACGGTGTGATTACAGGGGTCACGAACACCCAAGAAGTCTCGTTTCCGAGACCCGACGGCAAGCTTGGAGAGCGTTGGGCCGATTCAGAAGGACTCGCAATTGCACCAGACGGGACGATCTTTGTCTCAACTGAAGGGGGGCGTCACAGGGTCTTTGAATTCCCTGCTGGAGCCGCAAAAGCGATTCCCCTCCCGCGACACCCCGACTTTCCCAAGCTGCAAGCCAACAGCTCTCTCGAAGCGCTGGCAATCGGCCCTGATGGCGCACTTTATACCATCCCGGAGCGGTCAGGGCGCATGACGACCCCCTTCCCAGTTTATCGCTACAAAGACGGCGCATGGGATATACCGTTCCGCATCCCCCGTGTGGGCGAACACCTTGTTTCTGGCGCGGATGTCGGGCCTGATAACCAGCTCTATATCTTAGAGCGCGACTTCACAGGCATCGGTTTCAAATCGCGCGTGCGCAGGTTCAATCTTGATGGCTCGGGCGAGACTACGATCCTCGATACAAGCAACGGCACCCACGACAATCTCGAAGGAATTAGCGTCTGGCGCGATCCTATGGGTCACATCCGGATCACGATGATCTCGGACGACAACTTCAACTTTTTCCAACAAACACAGATCGTCGAATACCAAATCGACGATTGACCCAATCCGCCGCAAGAGGTAGTCCGCACCGTCCCTGAATGGTCGGGGATCAAGTGCCGCACCCTTGCAAAAACGGATAATGTAATAAAATGACTAAGCTAATTCCTGGCGTTATCGCTATGGCCATCGTTGTCGTGGCCTCAAACATCCTCGTACAATTTCTGATCTTCGGCGGAATGCTGACATGGGGGGCCTTCACCTACCCGCTCGCCTTCCTCGTGACCGACATCATGAACCGCGTCTACGGCGCAACCGCCGCGCGGAAAGTCGTCTATGTGGGCCTGATCGTCGGGATCACATGTTCGTTAATCGGCTCCCAAATCATGCTCGAATACGGCCCCGCAGTAGCACTTCGCGTGGCAATCGGATCGGCTTCGGCATTCCTTGTAGCACAGCTTTTGGACATCGCGGTGTTCAACCGCTTGCGGGCTGGATCGTGGTGGAAGGCCCCGCTTGTCTCGACGATCATCTCGTCAATCGTCGATACTGTGATCTTCTTTAGCATCGCTTTCTCTAGCCTTTTCAATGGGTTCAGCGCCATGGCTGCAGATCAAATTATCTGGGCGCAAGACGCTGTTCCGTTCCTGAACGCAGGGCCGGTCGCGCCGCTTTGGGTGTCTTTGGCGGTTGCTGACTGGGGTGTCAAAATGGCGATTGCTTTGATCGCTCTTGTGCCGTTCCGCATCATTATTGGGCGGATGACACAACCTACAACATGAGGTGAAAAAAGTTTTGACTTCTACCAGATATGTGCCACTTTCTAGGTAGGCGAAACATATTGAAAGGAGGTGATCCAGTGCATCATGAAGTATTGGAGAAGGCAGTCGGGACAACTTGGGGGGCCGTTTTCTAGAGCAATCTCTAGGACTTAGCGACCCAAGGTGGGTAACCTAACCGACCCGCCTCCGTAATTCAGGAAAGGGCCATTCCAACGCCGGAGTGGTCCTTTTTTGTTGGGCAAAAGGGGCATACACTGGACGTGCACCACGCGTGCACCAGACATGCACAGGAAAAACACCATGCGGATTAACGACCAGATCGAGCTCGCGGACTGGGAGATCACAGAGACCTTCACCCGCGCCTCTGGTCCGGGTGGTCAGAACGTGAACAAGGTGTCAACGGCGGTGGAGTTGCGGTTCGAGGCGGAACGCTCGCCCAACCTGCCCGACCCCGTGAAGGTGCGGCTCAAACGGCTGGCGGGGCAACGCTGGACCAAGGAGGGCGCGATTGTGATCTTTGTGCAAGACACCCGCTCCCAAGCCCGCAACCGAGAACTGGCCCGCGAAAGGCTCGCCGAACTGATCATCGCCGCCACCCACGTGCCCAAACGCCGCCGCGCGACCAAGCCGACCTATGGGTCAGTGAAGCGACGGCTGGCGGGGAAGAAAGAGCGCGGAGAAGTGAAGAAGCTGCGCGGGAAGGTTGAGGAGTGAAGGATACACTCTGTGCATGAGTCTTGCGGGTAACGCGCTCGTTATGGTAGCAGAAATCATGCTTGCCAACTAGGATCGGCTTAGGTTATGGATCGTACAGGCTGTTACCATTTTGGTAACTTGATTGAAGTAATCAATTTGGTAACTACCTAATGATAGTAATTTCTAGAAGTCGTATTACCGACTTTGTAAAAGGACATAAGCGAGGTCAAGAAGCGGAGAGCGCTCTAAATTCATGGTTCCACGAAGCCAAAATCGCAACGTGGAAGAGCCCACACCAACTCATGAATGAATATCCCGGAGCAAGAAACATCGGGAAAGGCAACGGAGTTGCCACATTTAAGATTAGGGGCAACCAATTCAGATTAGTTACGCGGATCGATTACGATGTCGGAGTAGTGAAGATCGAGTTCATTGGTACACATGAAGAGTACGACAAAATCAACGTGGGGGAGGTAACATGGAAGACACAGTAATTAGGCCGATAAAGTCCCCTGCGGATCACACCGCTGCGTTGCATCAAATTGATGCATTGATGGTACTAGATACTCTTAATGCGACACAGCGCGCGGAGCTTGAGGTGATAGCGATACTGGTCGAGAAGTATGAACAGGATCAGTTTCCTATTCCATTCCCTACTCCCGTCGAAGCGATTGAGTTTCGGATGGATCAATTAGGATTGAGCAGAGCAGAATTGGCTGACAAGGTTAGTTGTCCTCGCTCACGAATTTCAGACGTCTTGAACGGCAAGCGCGGCTTGTCCCTAGAACTAATTAGAGCCTTACATGGCGAGCTAGGAATTCCTGCGGACGTTTTGCTAGGGAAAAGGGCCGCGGCGATCCCTGCGGATTGCGCTGACGTAACGTGGACTGACTTTCCTCTTGCAGAGATGGCCAAGAATAACTGGATACCGACGCTGAAGCCATTTGCAGATTCGGCTGAGGCTTGTATCCGTGACCTGATGGCCAAAGCGGCTGTTAGTGAACCACATTTTGCAGGAGTTGCATTCAGAGGTACAGAACACAAAAAGCCCGATCCCTATGCTGTGAATGCTTGGCTCATGTTCGCCAGGCATCAAGCCAATATTCAGAAGTCAGTTTCTGTTTTTGATCCCAGCAATATCGACGCGGCGTTCCGTCGGGAAATTGCCAAACTGAGCTTGTATTCTGACGGCCCCCAACGAGCGTTTGATGCGTTGAATGACGTTGGGGTGACAGCCGTTTGTGTGAAAGCGCTGAAAAAGACTCATATAGATGGTGCATGTTTCAGGCTTCCAAATGGCAGTCCTGCTATTGCTCTCACATTGCGTCATAATCGTTTGGATAATTTTTGGTTTACCCTCCTACATGAATGCGTCCACGTAGAAAGGCATTTGAATGAACTCGACTTCATCCTGGATGAAACAGAAGGACAGACCGGTGCCTTCGGCAACGAACCAATAATGGAAAGTGAAGCAAACTCACTTGCGAGAAATGCTCTAGTACCAACTGATATTTACGAAGACCTTGTTAGGAATAAGGGCAAAATGTCTAAAAGCAGAGTGCAACAACTTGCCAACGCCGCCGACGTCCATGTTGCCGTTATCGCGGGCCAATGGCGTTCGCTTACGGGGCAGTACACACACTTTTCGAAGTTAGTTGGCCAAGGGCGGGTTTCAGATGTTCTAAATTGCTCCTGAGTCCTAAACCACAACCTCAACCTTCTCCTGCTCGCCTACCCCAAACACCCGCTTGTACCGTGAGATCTCGCTTTCGGGGCCCATGGCTTTGTTCGGGTTGTCGCTAAGTTTCACGGTGGGGCGACCGTTGACCGAGATCGCTTTGCACACCAGCGAGAAGGGCGCGAGGGTGTCGTTTTCGGTCAGCCCTTTGAAGTCGTTGGTCAGCATGGTCCCCCAGCCGAACGAGACCCTGCACCGCCCTGCGAATTGCGCTTGCAGTTCGACGATTTTATCCACGTCCAACCCGTCGGAGAAGATGACCAGTTTCTTGGTCGGGTCCTCGCCGCGGGATTTCCACCAGTTGATTGCCGTCTCCGCGCCAGTGGCCGGATCGCCGCTATCGACCCTGATCCCCGTCCAGCCTGCGAGCCAGTCGGGCGCGCGTTCCAGAAACCCTTTGGTCCCGTAGGTGTCGGGCAGGATGATCCGCAGGTTGCCGTCGTGCTCGGCCTGCCAGTCGGCCAGCACGTCGTAGGGGGCTTGCAGCAGTTCGGCGTCGGTGTTGGCGAGTGCGGCATAGACCATGGGCAGTTCGTGGGCGTTGGTGCCGATGGCGGCGAGGTCGCGGTTTTTGGCGATGAGGCAGTTGGAGGTGCCGGTGAATTTGTCGCCCAAGCCCTCGGACATGGCCTGCACGCACCAGTCTTGCCAGAGGAAGGAGTGCCTGCGCCGTGTGCCGAAGTCGGCGATTTTGAGGTCGGGGAGCGTGCGGAGGGTTTCGACCTTTTCCCAGACGCGTGTTTTGGCGCGGGCGTAGAGGACTTCGAGCTCGAACCGACCCATGTTGCCCAAGACGGCGCGGCCGCGCAGTTCCATGAGGACGGCGAGGGCGGGGATTTCCCACAGCATGACTTCGGGCCATGAGCCCTCAAATGTAAGCTCGTATTGGCCGTCGACCTTTTCAAGGTGGTAGGGCGGGAGGCGGAGTTTTTCGAACCAGTCCATGAATTCGGGCGTGAACATCTGGCGTTTGCCGTAGAATGTGTTGCCGCGCATCCATGTGCTTTCGCCGCGAGAGAGGGAGAGGGAGCGGATGTGGTCGAGTTGTTCGCGAAGCTCGCCCTCGTCAACGAGGTCAGCGAGGCGGATGTGTTTGGAACGGTTGATGAGGCTGAAGGTCACTTGCGTGTCGGGTTTGTTGCGAAACACGGATTGGCACATCAGGAGTTTGTAGAAGTCGGTGTCGATGAGCGACCGCACGATGGGGTCGATCTTCCATTTGTGGTTCCAGACACGTGCGGCGATATCGACCATTTGGGCGCTCCTCTAGCTTGAGGCCGTTAGAGCAAGGGAGAGGGGGGGATGGCAAGGGGAATTGGGTTTGAGCGCCGCATCTCTATCCCTCGTGTTTGAAGTCACTCTTTGGGTTTGGCTCATCTGCATATGTATCGTCCCCAACCTCCATGACTTCAAAGAACATATCTGGAGCCACCCCATCACAACTATAAACGATTAGAACTCCGGGATCGGGGAGATGAACCGTAAAGACGTCACCCGATGTCTTACCCTTGGGCAGAAAGAAACCGAGAGTATCGCGTATGAGGGATCATCGCCACCACGACACCCATGACGTTGGCACCTGTGTTGCCGATGGCTCCGTGCACAATGATACCCCCATCGCTATCAGAAGGAAGGCAGTGGTGGCGGCCGATCCGCCGCCATGCAAGGCGACCTCACTTGGTGAGCGATTCCCGCCAATCGTCAACGATACGATTGAGCGCATGCCAGTCGGTGTAATCATGGTCGTGGTCCGGGTCTGCCAAGTCATCTTTGCTCATGATGATGCGGCGCATAATAAAGCGCCGGAAAACGTCGTATTTTGACGGGCAATAGTTCCCTGCGATTTGTTCGGTGCGGGTCGGCGTCCACCCTGTCGCTTCGGTGAAGTCGGCCATGATGTCTTCCAGACCTTGCCAGTCTTTTGCATCATGTCCGGCCGCAGAGAGCGACACTGACAGAAACAATGTCGGCGTCGTTTTTAGCGCCAAGGCGTGCTTGGCAGCAAATTCGCTAAGGCCGCGCTGATAGTGTCCCATATGGATCGATGCGGCCAAGATAGCGCCGTCAAAGCGGCTAAGATCAATGTTGTTTGCCTGCGTCAGGTCCAAAAGCTCGACGGAGTTTTCGGCGTTGACGAGCCTATCCGCGACATGTTGCGCGATCTTGCGCGTATGGCCCTCGGTCGTTGCATAGGATACGAGAATTTTCATAGCTACCTCCTGCGAAATTTGCGCCTTTGGAACGTAGCGGCAGCGCATGGGCGCATATTGATAAAAATCAACGCGAGCGACGGCGTGCCTGCAATTGACATCGGTCTTGTGCTGCGGGCAACTTGAGCCAAAATTGAAGGCAGCCAAAATGACACATTCCCTACCCCGCGTTGTCTTGATGGTCGTCTCGGCGATGGTGCTAATCATTTCGGGCGATGCGGCGGCGAAGGTATTGGGGCAGAACGGATTTGATCCCGTGTTCGTCGCATGGACCCGATTTGCCTTGGCAGCCGTGATTGTCGCGCCGTTTGCTGGGCTGCAACGGGGCGATTTGCGCCTTGCGATGGATTGGCGTTTGGTATTGCGGTCACTGTTGATCGTGGGCGGGATCACCTGCATTTTGACAGCGCTCAAGACCGAGCCGATGGCAAATGTATTCGGCGGATTCTTCGTAGGGCCGATTGTCGCCTATACCCTCTCGGCTTTCTTGCTCAAAGAAGTCGTCACGTGGCGGCGCACGGCGTTGCTGGGCCTAAGCTTTATCGGCGTTTTGATCGTTGTTAGACCCGGTTTCGGGATGTCGGCAGGCATGGGCTTTGCAGTATTGGCCGGCTGTTTACATGGGTCGTATTTGGTCGCGACACGGTGGCTGGCGGGTGGATTTCGCCCACGGTTTTTACTGCTATCGCAACTGGTAATCGGTGCGATTTTGATTGCACCGTTTGCGATTGGCCCTGTGCCAGAAATCACGGTGTCACTCGCGGTTTTAATCCTGATCAGTGCGATGGGATCGGCGATTGGCAACCTGCTGTTGGTCTTGGTCAACCGCACCACGCCCGCCAATGTGATCGCGCCCTTGATCTATAGCCAGCTGATTGTGGCCACAGTTTTGGGCGTGGCCATTTTTGGCGAGTGGCCCGACGGCTTCACGCTATTGGGTCTCGCCGTGATCGCCTTGGCAGGCGCATCGTCGGTCTGGTTTGCCGGGCGCGGGCGTTAGCTCCGCTTCGGCGGGCGTTTGGCCATTTCCACGTCGTGAAGTTGCATGCTGACCTCGGGTGAAATGCCCAAAACGGCCTCGACAACGTGCAGAAAATCATCTTCTTCCTTATGCTCGACGCCATCTGCAAAAACCACGGACCAAAGCGCTGCAACCGCAGCGAGGCGGTCGGTCTCGCTAATCGCCTTTTCCAAGATGCCGGCAAGCGCCTCTGTTTCGGGCATATCTTCTTCGAGCTTTTCACAGCTCGCGCGCATTTTGGCGGCCTCGATCGGGTTCAGCTGATACATGTGCATCAGCACCGCGTCGATCTGCTCAACCTCTTCAAATAAATAGGCTTTATCCACTTTTGCAGCCCGCACAAGCAAAGCGCCAAGTGCATGTTGCGCGTCCTTTTCTGGCATGGGTGTGGTGAAATCTGCTTCACCGCGAAAGCGAGAGAGGATGCGTTCAAACATGGGGTCGGTCCGATCAATTGCGTCTATTTGGAACGACGGTATGAAATGCAGCCCCGTGGTGCAAGAATCTTAACGCTCTGTCAGGATACTGAGGAAAGCGGCGCCAAAGCGCTCGGTATATTTGTCACCCATCAGGCGCGCCAACCCCGCCATATCGGGGTTATGCAATTGCGCGACTTTTGCCAGTGTTGAGGCTCCCATCGACATCGGTTTGCCTGCACCATCTTCGCCGCGCGCCAGTTCGGCTTGAACAGCAAGCAGGCGGTCGTAAACCTCGCCATTGCCGCGCACGGCGAGTTTGCGGCGCATCGGGTGGACGGCCTCGACAGCACCTGCGATGACCTCAAGAAAGGCGGCGCCGTAGCTTTCCAGTTTCTTAGCACCCACGCCGCCGATCCGCGCCATGTCGTCAAGGTTCACCGGCCGTTTTTCGGCCATCTCGATCAGGGTTTTGTCGTTGAACACGATGTAGGCGGGGCCGCCGATTTGCTCCGCAAAGAAGCGCCGCTTGGCCTTGAGCGCAGAGAGAAGCGGTGCGTCTTCCTCAGAGACCATCTGGCGGATTTGGGGGCCGGAACCTTTGGCTGCTTTGATACTGTCGCGGCGCAATTCAATAGTTGCCTCACCACGCAAGATGGGTCGCGCGCCTTCGGTCATGCGCAGGGCACCGTGGCGTTCTGGATCAGGTCGCATTAAATCGCGCCCCATCATTTGCCGGAAGATGGCCTGCCATTGGCGCTTGTCGTAATCCTTGCCGACACCGTAGGTTGGCAGGCTATCGTGCCCACGCTGCGCGATCTTCTCCGTCTTGGCACCGAGGAGGATGTCGATGAGATGCCCTGACCCGAACCATTCCTCGGTCCGCAATGCGGCGGAAAGTGCCATGCGCACGGCGGTTGTCCCGTCGAAAATTTCGGCGGGTTTGTCGCAGAGGTCGCAGTTGCCACAGGGTTCTGGGTCCTCGCCAAAATAGGTGAGCAGGTTCACGCGGCGGCAATGTAGCGCCTCGGCCAAACCAAGCAGCGCATTCAAACGCCCATGATCAGCGGCGCGGCGTTCTGGTGGGGCCAAGCCCTCATCCACTTGTTGCCTGCGGTAGCGGATATCGTCTGGGCCAAAGAGCGTAAGCGTTTCGGCAGGTGCCCCATCGCGGCCAGCGCGTCCGATTTCTTGGTAGTAGCTCTCGATGGATTTCGGCAGGTCGGCGTGGGCGACCCATCGGATATCGGGTTTGTCGATGCCCATGCCAAAGGCCACGGTTGCGCAGACGATGAGGCCGTCCTCTTGTTGAAAACGTCGCTCGACGATGCGCCGGTCCTCGGCGTCCATGCCGCCGTGGTAGTAGCAGGCGGAGTGGCCCGCGTCGTTCAGCGCCTTGCCAAGCGTTTCCGTCTTTGCCCGCGTGCCGCAATAGACGATGCCGGACTGCCCCTTGCGGGCGGCGGCGAAGTTCAGGATTTGCCCACGCGGTCCGTCTTTCACGGCAAAGGCGAGGTGGATGTTGGGCCTGTCAAAGCCGCGCAGGAATGTTGAAGGCTCGGACCCGTCGAAGAGTTTCTGCACGATCTCGGCGCGTGTCTCTGCGTCGGCGGTCGCCGTGAAAGCGGCCAAAGGCACGTCGAGCATCCGGCGGAGTTCGCCAATACGGAGGTAATCAGGGCGGAAATCATGGCCCCATTGGCTGACACAATGGGCCTCATCAACTGCAATCATCGTAACGCCAACACGGCGCAGCATTTGCATCGTGCCGCCGGAGGCAAGGCGTTCAGGCGCCATATAGAGAAGGCGCAGCGTGCCCGCTTCAAGCCCGCGCCAAACGGCTTCAGTCTCTTCCTCGGTATTGCCAGAGGTGAGCGCCCCCGCCTCGACACCTGCCGCTTGCAGGGCGCGAACCTGATCGCGCATCAATGCAATGAGGGGCGAGATCACAACCGTCACACCCTCACGCGCCAGAGCAGGCAGTTGGAAACAAAGGGATTTACCGCCGCCCGTGGGCATAATCGCAAGGGTGTTTTCACCCGCAATCACGGCCTCCACAATCTCTTGCTGACCGGGCCTAAAGGCATCAAAGCCAAAGATATCTTTCAGCAGCACGGCGGCGCTCATGGGGATTTGACCTGTTTGTTTTTTGTGGTGCTCGGACCCTGACAATCCCACATGCAGAATCTGCAAACAAGGCTTGTTTGGATCACAATTCGTCTGGGAATGCTTGCGCCCCTCGCCCCCCACGCTTACCCATAAGCCAACGAAGGAGCGAACATGGGTGAAATTACATTGGTGCGGCACGGGCAGGCGAATTCTTCTGCCACGACCGAGGCGGGTTATGACATGCTGACCGAGCTTGGGCATCAGCAAGCCGAATGGTTGGGCAATTGGATTCACGCCCATGACGGCCCGTTTGATGCGGTGTTCGCGGGCAGTTTGCGCCGCCAGCAAGAGACCGCGGCAGGCATGGGATTCACTGATTTCACCACCGATCCGCGCCTCAACGAAATCGCCTATTACGACCTAACGGCCGAGATGGAAGCAAAGGGGTTTGCCAAGCGCGAAAGCCCCGATGATTTTGTGACGCATTTTCCCGCGACTTTGAATGCATGGCAGGAAGGCAAGATTGAAGGCCCCGAGAGTTATGCCGATTTCACGACGCGCGTTGCAGGTGTGTTGGCCGAAGCTGCGCAGCCGGGTAAGCGGATCTTGTGTGTCACCTCTGGCGGCATCATTGCCCGCGCTGTGGCGGATATCCTTCAGCTAGATATTCCAAAGATGGCGCAGATTGCCTTGCCGATCCTCAATACATCTGTGCATCGTATCCACGTGACCCCGCACGGTCCGATTTTGGCGGCGTTCAATAGCGCCCCGCACCTTGATCACGCCGACCGTTTGACCGCCCGCACGTATTACTAAGGAACCCGACATGGAGCTATTCTACGCCCCCGGCACAATCTCGGTCGTGGTCGCGATCGCGCTGGAAGAGGCGGGTATTCCGTACACCCCGCACCTTGTGGATTTCGCGGCTGGCGAGCAGACCAAAGCGCCTTATTTGATACTGAATCCCAAGGGGCGTGTTCCTGCCTTGGTCACGCCTGATGGCACACTGACCGAGACGGGTGCGATCCTTGATTACATCGGCACCATGGCCCCCGATCTGATCCCTACTGATCCGTTCCATGCAGGGCGGATGCGTGAGGTGATGTATTACATCGCCTCCACCTTCCACGTCGCCCATGCACATAAAATGCGCGGGTCGCGTTGGGCGGATCAAGAGGCGAGTTTTGCCGATATGCGCGCCAAGGTGCCGCAGACTGTAGCGGCCTGTTGCGCCTATATAGAGTCTACATATTCATTTGAACCGTGGGTGCTGGGGTCGGATTTCACTCTCGCCGACCCATACCTCTATGTCGTTTCAACGTGGGGCGAAGGCGACGGCGTCGATATGACGGACTACCCGAAACTCTCCGCATTTATGGCTGCGATGCGCGCCCGTCCGTCGGTGCAAGCGGTCATCACAAAAGGGATGCTTACATGACACATATCTGGGTCCGCGCCGAGAGCCGCGATCATGAGGAGCGGGTCGGGCTGACGCCTGTCGGTGCTGCTGACTTGCTGGCGGCTGGCTACGCCGTGACGGTCGAGGAAAGCGTGCAGCGTGCGATCCCGATTGATGGGTATATCGACGCTGGTTGCGCGATTGCGGCCGAAGGATCATGGGTCGATGCCCCCCGTGACGCGATCATTTTCGGGCTAAAGGAGTTGCCCGACGACGGCACGCCCCTCCCCCATCGCCACATCATGTTTGGCCACGCCTATAAGGGGCAAGCGGCAGGGCGGGTCTTGCTCGACCGGTTTAAGGCCGGCGGTGGGACGCTTTATGATCTGGAGTATTTGATGGATGAAACAGGCCGCCGCGTCGCCGCGTTTGGCTATTGGGCGGGGTATGCGGGGGCGGCTGTCAGCCTGATCGCGTTGATGGCGCAGAAAGAAGGCGGAATTGCGGGGCCTGTTTCGACCTTTGAAAGCGCCGAAGCAATGCGCAATAGCCTTGCGTTGGGTCTTGGGTCTGAGGTGCCAACGGCGCTGATCATCGGTGCGTTGGGACGTGTCGGTACAGGGGCTGCCGACCTTTACGAGGCGTTAGGCCTGACCGTCACGAAATGGGATATGGCCGAGACCGCGTCTGGCGGACCGTTCCCCGAGATTCTCGCGCACGACATTTTCCTCAACTGTATTCTTGCCCGCGATGGCACACCTGTTTTTGTGCCAGCAAGCGCCAAGACCGATCCACGGCAGCTTTGCGTTATCGGTGATATCGCCTGCGATCCGCAAAGCGATTTTTCACCGATCAAGGTTTATAGTCGCGAGACGACATGGGCCGAGCCCGCGCTACGCGTGCATGACGCGCCACCGCTCGACGTCACGGCGATCGACAACCTGCCGTCATTGTTACCTGTGGAAAGCAGTGAAGATTTCGCGGAACAATTGTTGCCGCATCTTGGAACCTTAAACGCGCTCGATAGAGGCGTCTGGCTCGGTGCCAAACAGATGTTTGACAAGGCCACTGCGTAGGAGTGGGGTTTAATCCACTACCCCTGCGAGCCGCGCGCCAGACAGCAGGTTTGGCGCGATAATGTGACCGAGGGCGCGAGTGGTCTCACTGGGTTGCTTGAGATCCGGCACTTGCACGGTGCGTGCGCCTGACCGAACGGCGGCAAGCGTGCCGACATCGCTATCCTCGAACGCGACGCATCGGGCGATATCGACGCCCAACCGTGCGGCGGCTGTGAGGTAAGTCTCTGGCGCGGGCTTCCCCTCAGCCACGTGATCGCCGCCGACGATCAGGCTCACAAATGGCCAGAGACCCGCATTCTTCAAATGCTCTTCGGCCATGTCCGTTTGCGTCGAGGTCGCAACGGCGATGGGCAGGCCCTTTGCTTGCACCAACTCAAAAAGCGTCGCTGCGCCTTCCTTGATCGGAATAACGCCAGCCCGCAGCGGGGCTAGCGCCGCCGTCCAGTCTTTGCGCAATTGGGCAACGTCAGTGAATCTGCCAAACCCCGCTTCCATGATTTCGTCAGACCGCGCCGCCCGTGTGCCAACGCACTCCATAAACACCGCCAAAACATCGGCTTTGCCCATCAAACCGTGAGCCTCTGCGACTTGCAAAAGCGTGTCACGCGCCATTCTCTCGGTGTCGAGCAGCAGGCCGTCCATGTCGCAAAGTATCGCCTGTGCGATCAATTCCAAGCCATCGGATAAAAGGTCCCATTCTGCTTGATCCAGCCGTCACCACCGGGGGAGACATAGAAAATGCGTCCAGCATAAGCCCCTGTCACGACATGGTAATCAGGTGCTTTGACCACATCGCCTTGGCGTGCGCCGCAGACGTGGCCGTCACCACATGGGCGCAGTGTGAAGGTCTGCAAATCCCCACCCTCTTCGGCCACGACCGAGATTTCACCCGTATCAAACGGCATATCTTGGAAGCTATCCGCGTAGGCGCGTTTGATTGAAACTGGCGTGGCCTCGTATGTCACAGGCTCTCCCGAACAGGCGGTCAGCAGAGCAATTGCGGCGATAGGTAAGGAAATCGTTTTCAACATGACAGTCTCCGAAATAAGATTACTGTAACAATGGCCCTAGGACTTTGGTTGCGCAAGGGGGACGACGGATGCTTCGACCTCTGGGGTGATCTCCTCGAAGTCGAAGTTGTCGAGTTTCGCCGCCCGTTTACCTGCGCGCTCGGACGCCGTGTTGATGTCTTCGAGGTCTTTGCGCGCTTGGCCGAAGTGGGTGTTGAGTTTCGCCACGCGCTCCGTCACCAGCTCCACATCGCGGTGCAAAAGGCGCAATGTTGTGCGGATTGCCCCCGCCTGCTCGCGCATCCGCGCGTCTTTCAGGATCGCCCGCATCGTGTTCAACGTCGCCATGCACGTCGTGGGCGAAACGATCCAGACACGGGCGGTAAATCCTTCGCGTACGAGTTCGGGGAAGTTGGCATGTAGTTCGGCATAGACAGCCTCGGAGGGCAAGAACATCAAGGCGCCGTCAGCCGTTTCCCCGTCGAGGATATACTTCTCAGAGATGGCTCTGATATGCGCCTTTACGCTCGTGCGCATGAATTTCGCGGCCTCATTGGCCTCCCAATCGGTCTTGGCATTGCGGAGCGCCTCGTAGGCCTCAAGCGGGAATTTGCTGTCGATCACGATGGGGCCCGGAGGGTTTGGCAGGTGGATCAGGCAGTCGGCGCGTTTGCCGTTGGTCAGCGTATGCTGGAATGTGTAGGCGTCTGACGGCAGGGCCTTGCTCACGATATCATTGAGTTGGATCTCGCCAAATGCGCCGCGCGTTTGTTTGTTCGACAGGATGTCTTGCAGTGACAAAACGTCGCCTGAGAGCTTGGTGATGTTTTCTTGTGCCTTATCGATGGTCAATAGGCGTTGCTGCAATTCACCCAAGGATTGCGCTGTCCGTTGGGCCGATGACGACAGGTTCACGTTCATCGATTCCGTGACTTGGGATAGCCGCTGTTCCATCAGTTGCAGAGTCCGCGCCTGTTGTTGCGCCTGCGCTTCGGTTACCGATGTTAGCCCGCCAAACAGTTGTTGTTGCCCGTTCGAGAGCATCTCGACACGGCTTCCTAGCCCCCCCATTTGGCTCGCTAGAATATGCGCCATTTCGCCCGATTTACCGGCACGGCGCACCGACACGATCAGCAGCGCCACCAGCAGCAAGAGGATGAGAACAACGATGAGACCGGCGAGGAACAACGGGTCGTCGAGGCTAAAGGTGTAATCGCCGATCGTGATCATGTGCGTCCAAACAATCGTTCAATATCGGACAGCTTTAACTCCACATATGTGGGCCGCCCGTGGTTACATTGCCCCGACATCGGGGTCGCTTCCATTTCGCGCAACAGCGCGTTCATCTCTTCGCCGCGCATACGGCGGCCTGTGCGGATGGAGCCGTGGCACGCGACGCGGGACAGGATTGCTTCGACTTTTGACTGCACGCGGTCTGACCCGCCTGTGTCTGCGAGCTCGTCAAGGATGTCGCGCAGCATGGCTTCGGCGTTGACCTCACCCAAGATCGCGGGTGTTTCGCGCACGGCGATTGCGCCGCCGCCGAAGGGCTCGATGCCAAGGCCGAAGGTCGCGAGATCGTCAGCAATTTCCAAAAGCTGGGCCGCCTCGTTTTCCGTCATCTCGACAATTTCGGGGATCAGCAGCGCTTGGGCCGCGACGCCGTTTTCGGCCATCTGTTTCTTGAGTTTTTCATAGACCAGCCGTTCGTGGGCGGCGTGACCATCTACAATCACGATACCTGCTTCGGTTTGCGCGATGATGTAGTTTTCATGGACCTGTGCGCGTGCGGCCCCCAAGGGCAAGTGATCCTGAGCATCCATCGGCGTGGGTTCGATCCGCGCAGAGGGGGCCTCGGAAAACCCCGGCGCTTGCGCTTGGAACGTCATGGAGCGCGCCGAGAATGACGGTCGGTCCATTTGGTAGATACGCGGTTCGGTCAGCGCGGGGCGCATCGCGCCAAGTGTCGCGTTCGCGACCGTGGTGGATGCGCGGTGCCCAGCTTCGGCCAACGCGTGGCGGAGGCCAGAGACGATCAACCCGCGCACGACGGCAGGGTCGCGGAAACGGACCTCCGATTTCGCAGGGTGCACGTTCACGTCTACAAGCGACGGATCACAATCCACGAAAAGGGCGGCGACGGGGTGACGATCTCGCGACAGCACGTCCATGTATGCGGCGCGCAGTGCGCCAAGTAACATTTTGTCGCGCACGGGCCGGCCGTTCACGAAGAGGAATTGTGCGACCGCAGCTCCGCGCGAGTAGGTCGGCAATGCGGCGTAGCCTGTTAGGTGAAACCCGTCGCGTTCCGCATCAATAGGCAGAGCGTTGTCGGCAAAGTCGCGGCCAAGCACGGTGCGCAGGCGGCCATGCAATGCGTCAAACAGATCGCCCGTTTCGGCGTCGGCGCGGAATGTGGTGCGGTTGTCGCCGTTTGAGGTATCGCGCAGGATGAAGGTGACAAAGGGTTCCGCCATGGCAAGCCGTTTGACCACATCACCCACCGCTTGCGCCTCTGCGCGGTCGGTGCGCAGGAACTTGAGGCGCGCGGGTGTCGCGTAAAACATATCGCGCAATTCGACCACGGTACCGTTCGAGAGGGCCGCTGGACGCACGTCGCTTTGGTGTCCGCCAGAAACAGCGATGCTGGCTCCGTCTTCGTCAGGGCCACGACTTGTGATCGTGAGGCGGCCGACGGCGCCGAGGGACGGCAGGGCCTCTCCGCGAAAGCCGAAGGAGTGGATATTCAGCAGGTCCGAGCCGTCGATTTTGCTGGTTGCGTGGCGGGACATAGCGAGGGGCAGATCAAGGGGCGAGATGCCACAACCGTCGTCGGTGACGCGGATCAGTGTCTTGCCCCCATCTGCGATCACGACCTCGATTCGGTGCGCGCCGGCATCGACTGCATTCTCGACCAATTCCTTCACGGCGGAGGCCGGACGCTCCAAAACTTCGCCCGCAGCAATGCGGTTGATAGCGGCGTCGTCAAGCTGCCTTATGACAGGTCGCGGCTTCATCTGGGGGTCTGAAATGTCCATGCCACAAGGTTTAGCATGAACGCTTGCGATTCTGCGAGGGCGGAAATCAACGGATTGACTTAACGTTAATGTTATATAACCTGTTACGCATGAATAAAATGCACCGCACCTTTGCCGCCCTTTCTGACCCGACCCGCTGCGCTATTCTCGAGATGCTGGCGGATGGGGAGAAGACGGTTATGGACATCGCCGCACCCTTCGCGATGAGCCAACCTGCAATCTCCCGGCATCTCAAGGTGTTAGAGGAAGCTGCATTGATTACCCGCCGTATCGACGGGGCAAAGCGCCCCTGCGCCCTGTCGCCAGCGGGCTTGGAACAGCTTGAACACTGGGCCACCGCGCTGCGCACGACTTTGGCCCGCAACTATAATCGGCTTGATGCGGTATTGGCCGCAATGCCCCCAGTGGAAAAGGAAGCACCATGACTGCCTTGAAAATTGATCTCGCGGGCGATGGCCTTGCCATTGTGACCCGCCACTTTGCAGCCAGCCCAGAGCAAGTGTTTCGCGCCCATGTCGAGGCCGAATACATCCGCCAATGGATGGGCGGTATGGACGGTTGGGAGATGACGCATTGCGAATCCGACGCACGGGCGGGCGGCATTTTACGCTATGGCTGGGCTGGTCCGGACGGCATGTCGTTCGAGATCACCGGTGAGTATGAGGTCGTAAAACCCTATAGCGAAATCCGCCACGTCGAGCGCATGCACATGCCCGACGCGACCCCCGATAACCGCTGCCACACTACATTTCAGGCCAGCAATGGCGGGACGCTTCTGACCCTGCGGATGCAGCTGCCCGACGAGGAAAGCCTTAAGGCGATGCTCGATACGGGCATGGAGCAGGGCATGGAAGACAGCTATTCGCGCATCGACGGGCTTTTTTAATTACTCCGATTCCAAGCCTTCGGGCTGGCCGACGACGACAAAGTGTAGTGCATCGGGGCGCATCAATTCGGCAGCCAAACGGTTCACGTCATCAAGGCTCACCGCTTCGATATAATCGTTGCGATTGATGACGTATTCCGTAGGCAGACCGATCATCTGCATACCGACCATGATGTCCGCGATCTCGGCGTTGCCGTCGAACCGTAGCGGGTATTCGCCCGTCAGATAGGTCTTGATGCTGTCGAGCTCTTCTTGGGTCACGCCATTCTCGGCGGTGTCGGCCCAGACGTCGCGGATCACTTGCACCGCTTGTGCCATTGTCGCGTTGCCGCTGGCGACTTGACCAACCCACATCTCGGCGTGGAATTTCGGCACGAGGTAGGTGCCGATGCCGTAGGTCAATCCCCGCTTTTCGCGGACTTCGTTCATCAAGCGGCTCTCGAACCCAGCGCCCCCCACGATCTCGTTAAGGATATAAGCGCCAAAGAAATCTTCGTCATGCCGCTCAATTCCAGAATGGCCGAATAGCGCGACCGATTGCGGGGTATCGTATGGAATCACTGTGACGCCACCTTCGAGACCGAAGTCGACGTGCGGCGGTGCGACCGGCCCTTCAGCGGGGAGATCACCTAGAAGGTTATCCAGCATCGGACCGATCTGATCAGCCGTGATGTTGCCCACGGCAGAGACGTAAATCTCGGCGCGTGTGAGCGTGTTGTGATAGGCGTCAAACATATCTTGCTGGGTCAGGGCATTCACGCTTTCTGCGGTGCCATCAATCGCCGACCCGTAAGGATGATCACCAAAAGCGGCATTGTCGAAATACGCGTTGGCGATGCTGTTGGGGCTTTTGGCGTCGCTCGCAATGCCTGACAAAACCTGCGCACGCACGCGGTCAATCGCGTCTTGGTCAAAGCGGGGGGAGGTCAGCGCTTGATGCAAAAGTTCAAGCACCTCGTCTTGGTTTTCGGTGAGAAACCGCGCGGAAATCGACAAGGTGTCATCATAAGCGCGAAATTGGAACGAGGCGGCGAGCCCGTCCAGTTTGGTCTGGAACGCTTGCGCGTCCATGTCGCCGCTTCCCTCTTCGATCAGCGCCATCATCAGGTTCACAGCACCACGTTTTTCGGGCAAGTCAAGCGAAGCACCGCCCCGCATACGGATCTCAAACGCGGTGAAGGGGATCGATGGTTCTTCGACGACCCAAGCGTTGATGCCACCCTCAGAGGTGACTTCTTTGATCTCAATCGCAGAGGCGAGCGAGGCGGTGAGCGCGAAACAAACGGTCAGAACAAAGCGCAGCATTATCGGGCCTCCTCGGCGCTGGAAACAACCCAGCCAGTGACAGATTGATCGCGATTGAGAACTTTGGCGGCGACCGCCTTGATGTCGGCCTCGGTCACATCCTGGAGGACTTGCGGCCAGTCTTGTACATCTTGGATTGTCAGGCTTTGCGCCAATGCCGCGCCATAGCGGTTCGCCAATCCTTCTACGTTATCAAGCGCATAGATTTCGCTCGCACGCATTTGGGTGCGGATGCTTTCCAACCTTGCGGGGTCAATGTCCGTGGCGAGGAAGGCAGCGATTGAAGCATCCATCGCGGCCTCGGCGTCCGAAAGGTTCACACCAACGGACGGGGCAACGGTCAAGGTAAATGTGCCGTCATCAAGCGCGGAACCATCATAGTACGCGCCGGTGAAAATCGCCGTCTGGCTGTCGAATTGCAGGGCTTGCCCCAGCACAGAGGTAAAGGGTGATCCGCCCAAAAGCTCCGCCAGATAGGTCAGCGCTGCGGCCTCTTTCTGCGCACCACTGTTGCGCTCTGGCGCGAGGTAAGAGCGGCTCAGATAAGGTTGGCTCACGCGGGGATCGGTATAAGTGATGCGGCGCTCGGCACGCTGCGGTGGCTCTTCGGGGCGCAGGCGCTCGGGCAGGTTTTCCTCCGCCGGGATCACGCCGTAATATTGCTCCGCAAGCGCTTTCACCTCGTCGGGTTTCACATCGCCTGCGACCACAAGAATGGCATTGTTAGACGAATAATAGAGATCGTAGAAATCAACAGCATCTTGCAACGACAACTCTTCCATCTCGTGCTTCCAGCCGATGACAGGCACGCCGTAACGGTGGTTTTGGAAGAGGGCCGCATTGAATTGTTCCCGCGCCAAGGCGCTTGGGTTATTCTCTGTGCGCTGGTTGCGCTCCTCTAGGATCACGTTGCGCTCTGTCTCGATATCGGCCTCGGTCAGCATCAGATTTTCCATCCGGTTGCTTTCCATTTCCATCATCAACGGCAGGCGATCTGCGGCGATCCGTTGGAAATAAGCGGTGTAATCATAGCTGGTGAAGGCGTTGTCTGTGCCGCCGTTGGCCGAAACCGTCGCCGAAAATTCGCCGCTTTCCAGTTTATCCGTGGCCTTAAACAGCAAGTGTTCGAGGAAGTGCGCGACACCAGAGGCGCCGACAGGCTCGTCCGCCGATCCGATCTTGTACCAGACCATTTGCACAACAACAGGGGCGCGGTGATCTTCGATCACAACGACATCCATGCCATTATCAAGTGAGAAAGTACTGACCTCTTGGGCCATCGCGGGGAGGGCTGCAAACATCACATAAGCAGAAGAAATCAGGCGGCGCATGGGCGGTCCTTTGTTCGGGGTCGTTGGAGATAACCTACGCCCAGACAGGCCGCTTGCAAGCCCTGCAAACGCAGATGTGACTGACGTTTACTGCGGAGGCGCGGTTGGGGTTTCGACACCCAGATCACGGAACCGCTGCAACTCGGCATATGCGTCCAGAGCGGAACGCGCATAGGCCTTAAAGTAACGGTCCGATTGCAACGCTGCGAACCAGCCAAAGCGGCTGCGACTTTTGCGGAATTGTGCGTCCTCGGCGGCCAGCACGGCGCGAATATCGCTTTGCGTGCCATTGCGCGAAGCCGCGGCAACAAGCGCGCTATCGGCCACAGGCACACCGCCTGCATTCACGACAGCAGGGTTGCCGCCAAGCGCCGCGATTGCGTTGGCCTTTGGTGTCGGATCAACACGGTTCGTGCCACCTGGTGTCGGGGTAGGCAGGCTCAGGTCGGCTGGAATATCCAACGGCCCCACAGGCATTACTGTGAATTCATCAGGGCCGCCCGTCGTAGAGCGCATATCATGCAAAGACCGCTTGCCCGTCGAACATGCCGTCAGTGCGGCTACTGCCAAAATCGCCAAAATTGCCTTGCGCATACCCAGTCCCTTGGTCGTTACTTCGCCTTGTTTAGCGCAAGCCAGTGGGCGCGTCACGCCCGTTTCTTTTTCTCTGTGCCACTATCCGCGAATGCAATCCCGATTGCGCCGATAAAGATCGCCACATCGGCCACGTTGAAGGCGTAGGGATTGTTAAAGCCACAGCACGACATATTCAGGAAATCCGCCACCGCGCCATAGAGCAGACGGTCAACGACGTTGCCCAGCGCACCGCCGATGAGAAAGCCTGCCGCGATGTTCATCATGCGGTTTTGCGGCCTGCGCCATAGCCAGATCAAAATAAGCGACGAAATCAGAAACGCGACCCCGATCAGAACCCAGCGCATGTCGAAACCCGCACCAAGCCCAAAGTTCACGCCCCTGTTCCACGCCATCCGAAACGAGAGGAGCGGCGGAAAGACGTCAATATGCAACTTGGTCATGAGATCGAGGTAGTGCACGACGAAATATTTACTGGCCTGATCGACCAGAAACACCCAAAACCCCGTCCAAAAAACAAGCCGCATAAATGATATCCTCAGTGACGGAAGTGGCGCATGCCAGTGAAGACCATAGCGATTCCAGCTTCGTCAGCAGCGGCAATCACCTCGTCATCACGCATCGAACCACCGGGTTGAATGACGCAAGTAGCCCCTGCCGCCGCGGCCTCTAGCAGACCGTCAGCGAAGGGGAAGAAGGCGTCGGATGCAACGGCAGAGCCGATCGCCAGCGACTGCGGCAGGTCCATCGCCTTCGCCATGCGCTCGGCCTTTTGGGCAGCGATCAATGCGCTGTCGAGGCGTGACATTTGCCCTGCGCCAACGCCCACAGTTGCCTTGTCTTTGACGTAGACAATCGCGTTGGATTTGACGTGCTTTGCGACCTTCCAAGCGAACAGCAGATCGGCCATTTGCGCGTCAGTTGGTTTCACCTTGGTGACGACCTTGAGGTCGGCCAGATCGACCGAGCCCACATCTTTGTCCTGTACAAGCATACCGCCCGCGACCTGCTTCATCGTGATTTGAGGAGCCTTCGGATCGGGTAGACCGTCGGTGGTCAAAAGGCGCAGGTTCTTCTTGGTTGCAAAGATCGCGCGGGCCGCGTCGGATGCGCCTGGAGCAATTACAACTTCGGTGAAAATCTCGACAATCGCCTTTGCAGTGTCTTCATCGAGCGGCTGGTTCAGTGCGACGATGCCACCAAACGCAGAGGTGCGGTCACAATCGAACGCGTTCTTATAGGCTTCTAAAAGGGTCGCGCCACGGGCCACACCGCTTGGGTTCGCGTGCTTGATGATTGCGACAGCGGGGCCCTCAGCAGGATCAAACTCGGCGACCAATTCAAACGCGGCATCAGTGTCGTTGATGTTGTTGTAGGACAGTTCCTTGCCCTGATGCTGCACGGCAGTTGCCACACCCTGACGGCCCGTGCCATCGGTGTAAAACGCGGCGGACTGGTGGCTGTTCTCGCCATAGCGCATCTCTTGCTTATAGGTGCCAGCAATCGACCGGCGGCGTGGGGTCGCTAGACCAATCGCGGATGCCATCCATGTGCTGACAGCCGTGTCGTAGGCGGCGGTGCGCCCGTAGGCCGTTTGCGCCAGTTTCTGACGGAACGCCAAGGTGGTCTGGCCGTCGTTCGCGTCGAGTTCAGCAAGCAAGGCTGCGTAATCTTCCACGTCCGTGATGACGTTCACAAAGGCATGGTTTTTCGCCGCAGAGCGGATCATCGCAGGGCCGCCAATGTCGATGTTCTCGATGCAAGTATCGAAATCCGCACCTTTGGCGACGGTTTCTTCAAATGGATAAAGGTTCACGACAAGCAGGTCGATTGGCCCAATGTTGTGCTCTTCCATTGCCTCAACATGAGAGGCAAAATCGCGGCGGGCCAAAAGACCGCCATGAACAACGGGGTGCAACGTCTTGACCCTGCCGTCCATCATCTCGGGGAACCCCGTTACATCGGCTACGTCTTTCACATCAAGACCGGCATCGCGCAGCGCCTTGGCAGAGCCGCCAGTGGACAACAGCTCGACACCGCGAGCGGCCAGAGCCTTCCCAAGGTCTAGCAAACCCGTTTTGTCGGAAACAGAAAGAAGAGCGCGGCGCAGTGGTGCAAGGTCAGTCATGTGATCCCCCAAAGATCAATTATCAATATCGTCCATCGGGTCGTCAGTGGCAAAATCGCGGACACTATCGGGCGTGTCTTGTGCCTTTGCCAACGACCATCGGACGCGCGTCGCATAGGCCATTGTGCGACCAGATAAAACCACCTGTTGGCTCGGACGGGGCTTTAATCTGCCATTTTCGAGATAAACTGATGGTTCGAGTGCCAAATTCGCGTGCCCGTCGTGCCGCAGTATCCAAATCTCGCCCGATTTGAGCGCCATCGAGATCGCAGCCCCGCCCATATCCACGGTCGCATCGACCTCGGGATGCAGATGGAATCGTAGGGCGTAGGGGATGCCTTGCAGCGCAGTGTCATCAAGCGCTCTGTCGAAACGCTTTTTGTCTGCCTCGGTCAGTGTGGTCAGGTAATCCTCGCCCACCATCCCGCGTCCATCTATCGCCAGATCAACAGTGCGGGCATGGATCAGCCCGTGAGTGGAGCGGTAGCCGTTATGCGATAGCTCGACCCGCTTGCCGTCATGCAATTCGGAAAAGTGGCATTGCACATCCGTCGGCACATCTTCGAGCAGTTCCTGCTGCGAGGTGACTTGACTGCTGGGTGCGCCCAAACGCGACGAGGAATAACCTTCGATGCAAAGCGTCGTGTGGCTCGGCGTGGCCCGCCCTGCCCTGCGCCAGTCTTCGCCAAATGTCTGACCAGAGCCGCAGTTCACCACGAGCGGCCTGCGCCCGGACGTCAATTCAAACGCCAAGGTGCTGGCGTGGGCATTGACGGACACAGGGCCACTTGGCGGCGGTGCGGCGTCTATGACAATCGAGGTGCGCCCCGCACTTAGCCGCGCATAGCCCATATGCAAATCGTCACTGGGCCGCGTGCGATCTCCAGAGGCCGCCAGTGCATGATCGAGCCTACCATCTAGCCCGCGCCCGCCGCCATGAAACCGCGCAAGCCCGCCGTCCGAATGGCGCAGCGCCCGCAGTGTCGGTGTGACCCGCGCGATTGCGGCTGTAATCGCCGCTGGCGTTTCGCGCTCTGCCTCTGTCAAGGCTTGTGTCGCCCAAGTGAGCAGCGTCAGAACCTCTAACAACTCCTCGGGGTTGCGCGTTGGAATCCCGCCGGACGCATCAATCTGCGTTTCGCAATCGCGTGCCAAGGCCGTTACGGCAGGGGCGACATGCATCTCCATCCCTTCCAACGATAGCCCTGCATAAATCATCCCCGTCAGCGCCTCGAACCGAGGAAGTCCGGCGCGGGCGGTTTTCCAACGGCGCGACAGGAAAATCGTCTGCTGGCCCAGCGAGCGGTAGAAGGCGATATTCGCCTCACGCTCCTGACCGCGCAGCAAGAAAAATCCGTGCTGTATCCAGCGAATAATCCGCCGTCCCGTCAGGTCAGGCGTCCACCCAAGACCGCGTCCGCTCCCGTAACGGGCGATCCAGTCAGCAACCCAAGCCTGCGCACAGGCCCGCGCCTTTGCGTCACCCACGGCTGCCAAATCATCTAGCCAAGCACAGCCCTGCAATTCTTCGGCGACCACCGCGTTGTCAGGCTCCACCTCCCAAATCGACGTATTCTTCGCCTCGGTTAACGTCCCCGAAAACAGGAAATTCCCTGCGATCAGCTGTCGCCCGCGTGCAAAATGCCCGATGGTTTTCGGTTCTGGCTGGCTCACGAATCCTGTCGCAGGGCGTGCGCGCGCGGCGATGCGCGCATGAACGCGGTGCATGAATTGCGTGCGACGGGCACGCCATGTCTGCTGTTGTGCCAATTTTTGCTGCCTCGGCTCTGCGTTCTTACGCTTTATTGTTGGCAGCAGATTAGCGGCAAATTACGGCTTTGTCAGCACCGCAATATAGAAACCATCCATCCCGCCAAGCTCTGGCCAGAAATCAGGGCGCAAACGCACACCGCCCTCATAGGTCGTCCACTCAGGATCAATGCCCGCAATCTTGGCTGCATCCTTGTCGATGATAAGGTCTGGGTGACGCTCTAGCGCCTCCTCAATCTGGACCTCGCCCTCGTCAGGCAGCAGCGAACAAGTGCAATAGACCAGCTTTCCACCGGGCTTCAAAAGCGACAAGGCGTGGTCGATCATATAGGCTTGCTGCTCAATCAGTTCAGCGAATTCAGAGCCATCCTTGGCATAGGGCAAATCAGGGTGACGACGGATTGTGCCAGTCGCCGAGCAAGGCGCGTCAAGCAGAACTGCATCGTATTGACCCTCAACTTCCATCGCGTCGGCAATGAGGATTTCGGCAGTCAGCTTCACGCGCGCAAGGTTTTCGCTCACACGCTGAATCCGCCCCTGCGAAATATCCACGGCGGTCACTTTGGCACCAGCGGCGGCCAATTGCATCGTCTTGCCACCTGGAGCGGCGCAAATATCAAGCACTGTCATACCTTCGGTCGGCTTCAACATCTTCACAGGGATCGCAGCGGCGGCGTCTTGCACCCACCAGTCACCTTGCGCAAAGCCAGACATCTCGCTGACCTGCCCCGCATTCGCGACACGCACGGAGCCTGTCGGCAGAACGACACCGCCCACGGCCTCGGCCACGCGCTCAGGATCACCCTTGCAGGTCAAATCAAGCTGCGCGCCCGCAAAATGCGCGGCATCCATCGCGTCCATTGCAGGGCGGCCCCAAGCCGCAACAAGCGGCTGGCGCAACCATCCGGGCATCAACGGCACAGCGCGCTTGTTCCACGCGGCAGGACCTTCCTCGGCAATGCGGCGCAAAACGGCGTTGGTCATACCCTTCATCGAGGCCGTGCGCTGATTACGGCCCACGATTTCGACATAGGCGTTCACGACACCATGCGCCGCCTCGCCACCCGTCAACTCAATCACACCAAGGCGCAGCGCGTTCATCACATACTCTGGCGGTGCTGCTTTCTTAAAATAGGGCTTCAACATCCGATCTGCACGATCAAGGCCACGCAGCGCATCCGTCGCAAGGCGTTGCGCCCGCGCACGGTCATCCGCCGCCAAATGATCCAAGGCACCGCCACCAATCAGTTCGGACATCAAGCGACCCTCACCGATAATCTGTTCTAGCAGATGATGCGCGGCACGGCGCGGCGGCAGACCAGTTTGGCTCATGTGACTTCCCTTGTTTTCGTTTGTATGCCGAGTATATCAAAGGACAGAATGCTACAAGGACAGGCCCAATGACAGATAAATCCGCAGATTTACCCGAAGCTGCCAAACGCGCCTTGGCCGAGGCAGAGGCCCGCCGCAAAGAGAACGGCGAAGTGGCGCTGCCAACAGAGTTGGGAGGACGCAAAGGCCCTGAACCCGTACGCTATGGCGATTGGGAGAAAAAGGGAATCGCGGTCGATTTCTAAATGATCGGCAGCACGTTCACACTTAAGCAGTTAGAGGCGCTGATCTGGGTCGCGGACCTTGGCAGCTTTCGTAAGGCTGCAGCGCACCTCAACACCACGCAACCGAACATCTCCTCGCGGATCGCGGGTCTGGAAAAGACGCTGGGGCTGTCGCTTATGCAGCGCGATACCGGCTCCGTTCGACTGACCCCGAAGGGTGCAGAAATCGTCACCCAAGCCCGCGTCGTTCTGCAAAATGCCGATGCGCTTTTGAACATCGCCGGGCGACCCGATCTGCACACCGATCGGATCCGGCTCGGCGTCACGGAACTGGTGGCATACACATGGCTGCGCGAATTCATGCGGCGGGTTTCGGACGCATATCCCAATGTTTCCATCGAGTTGACCGTTGACCTATCGCGCAACCTCGACAAGGAACTTGCGAGCAATACCCTTGATCTCGCCATCCAAACCGCGCCCTTTAGCGTGGAAACGACCGGCGAAATCGCCCTCGGCGCTTACCCTTTCACATGGGTCGCTGCCCCCGACATCGCGGCCAAACCGATTGATCTTTCCGCACAGCCGATCCTGACCCTTGCACGCGGCACCGTGGCCCATTCCGAACTTCGCGAACGCCTTGGGGATCGTGCCAATATCGTGCCATCCAATGCGCTGATGTCGAGTTTGCATATGGTTCTCGACGGTATGGGCATCGCCGTTTTACCGCAGATCATGGCGCATGAACATATCGCCAGTGGCGCGCTCGTTGCCTTGCCGATGGGGTGGGTGCCTAGCCCGCTGCAATTCGCCGCGCGCTTCCAAAAAGACAAGGCGAGCGCCACGGTCCAGGCCGCCGCCCTGATTGCCGCAGAGGTCGCCACTGAACACATTTCACGTTCAGCTATATAAATAAGAATAATTTGTATTGATCCCCTGCCAGCGCCTATCATCGCGCCAAGCAAAGGGATCACTCATGAAAACCAACTCTGTTCGCCTCGGTGTCGATATCGGCGGCACATTCACTGACGTTGTGCTGGAAAAAGACGGCGCGTCCTTCTCAACCAAGGTTTTGACAACCTACATCGCCCCCGAAAACGCGATCATCGACGGCATGGGGCAGGTTTGCGCCAAGGCAGGAGTGACGCCTGCACAGATCGACCAAATCATCCACGGCACAACCCTTGCGACCAACGCGCTAATTGAACGGCGCGGGGCCAAGACGGCATTCATCACCACAACGGGCTTCCGCGATGTCATCGAGATGCGCACCGAGTCGCGGTTCGAGCAATATGATCTCAACCTGACCCTGCCCGAACCCCTGCTTGCCCGCCAAATGCGCTATACCGTGACCGAGCGTGTCGATGCGAAGGGCAACATTCTGATCCCGCTCGACCGAGCCGAGGTCGAGGCAGTGATCACCCAGATCAAAACGGCGGGTTACGAGAGCGTCGCCGTTGGTCTGCTGCACTCCTACCTCAACGACACCCACGAAAAGATGGTCCGCGATGTGCTGGCCGAGATGATGCCAGAGGCGATGGTGTCGATCTCCTCCGAGGTCAGCCCGCAGATGCGCGAATACGAGCGGTTCAATACCGTCGTCGCCAATGCCTATATCAAGCCGCTGATGAAATCCTACCTTGGCCGTCTTGAGGGGCGCTTGCGCGACGAGGGGGCCGCTTGCCCGATCTTCCTGATGCACTCTGGCGGCGGGATTATCAGCCTTGAGAGCGCCGCTGATTTCCCCGTGCGTCTGGTCGAATCCGGCCCCGCTGGTGGTGCTGTTTTCGCGGCCAACATCGCGGCGCGTTATGGATTGGATAAAGTCCTGTCCTTCGACATGGGCGGCACCACGGCCAAGATTTGCCTCATCAAGAACCAAACCCCGAAAACCTCCCGCGTGTTTGAAGTTGCACGCACCTACCGCTTCAAAAAGGGATCAGGCATGCCGATTTCGATCCCCGTGATCGACATGGTCGAGATCGGTGCAGGCGGCGGATCGCTGGCTCATGTGGACGCTATGCGCCAAATCCGCGTCGGCCCAGAAAGCGCAGGATCAGAACCGGGGCCAGCGTGTTACGGGCGCGGCGGCTTGCGGCCTGCGGTCACTGATGCCGACCTCATTTTAGGCAAACTCGACCCTGATAACTTTGCGGGCGGGTCTATTAAGCTTACAAAAACAGACTCTAACAAGGCGCTATTGACCATTCTTGGTGAACCCCTCGACATGGACGCCGAAACCGCCGCATTCGGTCTGGCCGAAGTCGTCGATGAAAACATGGCCAATGCCGCCCGTGTTCATGCGGTAGAGAATGGCGAGGATTTGTCTGAATACACGATGATCGCCTTCGGTGGTGCTGCCCCTCTTCACGCAGGTCGTCTTTGCGAAAAACTCGGCGTTGCCCGTCTGCTGGTCCCAACGGGTGCGGGCGTCGGCTCCGCTATCGGCTTCTTGCGCGCACCGTTTAGTTTCGAGGCGAACAGGTCCGTCTATATGAAACTCTCGCAGTTCGACGGTGGCATCATCAAATCACTTCTCTCGGATCTGCAATCAGAAGCCACTGGTTTCGTGCGCACCTGTGACGCGACCTCCGACATTCTGTCAGAATTCAAAGTTTACATGCGCTACGCAGGCCAGGGCTGGGAAATCCCCGTGGCCTTGACCCAAGTGCAAGCGATGACCCCAGACACTGCGACCTTCCAACGGCTATTCGAGGAAGACTACACCAAGCTGTTCGGCCGCACCGTCACCGGCATGGATATCGAGATCACCGTCTGGTCTGTGAATGCCACAACGCCGCCAGAAAAGGTGGCGCGGGTGACTGAGGCGACCGCAGGCGCGGCGGCAAAAGCCGTCAGCAACCGCCCGCTTTTCGACGCAGGTTTTGGCCAATCACTCCCCGCAGATGTTATCAAACGCGACACGATGACTGCAGGTCAGACCGTGCAAGGCCCCGCGATTATCACCGAGGACGAAACGACGATTATCGTCCCCTCCACCCGCCGTGCCATCGCCCATCCTGACGGTACAATCGAGTTGACCCTGAAGGGAGCTGCATCATGAAAACAGTGTCTAACGTTGCCTATCAGGTCATGTGGAACCGCTTGATCTCTGTGGTCGAGGAACAGGCGCAAGCCCTCGTGCGCACCGCTTTCTCGACGTCTGTGCGCGAGGCGGGAGACCTCTCCGCAGGCGTGTATAACGCCGAGGGGCTGATGCTTGCCCAAGCTGTCACAGGCACTCCCGGACACGTCAACGCCATGGCCGACGCCGTCGCCCACTTCATCCGCCGTATCGGGCGCGAGAACATTCACGAAGGCGACGTCTACATCACCAACGACCCTTGGGAGGGCACGGGCCACCTGCATGATTTCACCGTCGTCACCCCGTCATTTCACAAGGGGCAAATGGTCGGTTTCTTTGCCTGCACTGCACACGTCGTTGACGTCGGCGGGCGTGGTTTTGGCGCCGACGGGGCGAGTGTTTATGAAGAGGGCATCTATGTCCCCATTATGAAATTCGCGGACCGTGGCACCGTCGATCAAACGCTGGTTAAGATACTACGCGGCAACGTGCGCGAACCTGACCAATTGATCGGTGACATCTATGCGCTGGCGACCTGCAACGAGATCGGACAACGGCGGCTTTCGGAAATGATGGACGAATTCCATCTGAACGACATCAAAGGGATCGCTGATTTCATCCTTGAAAATTCGCGGCGCGCGACGCTCGAACGGATTGCCGCCTTGCCGCGAAAATCCGCGACAGGAGTGCTGACGGTTGACGGGTTCGACAAGCCAATCACTTTGAAGGTGAAGGTCACGATCTTCGAGGATCGTATCCTGTCAGATTTCGAAGGCACCTCAGGGCTGGACAAGAAGGGCATCAACTGCCCGCTGGTCTATGCCAAGGCCTATGCCTGCTACGCGCTCAAAGTCGCCATCGCGCCCGAAATTCCAAACAACGCGGCGTCGCTTGCACCATTTGAAATCGCGGCCCCCGTCAACTCCATCGTCAACGCCGTGCATCCCGCGCCCGTCGCCCTGCGCCATATCGTCGGCCACTTCGTCCCCGACGCGGTGTTTAACGCATTCGACCAAATCGTCGGTGGTTTGGTCCCCGCAGAAGGCGCAGGTTGCTTGTGTAACTTCCAAGTCTCGTTACGCCCCCGCACTGACGCGCCTGCCCCCGCGGATGCGGTCAGGTCCGAGGTGCTGACCTTCAACTCTGGCGGATCAGGTGCGCGGCCCAACTTTGACGGGTTGAACGCAACGGCCTTCCCCTCTGGCGTCATGACCATGCCCGTTGAGGCCACCGAACACGCAGGCCCCGTCATCATCTGGCGCAAGGAGCTGCGCCCCGATTCAGGTGGCGCAGGTCAGCAGCGCGGGGGTCTCGGGCAATATATGGAGGTTGGCGCGCGTGAAGGTCATGAATTCGATATGCAAGCCATGTTCGACCGCGTTGATCACCCCGCAAACGGGCGGCGCGGCGGCGGGTCAGGTGCGCCGACAACGATTGTGCAAGACGACGGCACGCCCATGCGCGGCAAGGGCAAACAGTTCGTCGCGCACGGGCGACGGGTCGTCATGGCCTTCCCCGGTGGCGCGGGCTACGGCCATGCTGCGGATCGAGAGAAGTCCAGCGTCATGCGCGACCTCGCGCGCGGCTACATCTCTGTCGAGACCGCAAAGCGCGATTACGCCTTATCAGACACTGATATTGCCACCGTGCAAGACGCGATCAAGATGGGGGTCGACCTATGAAGCTCGCGCCCAACCCCTTCACCCACGCCATCGCCGCCGGCGAGAAACAGATCGGCATCTGGTCGAGCCTCGCCAACGGGTTCGCGGCCGAAGTGATTGCCTCCGCTGGTTTCGATTGGGCGCTCTTGGATATGGAGCACACGCCGTCAGATTACTTCACCCTGCTCGGTCAACTGCAAGCCTTTGCCGCCTCTGGCACGACCGCCATTGTGCGCCCCGAGTGGAACGATCCTGTTGTGGTCAAACGCCTGCTCGATCTTGGTGCGCAAGGGCTACTCTTCCCTATGATCCAATCGGTGGAGGAAGCGGAAAAAGCCGTCGCCGCGACCCGCTATCCCCCTCGCGGGATGCGGGGCGTTTCAGGTGCGACACGCGCCACAAAATTCGGACGGATCACTGATTACAACACGCGCGTCGAGGAAGAAACCACCGTCATCGTTCAACTCGAAACGCAGACCGCGATCAGTCGCGCAGAAGAGATCGCGGCCGTGGATGGGGTCACTGGCATCTTCTTTGGCCCTGCTGATATTGCCGCAGACATGGGGCTACTCGGGCAACCACTCCATGAGGACGTTTGGGCGCTCATCCGTCCTGCCGCGCAAAAGATCATCGCGATGGGAAAACCCGTCGGAACCCTTGTGTTCGACCCTGTTTTTGCCGCCAAGCTGCTGAACGAAGGCTTCACTTTCGTCGCTGGTGGGGCAGATACGACGCTGCTCGCACGTGCGTCAGATGCTTTGCTGGCAAGTATCAAATCTCATCTTGCATCAAGCGAATGAACTAGACGAGCGTTCGACGCTGCTGCATCCTGCTAAAAACAAGCAGAAAGCAACCCGCCATGACCGTCACCGTCCGCCCCGTCACCCAAGCCGACCACCCCGCTTGGGATACACTTTACCAAGGCTATGCCGAGTTCTACGGCGTCACGCAAACCCCCGAAATGCGCGATAAAGTCTGGAGTTGGCTTTTTGATGATGACGCCCAGAGCGAAGGTCTCGTCGCTGTCACCGAGGACGGCACAGTCGTCGGCATCACGCATTTTCGCCCATTCGCACGACCACTCTCGGCAACGACAGGTGGCTTTCTCGATGATCTGTTCGTCTCGCCCGATGCGCGCGGCCTTGGGGCAGCAGACGCATTGATTGCTGGCGTTAAAGCGGTCGCGGCGGAGCGTGGCTGGTCAGTCGTCCGCTGGATCACAGCCGAGGACAACTACCGCGCCCGCGCCGTTTATGATCGCATATCAAACCGGACAAAATGGGTCACTTACGACCTGCCCGTCTAACGAAAAGGCGCGCTCGCAACACTGCGAGCGCGCCTCAATTTATGGTCGCAACATCACCTTGCCAAGACGGCCAGGGGTAGCGGCCGCAATCATCGCAGCCGTCACGTCCTCAAGCGGATAAATACCGCCGTCGGCCAGAGCGAGCTCACCACTTAAGGCCAAACCAACAAGTTCCGTCATCAAGCGGGTGCGGCTCTCGATGCCCATTTCCGCGCCAACCTTCGACGCCCAGAAGCCTTTCACAGTCAAATGCTTGAAAATCATCAGGCCTGAATTCAGCGTGAGCGGCGTTCCCGTCGCGGTGCCGAAAATCACCAACTGGCCTTCATCGCCAAGAAATTCGGTCAAATCAGTCGCAATGGACCCACCCACGGAATCAATTGCGGCACGTGCGCCCTCTTCGCCGATGATGGCTTTGGCGGCCTGTTTCCACCCCTCATCGCTGGTCGACAGAACATGCTCCATGCCCATCGCCTTAAGCTCATCCACCGCCTCTGGACGACGCACGAGGTTCAACAGTTTCACGCCTCGCGACTTGGCCAACACGGCCATGATTTTGCCAACCGCACCATTCGCGGCGGTCTGCACAATCCAGTCGCCCTCAGCGACATTCAGTGTCTCCAAAAGGGAAATCGCGCTAAATGGCATCGCCACCAACTGCGCACCGAGTGTGTCAGAGATCGCTTCAGGCAACGGCATCACGCCGTTCGCAGGGGCAACAAAATACTCGGCCCAAGTGCCGTGCACGCTGGCAACGGAGATCCGTTGACCGATCAATGCCTCGTCAACGCCCGCACCGACATCAGTGATCATCCCGACGGCCTCGGAACCACCAATCGCGGTTGGCAGGTCAGGCTTATACCCATACTCGCCGCGGATCGTCCAAAGATCGTGGTTGTGGATCGGCGACATGATCATCTTGACCAAAACCTGACCGGGTGAAGGATCTGGGGTTGTGGTGTCGACCATGTGCATCAACTGGATAGGGTCGCCAAAAGTATTATGAATCGCTGCGCGCATAGGATGTTCCTTGGGAGGGGCTTGAGACGTCTCACATATGCAGAGACGCCTCAAAAACGAGAGGGGCTGACGCAAAGGCATCAGCCAAAAACAAAAACGCCCGCCATAATGGCGGGCGTTTCCGTATTCTGGTGATCGCTAAATTAGCGACGCAGACCAAGACGCTGGATCAAAGACTGGTAACGAGCCTCGTCCTTTGAGCGTGCATAATCCAAAAGCTTACGACGCAAAGCAACCATTTTCAAAAGACCACGACGACCGTGGTTGTCTTTCTTGTGGGTTTTGAAGTGCTCTGTGAGTGTCGCAATACGGGAAGAAAGGATAGCAACCTGAACTTCGGCCGAACCAGTGTCGCCCTCTTTCGTTGCAAATTCTTTCATCAGACGTGTTTTTTCTTCAGCAGTAATCGACATCGGGGTCTCCTTGTCTAAAGGGTTAATGGCGCAATCCGGGATGTCGTCCAGAAAAGCCCGTGGAGCATCCGCCAAGAGAGATTCCCTTTGCGGATGGGTGCATCTAGGTCAAAAACCTTGAAAAGGGAAGTGTTTTATCAGATCGCCGTTAAAACGACAGGAACCGAGGCGAGATCCAGCGATGTGAGCCCTGCAAAGGTCGCCGCGACAGTATCATCCGCCATCAAAACCGCGCCATCGTCATTGTCGAAAAATGACAATACAGGCTCGCCCCCATCAGCATCATAGGCAACCTCAATGGTATCTTCGTCGATATCAAAGTCGTCAACAAATGTGCCGGAATTCACGGCCATTGCGAATGTGTCTGCGCCTGTGCCGCCATTCAAATGGTCGTCCGTGCCCGAGATGATGTAATCGTCACCCGCGCCACCGTTCAGAAAGTCTATTGACCCATCGTCGCGCCCGTCCAGCACGTCGTCGCCGGAGCCACCAAACATAACATCGGCCCCATTGCCGCCCGTCAGGGTATCATTTCCAAGGTCACCAGAAAGAGAATCGTCGCCGTCGCCACCCTCGAGCACATCTTGGCCATCGCCACCAACCAGCGCGTCATTACCAGCACCGCCCAAAAGGCTGTCATCGCCGACATGACCATACAGGTCATCATCACCATCGCCGCCTGTCAGGGCATCGTCGCCCAATCCGCCATGAACCTCGTCGGCGCCAGCGCCCGCATCAATAACGTCGTTACCAGCGCCGCCATCAATTAGATCTTCACCCGCACCTGTTGTGATGACATCATCAGCATCGCCTGTGAATATAATCAGGTCGTCGCCAGACAAATCTGTAACGCCGGATTGTTCATCACTGAGAAGGCTCTCGTTCAGATCATCACCCGTCAGCAATTCATCCAGACTGATCGTTTCGCCCTGCATCTCTGACGTATCAGACGCCTCATTCAGATCATCGGACTCAGCCGAGCCGTCATCATAGTCGTGGCCTGTCACCATCACAGCAGAGAGCGCGAGCCCAAATAATCCTAAAATCGCCAACATCGCAAAAATTCCGCACCTAGAGGTCACCCCGACCCGTGTTGGAACGGTCATAGCATGGAACAAACCAGCAATGAGTTAATTTAGGAAACAAAGTTAATTCTGGCGTGCATCACGACCAAGGGATCGGCTGCTGGGCGTAGCTGATATAAAGCGGATGCTTGGGATGACCGGCTTTGCTGAGGCCAAGATGGTAAATTGGCATCCCGGCATTGCGAAGCAAACCGCTAACCGCAGCGCCGCGATTTAGGAATTCCCCGTGGGTGCCCCATGCCGCAACGACCGAATCGGCCCATGCTGCACCCTCCAGAATTGCTGCATCATTCTGTGCGCCAATCGGCTCGACAGCCGCGCGCATGTTGCGGGGATCGGTGTCGCGCCAAGCAAAGATATTGGTAACGCGAAAAGCGCCATAACCCAAGGCGCGCGCACGACGTTCGCAGCGCTCAACGGTCGGATCGTTTTGCAGCTCGGTCGCGGTTGAAGGGTTGAGCATCACGAAAAGAACGCGCTTACCGCCCTCGTCCCAAACGCGGGTGAGCGCATAGCGGTATTTCTCGCAATCCGAATAGATCGCTGTGGATTTCGACAAAAGCGTATCGTGATGGCGTGTGATCATACGTCATTATAGAACGACAGAAGATGGATTTTAACCCATCATCCCATCGTAAACGAAAACGCGACTTGGGTGCAGCTCGCCACCACGGTAATTGCCCACCGCAACTGGCTTACCCTGATACGATACCCAAACCTCTTGGTCATACTCCAACCCGGACGCAATCACATGCGCAGCATTCCCATTGCGCAGTTTCACAATGCTGGCGTCAGGGCAAACCACCTGCTCCATATCGCCCAGCGCCAGTTCAAGCGGCAGAACATAGGCATCCAATTCAGGCGTTTTCGCCAGCGCATCCACTTGATCCAGCGTCACGCCGTTCTCGACATCAAACGGCCCAGACCAAATCCGACGCAGGCGCAGCACGTGACCAAAACAGCCCAGCTTTTCACCTAGATCCCGCGCGATCGAGCGCACATAGCCACCCTTGCCGCAGGTCATTTCAAGCGTCATGTGATCCGCGTCAGGGCGGTCCACCAAAAGCAATTCTTCGACCCAAAGTTCGCGCGCCGCGAGCTCCATTTCTTCGCCGTCCCGCGCCTTCTTATAGGCCCGCACACCGTCAACCTTCACGGCCGAAAACTGCGGTGGGATTTGCATGACATCGCCGACAAACGCACCAAGCGCGGCTTTGATCTCATCATCTGTCGGGCGCTTATCAGAGCTGGCAATCACCTCGCCCTCGGCATCATCCGTATTCGTCGCCTGCCCCAGACGGACAGTAAACGTATAAGCCTTCAACGCGTCGGTGATATAGGGCACGGTCTTTGTTGCCTCGCCCAAGGCCACGGCCAAGACGCCTGTTGCCTCAGGGTCAAGCGTGCCTGCGTGGCCCGCTTTCTTTGCGTCCAGCGCCCATTTGATCTTGTTGACCACCGATGTCGACGTGATCCCCGCAGGTTTATCCACGATCAACCAGCCCGAAATATCGCGGCCCTTGCGCTTGCGTCCCATATCTCACCTAAATCCTGGCCCAATAGAGGTCTGCTACCTTTGCGACCCTGCCCCGTCAACTACTCCACAACACCGACCATCGGCCCAAGCCGAAAACCCGGATCAGAGCGGCCAAGGCTGGTGGCCTGCAGCCGCGACACCTTACCGTCAAAATAGAGCGCATTTGGCAGCTTCAGCACACCGCGAAAGAAACCTCCGAACTCGTGAAAACTCACCGCTGTATTTGAGATCACAAACACGGCCGTTTTGCCATCCGCCGTCGTGCCAACACCATTGCGGATATAGCGCGAGGTGCCATCAGGCAGGAACCTTGGGTGCAAATCCCCGTCAATGACCAGCATCGGCCCCGATTGAGTCGCGTCGCGGCAAACGGGGGCTTTGTCGATAAAATCCAAGGTCTCGTAAACCTGCGCACTGTCGTCATTGATGCACAAAATACCGTTGGGCAGCAGGCCAAAATTTCCCGGGCCCGCATTGGGAATCACGCGCATCACCTCTTCGCCATTCTCAACGAAATAACCAACAGGTGCGCGGTCCTCATGGTACATACCCGCATTCATCGCAAACGGCAGGCTGGCCCCATCAAGGGTGTTCTCAATATTGCGGAAATTGCCAAGGATATTGCCGTTCTCATCGCGCAAGAACAGGCGCAAGTCTTCGGTCGCCATATCCACGGTGCAAGTGGTGTAACTCTTGCCCTCGGACATCACATCTTCGCAGGTGACAGCGGCGGCTGGGCTGGCCCAAAGCAGGGCCAAAAACAGCCAGCGATTCACTCGTCCAAGTCCTGCTTTACATGGCTTTCGGCCAAAAGGGCGCGGGTGGCGTCCATCTGGTCAAAGGTTCCGTCAATCTCGAACCGCAGCTCAGGGGCGTGTTTCATCGAGCCGCCTTTGACGACCAAATGACGAATCTCATGACGGTTCTTGCGTAGCGCCAAAAGCGCCTCTTCCTTTTGCTCGCCACCAAGGGGCAAAACAAAAGCCGTCGCAATGCGCAGGTCAGGCGACATGCGCACCTCACCGACGGTCAGCATAAAGCGGGATAATTCGGGATCATGGACCTCGCCACGCTGCAATATAGCCGAAAGGTCTCGGCGGATCATCTCGCCGACCTTCAACATACGCTGCGTGGGCGCGCGCCCGTCTCTTGATGTGTTCTTAGCCATAGTGCTCGTGTAATGCCTCGCAGAGACAAAGCCAAGTCACGCTTTCGAGGGGCGCATTCGACGGATTTGATAGCAAATCGTCCAAATCACACTTGGACGGCAGTGGTCATAGCGATTAGGCTCCCCTCTAGCTACGGAGGTCAGTTCAAAATGCACCCATTGATTACCCAAAACGACATAGACACCTATCAACGCGATGGCGTCGTCATCATCCGCGGTCTTTTTAAAGATCACGTCGACACAATCCGTGCAGGGATCGAGCGTAATATGACCGAGCCTGGCCCCTATGCCGCCGAGAATCTTCATGCGGGCGAAGGCGGGCGCTTCTTTGATGATTATTGCAATTGGACACGCATCGCGGAATTCGGCGAGGTGATTACGCAGTCTCCCGTCGCCGAAATCGCCGCCAACCTGATGAGATCGCAGCGCGTGCAGGTGTTCCACGATCATATTCTCGTCAAGGAACCGGGGACATCCAAACCAACCCCTTGGCACCAAGACGGACCTTACTACTTTGTCGAGGGCATCCAGAACATCAGCTTCTGGTCGCCCATGGATACCGTGGAAGGCGCAGGTCTGCGGTGCGTCGCAGGCAGCCACCTGTGGGAAAAGCCCGTCTTGCCAAAACGCTGGCTGGCCGACACCAGTTTCTACCCCGATGAAAACGCCTATATGCCCGTCCCCGATCCTGACGCCGAAGGCATGGACATCCGCGAATGGGATATGGAACCGGGTGATGCGGTGGCCTTCAACTATGGCATCCTGCACGGCGCACGCGGCAATACCACCGACCGCCGCCGCCGTGCGTTCTCACTGCGGCTTGTCGGCGACGACGCCCGCTATGTCGAACGGCCCGGTCCGACGTCGCCTCCCTTCCCCGGCCACGGGATGAAAGCGGGCGACACCCTACGCGAAGACTGGTTCCCCGTGATATTTTCAGCGGCCAGCCCTGCAGGCCAAGCGCCGAAGACATAATGCGTAGACCGATTACCCTGCCCACGTTCCCAGCCCACCTCATCGCGACGGGCTTCGCGCTTCTTTACGCATGGAAATTGTCGCAGACGGCCTACCTCACAACAGGGCTGCAATTCATCGCTCCCCTTTTGATTATCATGGTGATCCACCTGATGTGGCTGGCGGCATCTCGCGACCTAAAAGCGGGGTTTTCGCAGATCATCTACCGTCGAAGCGCCCAGTCCGCCGTTGGCTTGGCCGTGACGATCTTTCTTGCCAGTGTGGTTGCCCCTGCCCCTGCCTACGCCGGTTCGGGCATCGGCCAGACCATTCTGATGGTCGTCTTTTTGCGCTGCCATTATTGCGGCAGTCTTAGGCGCATTGGCGGTTGTGGCATACATCATATCGCTCGTCATCAAACGCGTTTTTCAGGTAGTCCGCCCCACCCCAAAAGACCCTGATAGCCGCCTCTTTGATGTGGGTAGCCTTGCGGTCGCTGGCGTGTTTTTGGCCATCTTTAGCCTCGAAGGGTTGCCCCGGAACTACGGGTTCACGTCACGCAACCAAAGCACGGCAAGCTACCACATTGACGCCAGCCCCGCGCAGGTCTGGCAAACGATGGAACAGGCAACATCACCTAGCTTTCCACTCCCTGCGATACTGTCATCCTTCCCGCAACCCGTCGACGTTGTGATCGACGAAGGGACCGCACTGGGCGCAACGCGCAAAGTAGCGTTTCAGGGGCGTGAAGGCGCTGGGTTTCTCACCCTCATCGTCACCGAACGCAGCGATACTCAAGCCGTCTTTCGTGTCATTTCAGACGCCACGCCCTACGCAAATTGGATCGCCTACAAATCCCTGACCTATACAGTCCAACCCGAAAACAGTGGCACACGATTGTCTGTCTCGCTCGACTTTGACCGCCTCCTTGCGCCCTCTTGGTTCTTTACCCCCATGACAAAAGGCGCATCGCGTTTGGCGATGGATGTGCTTGCGCGAGACGTAAAGTCGCGGTCGGAACGCAACGGTGGCTAGAGCAAACGCCACCCAGTGGTTTGCCACAGAACGCGTGATCCCATCGCCCGGCACCTCTGCTTTAGACGGTCAGATCCGCGTGAACGTGACCAAAACGATTTGGCTTGTGGCGCACGGCGTTGCGGGGATCACAGGGATCATTCTTTTCGCCCAACTCGACGCGCTGCTCATCTTCTTGGCCCTCACTGGTTTGACCATTTGCGCGGGCCATTCGGTCGGCATGCACCGCCTACTTATCCATCGCAGCTTTCATGTACCGCGCGGCGTTGAATACCTTTTGGTCTGGCTCGGCGTTTTGGTTGGTATGGCTGGCCCCTTTGGCATGATCCGCGCCCATGACATGCGCGACTGGCACCAACGCCAGCTTGAATGCCCACCTCACCCATCACATGGCGCAGGTTTCTGGCGTGACGCGTGGTGGCAACTTTGCTGCGATTTCAGTCTCCGCGCACCGCCCGCTTTCATCATCGAAGACAGTGTTCAAAATGATCGGTTCTACCGCGTTTTGGAAAAAACATGGATGGCCCAACAAATCCCACTCGCCTTGGTGCTTTACGCCACGGGCGGATGGGCTTGGGTTCTATGGGGCATCTGCCTGCGCATATTCGTTTCGCTGTCGGGCCACTGGCTTGTCGGTCATTTCGCGCACCGTCGTGGCACCCAAGACTGGATGGTCCCTCACCTACCCGTCCAAGGATACAACCTACACGGACTTGGCCTCATCACCTTTGGTGAAAACTGGCACGGTAACCACCACGCCTTCCCGCACTCCGCGCAACTCGGAATCGAAAACGGGCAAATTGATCCCGGTTTTTTCCTCATCCAAACCTTGGCAAAGCTCGGGATCGCGTCGCAGGTAAAGACCCCAACGTCCGAGCCTGCACGGCCCGACCTCGTGAGGGTCCACCGTTAAGCCGCCAACTCGTCGTAACACTCCAGAGCCTTGGCGGCATACATCATCGCAGGCCCGCCGCCCATCTGGATACTCATCGCCAGCACATCGCTGATCTCCTCGCGGGTCACCCCTACACGGACCAGAGCCGCGATATGCAACGAAAGGCACGGCTCACAACGGATACAGATCGAGATGCCCAGCGCGATCAATTCCTTGGTTTTGAAATCAAGCGTTCCGCCTTCTTTCACCGCTTTGCCCAGCCCGCCAAACGCGCTCGCTGCTTCAGGTATCGCCCCATTGAGATTGCGTAGCCCCTTACGCGTATCGGCAAGCCTATCGTTCCAGTTCATGTTCCGTCCTTTGTGTTAGAAGTCAAAGGGTGGATAGGTCGGGGATAAATCCTGCGCTTTGATTAGGATCAAGTCAGTAAAACGCTTTTGGAAGAACGATTCCGCAGCCAATCAAAGAGATTTGAAAAATGTTCCGAATATTCCGGCAGCCCGCCGCTGATCCTTTTTTAGCTGTTCCTCAGGCTCCAAGGTTGCCCCTTCGGCTCCGTGACGCACATCACAGAACGCACTATTCTCAATGAGCGCATGGGCATGCTGCGCAACGCCAATGGGATGCAAACGATCATAGAGCGGGACAATTTGGGTCGGACATTTGATCGTACGCAGCGTGTCATCGGAAAAGCCAATCATCTCATGGTGCGCGTTTGCCTTAAAATGCGTCCGCCAATTCGTCATTGCGCGCTGGAAAACCGCAGGCTTCACCGACAAGAGCCGGGCCTCACGCTGCGGCAGCTTCTCGACCATCTGGCTAAATGGAGGAAGCTTGATGACTTCGGCCATGCCGCCTTTTGCACAGGCCTCAAGGTATCTGCCGTAATAGTTTCGGGTCAGTATCCGCACCGCTAACGGACCGCCGCCGATCCCCCACAACCCTAACCCCGCAGCACGCTCGGGGAACGCAAATGCAAAAGATATGGCAACACGCGCAGAGCGGGACTGGCCAATTAAAAAGGGTTTCTCAATGGCGAGGTGATCCAACAGATGCAGCAAATCCTCCACCCATGCATCCTCTTCGGGGCGTAAATCTTTGAAGTTCAACGAAGAACAACCACAGTTTCGCCGGTCATAAAGAACGACGCGAAACCCTTGACGCGCAAGCGTTTTTGCCATCGGCAGCGCAATATCAACGGGATGGCGACCGCCCACCATAATGACAACCCAAGGACCAACATCGCCTAATAGGCGGTAATGAATGCGCGCTGACGTCAAATTGGCTATGGGCAAGGGCTGATCCTTTCCGCACGACAAAGTGCTTGCATAGACCACAGGGATAGAATCAGCCGTCTGTGGCAACGCGAGGATATGCGCCCTAGCGTGGCGGGTCGAGATATCCATTTCCCAAACGCATCCCTATTTCCCCCACCCCCCAAACCGCCTATACCCTGTCCAAACGCTGACAAAGGACACACCTCATGACCAACACTCCCGGTATCGTAATCACTGGCGCTTCTGGCCGTATGGGGCAGATGTTGGTTAAGGCGGTCATGGCCTCCGACAAATGCCATCTTGTGGGCGCGCTGGAACGCACAGGCCATGCGTGGGTCGGCCAAGATATTGGCACCGCAATGGGTGGCGCCGAAATGGGCGTCAATGTCACTGACGACGCGCTGGAGGTTTTCGCCAAAGCCCAAGCAGTTATCGATTTCACCGCACCTGCCGCGACAGTCGCCTTCGCTGGTCTCGCGGCCCAAGCCCGCGCCGTACATGTGATCGGCACCACGGGGCTGACGGACGACGACCTCAAGGCGATCAACGCCGCCTCGCGTCATGCCGTGATCGTGCGGGCGGGGAATATGTCGCTGGGCGTGAACCTGTTGACCAAGCTCACCCAGAAAGTAGCTGAAGCGCTCGATGAAGACTTCGACATCGAGATCATCGAGGCGCACCACCATCACAAAGTCGATGCACCCTCTGGCACGGCACTGATGCTTGGCGAAGCCGCCGCAGCTGGCCGCGGTGTTGCCCTCAATGACGTCTCGGATCGGGGCCGCGACGGGATCACGGGTGCGCGTAAACGTGGCGATATCGGTTTCTCTGCGATCCGTGGCGGCGATATTGTGGGCGAACATGACGTGCTCTTTGCTGCCGCTGGCGAACGTATCGTGCTGCGTCACATGGCAACAGACCGCAACATTTTCGCACGCGGCGCCCTCAAGGCGGCACTTTGGGGTCAAGACAAAAACCCCGGCGAATACGATATGATGGACGTGCTCGGACTATAAAAGCGACGACATACACCTGCCATTTTTGTGAAATGCCGACCACTTCACTTTGGCGTTCTGGTGGGCTTACAAGGTGTCGCACTGCTGTTCGGCCGGCCCGAGTGCCGTTTGCCGATTTTTGGCAGTCATCGCTCTCGCCCAAAAAACTGATCCAAACCGAAATGTGGCGCGTAACCTCTCAAAAGGAGGCCGCCAATGATCCGCATTACCTTGCTTACCCTCTTTGCCCTCGCCAGTCCCGCGACAGCCGAGACATTCGAGCGGCTTGCCGACAAAAGCACCTTCATCACGCTCATCTCAGGCAAATCCCTGACCAACCGCCTTTATGGCGTCACACTCTCCGTCCTGCCGTCAGGCGGTATCTCTGGCGAGGCTTTTGGCCGAACAATTAGCGGCGACTGGAATTGGCAAGACGGCTATTTTTGCCGCGAAATGGTGTGGGGTGACCGCGCGATCCCCTACAATTGCCAGTTGGTCGAAGCACGCGGAAACGACATGCGCTTTACCTCCGACCAAGGCACAGGAGACTCCGCTTAGTTCAGACTGCGGTAAGGCGTCATCTTGTCTGACAGGCCCGAATGTGATTTGAGCCGATCAACGACGACAAAAGGCCAGACGCCATGACAAACCGACCTGCTATCCGCCACATCGTGTTCTTTAGCGCCAAGGATAAAGCCGACATCCCGACGATCGTGGACGGGCTGCGCGAGCTTGCGAAAATCCCGCACGCGGATGTCTTCGAGGTTCGCGAAAACACCAAAGGTGACGCATGGTCCTCGGAAGTCGACGTCATCGTCTACGGTGAGTTCGCAAGCGACGAAGCACTTGCCGCATATAAGGCTCACCCTATCTACGCCCATGCGATAACAGTGGTGAAACCGCTGCGAGACCTGCGGATCGCGGCAGACTTCTAAGGAGAGGCCATTTGGCCCAGCGCGTACATTTCGACAACGGACCACGAGGCGCGGGGCTGTCGTTTGACAATGCGCTGCGCGTGATCCGTGCCGATACGCCAGATGACGTCATGCCAGCCCTGCGCGACATGGAACAGGCGCAAGCCGATGGCCATTGGCTCGCGGGTGCGGCCAGCTACGAGCTTGGCTATATGTTCTCGCGCAAGCTCGCCGACCTGATGCCATCAGAGCGCGATGTGCCCCTGCTGCAATTCGGTGTTTTTAGTGCCCCCGCAACAGGCCGCCAGATCACCGCATCGGATACGGCAACGTTGACAGCGCCCTCACCCGCATGGTCGCTCGCAGACTACACCACCGCCTTTGACACCGTGAAAAACTACATCGCGGCGGGCGATATTTATCAGGCGAACCTGACTTTTGCGCTGCATTGCGAGCGCACAGGATCGCTCGACGCGCTCTACGCCGCCCTCCTCGCCAAACAATCCGTGCCACACGGTGCCTTGGTCGATCTCGGCGGCCCAGCGCTCCTCTCCCGCTCGCCTGAGTTGTTCTTTTCCATCGACGCCACGCGGAACATCACCGCCCGCCCGATGAAAGGCACCGCCCCCCGTGGCGGCACGCCTGACGAGGATACAGCCCTCATCAAATGGCTGCACAAGTCCGAGAAAAACCGTGCCGAGAACCTGATGATCGTAGATCTTTTGCGCAACGACATGAGCCGCATTTCCGAGGTCGGCTCGGTCAAAGTGCCTGCGCTCTTCGCCGTCGAGACCTACGCCACCTTGCACCAAATGACCTCGTCCATTCACTCGACGCTGGTCGAGGATACATCCCTCACCGACATCTTCCGCGCCCTCTTCCCCTGCGGGTCCATCACAGGTGCGCCCAAAATCCGCGCCATGCAGATCATCCACGAACTCGAGGCCTCCCCGCGCGGTGCCTACTGCGGCGCGATAGGCTGGATCGCCCCCAATGGCGCGATGACCTTCAACGTCGCCATCCGCACGCTCACCTGCTTTGACGACAACACCGTGCGGCTCAACGTCGGCGGCGGCGTCGTCTACGACAGTGATGCAGCAGGCGAATACGAAGAAGCGCTTTTGAAAGCGCGGTATGCGGTGGTGAATTTCAAAAATTGATAGTGTCGAAGGTCCGCTTCGAGACCAATGTGTCAGATGCCGCTAGATGTGCGGAAGGCCAGCTGTCGATCTCATTAGAGCGCGGTGCGCGTTTGGTCCTTGCCAAAAATTGAAACCCAAACAGGCATGCAAAATACCTAATTGGGCCTGACCCGTACCAACCGATTGGACAGGCCTATCCACGCTCTAAAAGCCAATCTAGACAGATAAGCTATCCTTCGGGCGTCCGTTCCCAGATAAAGGACACATCTGAAATCCACCGCAAATGTGGCGATACCGCTGTGAAAAACTGGGTTCTACGGAACCTGAATGCTTGCCAAATATTCGGTCAATGCAAGGACGCGCGCGTTGACATAGTGTTCGGTAGCCATCGGTGTAAAGTTGCCATCCTCTGACTGTGCAACCCGCTCGCGGAAACGATTGCCCCAGATTGGCATGTCTCTCGTGCCGTGTACACTTGCAGTGTCACTGCCCGAAATCATCTCATAGACAGCAGTTACCGGAAAAACTCCTCCGTTGTTCTCTTGCAGAACGGTCAAGTCTGAGGGGACAGCACCAGATAGGAAGTCGGTAACTGGACCATCGCCTGCCCCGGAAATGCCATGACATACCGCGCAACTGTTTTGATATTCGAACTCACCCAGTGTCATGCTTTGCGACTGCACTGTCGTAGCCGGAACTATCAGGCTGGTAACTATGCCAAGAACTGGAATGATGGAACGCATCTCAAAACTCCTTTTAAATTTGGGTTAATACAAGCTTTCAGTCTAGCGCTCATGAATTGCGCAAGTTTGACATTTATCAATTTCCATGTGTGCCACCCGAACTGTTTCGCACTGATAGATCTATTTGGTTGCCGCTTTTCCAAAGATGGCGCGCAGAATGTTTCGCAAAGGGTCTCGAACACTTTGACGGCTGAACTGTTCGGGCCGTAAGCGACATTTAGACATCATAGCCCCAGCGGTAACAAAGTCCGCAGAGCAGACATTTCGTATCCTATTGGCAAATTGCTAAGGCGATACCTTGCCCCTAGTCCCCATCAACCTCTGGCACTGTCCCATGGCGCGCCAGAAACGTAGGCTCTGACACTTCGCCAGACATCGGGTCTTCGAACAGCATGTAGGCGTCGGCGCCCACACAGCCCTCGCGGCGGGCTTCGCGTTCGGCGCGTTCTTCGGCTTGAGCGGCGGATTTGTATTCCAGCACTTTATCCACCTGAAGGCTCATCTGCCGCCCTGTCTGTTTCATCACATAGGTCTGGCAGATGTAGTGCATTTTGACGGCGGTTTCTTCTGAATCCAGCATCGGGTGTTCCTTGGGTTATATTTTAGAACAAAATAGGAACATATTTATCCTTTGGCAAGCGCGTATCGCGCCCCTTGCGGCAAGACGGATGGCATTTGACCCGCCTTTTATCTCCGTGCTAGGTTTAGCATCCAAGAGGCGAGGAACACACAAGAGATGGAAAGTGAAAACTGGAGCCGCGCTGATTGCGATCTGATGGTCGCGATGTGCCAATACCATGCCCAGCTTTTATATTCGCGCAGCAACACCATCAATGTGGGCCAAAAGGACAAGCCGCTTGCGCCGCTCGTCAACGGTGTCGTTCCCGCAGGAACAATCCTGTGCGATTCCTTTGCTTGTCCCTATGAGCTTGCGATTGGAGCCTTGATCGCATGTGGCTTTGCCCAGCAGAACAACGACAGTTTTGACTGTTCGACCTTGCTTGTGTCCAGTGACCGCTTTGCCATTGACCATCCCGTGACATCCCAACATCTGAAACCCTCGCATTTGGGCGATGCGTTGTCGGCAATGTTTCTGATCTACGATGACTTCGAGGTCTTGGGGCCTCCGGACACGTTGCGCCGTATCTTCGACTTGTTCTTGGCGACAGGTTTGACCGAGATGCGCCATGGCTATTTGGAATGGTCGGACAAGGCCAATGCAGTTGCCTTTCCACGCAAACTCGCTGGCATGCCATATCCTGAAAGATTTTCTATGTGGAACCCCGATCTGTTTGATTGGTTTATCGACGAAGCCGCAGATCAGTGGAAGAGCGGCCCGAAATAACGGTGCACGCCCTGTGCACGCTTGGTGCACGCGCAAAACACCCCATGTCCGCCCACGTCACAACGCTTCCCAAGCGCCCCCAAATACTATATGGCCGCCCCATCTTGAGAAGACAGGCGCCCGCATTCCAGCGCCAAACAAGATACCGGAATGAGGGGGAATACGCCCCCTACGCAAAATGAAGGGCTGCGGCCCAAAGGAAAACATAGATGTTTAACGAAGTTAAAAAATCAATCCAGTGGGGCGAAGAGACGCTGACACTGGAAACTGGCAAGGTTGCCCGTCAAGCTGACGGTTCCGTCATTGCCACGCTGGGCGAAACCAGCGTTATGGCAAACGTGACATTCGCACGCGCTCAAAAGCCGGGTCAGGATTTCTTCCCACTGACAGTGCACTACCAAGAAAAGTATTATGCTGCCGGTAAAGTACCAGGTGGCTTTTTCAAGCGCGAAGCGCGTCCTACTGAAAAAGAGACGCTGACATCCCGCCTGATCGACCGTCCAATTCGCCCGTTGTTCGTGCCCGGCTTCAAGAACGAAGTCCTTGTTATGTGTACTGTTTTGTCACACGACTTGGTCAACGATCCAGACATGGTTGCGATGATTGCGGCCTCTGCTGCGCTGACAATTTCTGGTGCTCCTTTCATGGGTCCAATCGCCGCTTGCCGCGTTGGTTTTGTGGATGGCGAGTACATCCTGAACCCTGAAATCGACGACATGCATAACCTGCGCATGAACCCAGAGCAGCGTCTTGACCTTGTTGTTGCAGGCACAAAAGACGCCGTGATGATGGTTGAATCCGAAGCATACGAGCTGTCCGAAGCTGAAATGCTTGGTGCTGTGAAATTTGCGCACGACAGCATCCAGCCAGTCATCGACCTGATTATTGATCTGGCCGAAGATTGTGCAAAAGAGCCGTTCGACTTCCAACCAGTTGATTACTCTGATCTTTCCGCTGCTGTTAAGGCCGCTGGCGAAGACAAAATGCGTGCCGCTTATGCGATCACAGACAAACAAGAGCGCACTGGTGCGGTTTCCGCTGCCAAGGCAGACATCATTGCAGCCCTGTCCGAGGAGCAGCAAGCAGACGCGAACTTGGGCCCAGCACTGAAGAAGCTCGAGTCCGCCGTTCTGCGTGGCGACGTTGTTAAAAACGGCAAGCGTATCGACGGTCGTGCACTCGACACCATCCGCCCGATCGTTTCCGAGACAGGTATCCTGCCACGTACACACGGCTCCGCCCTGTTTACGCGCGGCGAGACACAAGGTCTTGTTGTGACGACACTCGGCACTGGTGACGACGAGCAGATGATCGACTCGTTGACTGGCATGTATAAGTCGAACTTCATGCTGCACTATAACTTCCCACCATACTCTGTTGGTGAAGTTGGCCGTGTGTCTGGCCCAGGTCGTCGTGAAATCGGCCATGGTAAGCTTGCTTGGCGTGCGCTTCAGGCGGTTCTGCCTGCCGCAACCGACTTCCCATACACCATCCGCGTTGTCTCCGAGATCACCGAATCGAACGGTTCGTCCTCAATGGCTTCTGTCTGCGGTGGCTCTTTGTCCATGATGGACGCTGGTGTGCCTTTGAAAGCACCCGTTGCTGGTGTGGCTATGGGCCTTGTGATGGAAGAAGATGGTCAGTACGCGATCCTCTCCGACATCCTTGGTGACGAAGATCACCTTGGCGACATGGACTTCAAGGTTGCAGGTACAGAAGCAGGTATCACGTCGCTGCAAATGGACATCAAGATCGCGGGCATCACCCAAGAGATTATGGCCAAAGCACTGGATCAAGCGAAAGCTGGCCGTCTGCACATCCTCGGCGAAATGGCCAAGGCACTGACAGGCGCGAAAGACTTGGGCGTTCACGCTCCTAAGATCGAAACCATGCAGATCCCAACCGACAAGATCCGTGAAGTTATCGGTTCCGGCGGTAAAGTGATCCGTGAAATCGTTGAGCTGTCCGGCGCGAAAGTCGACATCAGCGACGATGGCACGATCAAGCTGGCATCCAACGACGCCGAGGCCATCAAGAAGGCCTACGACATGATCTATTCCATCGTAGCCGAGCCAGAAGAAGGCAAAATCTACAAAGGAACAGTTGTGAAGCTCGTCGATTTTGGCGCGTTCGTAAACTTCTTTGGTAAGCGCGACGGTCTGGTGCACGTATCCCAGATCGAAAACCGCCGCCTGAACCACCCATCCGACGTTCTTAAAGAAGGTCAGGACGTTTGGGTAAAGCTCTTGGGCTTTGATGATCGTGGCAAGGTGCGCCTGTCCATGAAGGTTGTCGATCAGGCAACTGGCGAAGAAGCAAAAGAAGAGGCTACAGAGGAGTAATCCTCCGACCCCTTTAAGAATTGGAAAAGCCCTGATGGAAACATCGGGGCTTTTTCGTTCCGAAAAATGATGCGATCACAATCACTTGACCAGAACGATGGAACCGTTTTGCGCTTTGAAGGCTTCTCTAGGTAACGGCCACGACGGCAGAAAACTAAAATTGGAGAAGACTATGAAAACGTTTTTCACGACCGCTGCTTTGAGCCTCACACTTGCCGGCGCATCTACAATGGCATTCGCAGACGCACATGCTGACGTGTCTATGATCACATGTGGCGACTTTGCTGCGATGGAAATCATTGACCAAGAAGCCGCACTGGTAACAATCACTGCTGCGACCGAAGGCGTTTCAAACAGCGAGATCAAAATCAGCGACGTCATCGTCGTCTGCAACGGTCGCGACGCGGAGACGGTGATGGCCATCATCGAAAATGAAGACATGTAAAGTTGTGAGGTGTGTCTTAGGGCACGCCCACCACCCGAGATTTGGAAAGGCCCCAGTGAAACCGCTGGGGCTTTTTGCTTAGTGGCAATTTATTAGAATTTTTCCATTAATCGCATTTTCACCTTTGCTCGCCAAAACGATGGGGTAGGCGCGACTTGCGCAAAAAGTGGGTGAAATGGAAACCGATCCGAACCAAGCAGCAAGCTTCCGCATGATGGTGGAGATGACGGAGCGCAATATTTTGCGTTCTGCCTTCGATATGCCCATCGTCGAAGTCTATGCGTGGGATGCTGCCACCTTCAAAATCGTTGTGATGAATGATTTAGCGTTAGACGCAGCGCGGATGACGGCGCGGCAATCACTACAAATGCACGCGCACGACCTATTGGATGGTTTGACACAAGAGCGATTGGCACGGATGACCACCCGCTTGCGACTTCGACACCCACGCGCGTTTACGTTTCGCCTGCTGCACAAGGATCACGACGGCAACGCTCGGCTTAGCCGTATCGTCCTGCGCTACATTGACGAACCACGCGGCACTGTCATCGCCTTCGTGCAAAACATTACCCGACACCTCGATGCGCTGACCGCCGCGCATGTCGCCCAAGATATGTTCAAAACCGCCATCGAATCCCTGCCTGACGGATTTGTCCTTTATGACGCCGACGATCGGTTGGTGATATGCAACGAGAAATACCGTCAGATTTACAAACATAGTGCGGCGGCGATGTTCGTGGGTCAGACCTTTCGGGACATTCTGCAATACGGACTTGATCGCGGAGAATACGCCGCGGGTATCGGCCGCGAAGCCGAATGGCTCACCGAACGCATGGCCGCTCATACTCGCGCCAATGTGACCGTCGAACAGGAACTTTCAAGCGGACAGTGGCTTCGTATTGTCGAGCGCAAAACGTCCAATGGCGGGCGCGTCGGGCTTCGAATCGACATCACCGAGCTGAAAGAGAATGAGGCAAAGCTAGAAAAATTTGCCCGCACCGATCCCCTGACTGGTCTTATGAACAGGCGCGGATTGACGGAAAAACTGGCCGAACTGTCTGGCAAACTGGCGACGGAAGAGAGAATTGCGTTGCTCCATATCGACCTCGATAAATTTAAATCCATCAATGACACGCAGGGGCACGATGCAGGTGATTTCGTCCTGACACATTGCGCAAATTTATTGTGTGAAGCGGCGCGAAGCGCGGAAGCGGTTGCGCGTGTTGGGGGCGATGAATTTATCGTCCTTCTTCAAACCACAGACAATGCGGAAGAGATCACAGCAAAGAGCAAGGAGATCATAAATCTCATTTCCACCCCCATCAGTTTCCGCAAACGCCAGTGCAATGTCGGGGCCAGTATAGGGATCGCCATTTACGACCCGACCGATGACCACAACGTGAGCGACGCGTTGACCGCAGCCGATATTGCACTGAATGTCGCCAAACAGGCAGGGCGCGGTCAGAGTGTTGTTTTCGAGCAATGCATGCGAGACGGCGCGGTCAAGCTCGTGCAACTTGCGCATGAAATTCGCCTTGGTCTCGTTGCGGGGGAGTTTGAACCATTCTTTCAACCCCAAGTGAACACAAAAACAGGCGAGATCATCGGCTTTGAGGCCCTGATAAGGTGGCGGCATCCACAACGCGGGCTCGTCCCCGCCTTTGAGTTCCTGCCCGCTGCCGAGCGCGCGGGGTTGATGCCCGATATTGACGAGGTCGTCGTAGAAGGTGCCTGCGCTGCCGCCGCAACCATGCAGACATGGGGTCTGGCCCACGCCGCAGTCAGCATCAATATGTCAATGCCGCTCTTACAAGACCCGGAGATCGTCGCCCGCCTCAAAGGTTATTGCAGAAAACACGGGATAAAGCCTGATAACCTCCGGCTAGAACTCCTCGAATCCACGCTTCTTGATGAGCGGTCAGAGCAAGTCGTGAAGAATGTTCACAAGCTCATTCAAGCAGGGTTTTCGGTTGAACTGGACGATTTTGGCACGGGCCACGCTGCGATCGCCACACTCCGCAAATTCTCCGTATCTCGGATCAAGATTGACCGCAGTCTGGTCAAAGACATCGACACCGATGCCGAACTTCGCGTTATCACAGGCGCAATTATCAATCTCGCGGCGCGCCTTGGCGTGAGCGTGCTTGCCGAGGGGGTCGAGACTCCAGATGAGCAAACCGCGCTTAATACGATGGGATGCGTCCTTGCACAGGGGTATCATCATGGCAGGCCGATGCCGTTGGAGGCGCTCCGCAATTGGGTGTTAGATCACGCCGCTATGGTGCGCGACGCAACGTATCACCATACGCCAGACGAGGGCTTAGTTCGATAATCTGTTCAACGCTGCTCAAATCGCCATTATTTCGCGCCGCCACAATCTTGGCCGCCTTCACGCCAATTTCATGACGACAGGCATCCATCGTTGCGAGTCTGCGCGGTAGGCCTTCTAGCAACTCAACACCATTGAAGCCCGCCAATCCGATTTTACCTGGCACGTCGTCGCCTCTTTCATGCAGATAAAGCAGGCCACCCGCGCCAATCATGTCATTGGAATAATACAAGAAATCAAGGTCTGGTGTGCGTGCCAGCATGGCTGCCGTCATCTCGCGACCCTTCGCCAAGGCCGAACCGCCCGAATAGAATTCCTGATCCGCAATCTCTATCCCCGCCTTGCCAAGCGTGCGGGTAAACCCCTCAAACCGTTTGCGCGCGCGGTGATCGAGAGGCATCTTTGTGCCCATAAATCCGATCCGGCGATAGCCAGCCGCGATGATCGCCTCGGCCATTTTGCGGCCCGCACGTCGATGGGAAATACCCACGGCGCAATCAACGGGTTGGCCGTCCACATCCATGATTTCCACAACAGGGATATCCGCCTGACGCAGCATTGCTCGCGAAGCCTCCGAATGCTCCAGACCCGCGATAATCACGCCCGATGGCCGCCAAGACAGCATTTCAAAGAGAACTTTCTCTTCTTTTTCCGGCAGATAGTCGGTCACGCCGACAACAGGTTGCAGGCCAGTATCTTCCAGCGTTTCCGAAATTCCCGAAAGGACCTCGGGGAAGACCATGTTTCCCAGAGACGGAATAATCACCGCGACCAAATTGACCCGCTGCGATGCCAAAGCCCCTGCAATTTTGTTCGGCACATAACCCAGCCGTTTTGCCGCTTCGCGCACTTTCAAACGCGTTGCTTCTGAAACATCGCCCTTGTTACGCAAAACACGGCTGACGGTCATCTCACTGACACCGGACGCTTCGGACACATCCCGAAGGGTCAAGGTGCGCTTTTTAGGGGTTATCACGTTTGCTCATCCCAAATTCTTATCGCTGATACAAAACCTACATCGCATGTTTGCCGATGTCCAAGGAGAAGACGCCACACCGTTGACCGCGCCCCAAATCAGAGGCATCTAAGACAACAGCGGCCCCGTGGCTCAATTGGATAGAGCAGCCCCCTCCTAAGGGGCAGGTTACTGGTTCAAATCCAGTCGGGGTCACCATTAATAATCAGTAGGTTAGTTGTTTTGTGCGTTAAAATCTACAAATTTTAATGCATACCGATCCAAAAGCACTACACAAGAATTTAATAAAACACTACACGGAGCTATGCTCCATGATATTGATACCTCACCAAGACCAAGAAAACAGGCGTTTACGGCTACAGGCGGCGAATCCCTAATGACGTGCGTTATCTATTTGATGGCAAAACAGAGATAGTTAGGTCTCTCAAAACCAAACATCTGACAGCAGCGCAGATTGAAGTTCAGCGGATAAATAAATGGTTCGACGAGAGGGTGGCGACTGTTGGATACTCCCGCAAAAGTTTATCCAAACTGCCAGTAGAGCGACTGCGTGATATTTATGAAGACTTGAAGTTGAGCGGCGACCATCCAGACGATGTGCCAATAATAGATGTGCATACTGACCCGAAGGAGGTAATCGCCTTTTTCGAGGATGGGATGAACGCTGGCATGTTAAAGAAGGCGTACTATGACGAAAAGATCTCCTTCACAGAATATCAGGACGCCTTACGCTCACTAAAACTTTCAAGCCGAACACTTTACAAGATTCAGGAATCCGTAGCCAAACGTGAGGCGCTAAAACAGCATCTTGAACGCAAGTACATGGACCGTGACCGCATGAGGGCTGAAAGCATTGATCCCAATATCGACTGTGATGCCGAAGATTATGTAGTGCCACAAAACAAATGGGATGGGTCTGACCCTGAGGTTATCCGTTACAGAATGATGAATGGCGAGAACCTTTTGCCCCCAGCGACATGGCAAAACGCTACGGACGACTACATCAAAAGATTCAAAGCATCCGAAACGCCCAGAAACCCTGAGCAGATACTAAAGCATACAAAAGCTACGATGAGCCAGTGCATAAAGCTGTCAGCGTTCCTTGCACACGGAATGGACACCCCCCTACTTCAGATAGAAGAAAGAGGTGGTCCTGCTTTTTCGACCAGTTTGCAGCCTTGCTAAGGTAGATCAGGGTTTCATTTCAGGCTGCTAATCTCATTGGTTCTGTTTTGCTGACATAGGCCTCATCGGGGGTCAAGAT
>Ga0181560_10000125_pt1 | contig 61567 bp, 58 predicted proteins | sample 011ome_20_FD_133751 | JGI IMG/M metagenome (GOLD analysis project Ga0181560, IMG submission 133751) | Coastal salt marsh microbial communities from the Groves Creek Marsh, Skidaway Island, Georgia - 011509CT metaG (megahit assembly) | ecosystem: Environmental > Aquatic > Marine > Intertidal... | reverse complement strand
TATACAGGCTGACTTGATCGGTCATCATAGGACGCGGACCGATAAGGCTCATTTCGCCGCGCAAAACATTCAAAAGTTGCGGCAACTCATCCATCGAAGATTTTCTCATAAAACGCCCAACCCTCGTAATACGCGGATCTTTCATGAGTTTTTGTTTTACGTCCCATTCCTGACGGGCCGCTGGATTGGCAGAAAGATACATTTCCAAACGGCGGTCGGCATCAACAACCATTGTCCGAAACTTGAGCATGCGAAAGGTTTTGCCGTAGAGGCCAACGCGCTCTTGAACATAGATTGGAGAGTGCCCGTCGAGCATGGAAAGGGCCGTAAGCAATAGCAGGATTGGGAATAAAGCAGGTAGTGCAAGAACAATAATAACGACGTCAAATGCGCGTTTTCCGATACTCGCATAAAAATTTGGGTTACGATCGGTACTCACGTCGGGAACATAGTGATTATACATCGGGTTCACCTCAATAAGGGTTACATTAAAAACAAATTGACTAAAATGTGACGGCGTTTTGCCGTTTCTTTTTGGGTTGCTCTACAAAAACACTAGCAACATCTACCTGAGTAAAAATACCTCAAGTTGTAGAATATGACCTGTTGGCTTTTTGTATCAACAGCTAAAAAAGCATCGATTGGCGACAGGTCCGTTAAGTTTTGATTAAGCTTTTGATTGGATGGTCTAATTTTAGACACAATTTAATCATTTTGTTTTTTCGGCGTTCCAATTGGTTGCCGGTTTTCAATTTCAGGTTGAATCTATTGGCTTTTCGTCGCGAAATAAGAGTGCGAATCGGGTTTCTTGACGTTTAATACCATGCGGTGTTGCTGGAACAATCTCCGAATCTTCTTAAGACCCAGCCTCGCCCTTGGTGGGATGTTGCCTAAAACTTTCTCATCTGAGGGTGACTACTAAAGCGGCCAAACCATCAGGATTGTTGGCACTGCAACGCAGATTACAATGATCTCTAACGGGAGCCCCATACGCCAATAATCGCCAAAGCGGTAGCCACCGGGCCCCATGATGATGGTGTTATTCTTGTGCCCGATCGGCGTGAGGAACGCACAGGATGCGGCCACAGCCACCGTCATCAAATAGGTATCGGGGTTTGTGCCCGTCTCGGCCGCAATGGAGAGCGAGATAGGGGCCGCGATCAGCGTTGTCGCGACGTTGTTTAGAAAGTCGGACAGCGTCATGGTTACGATCATCAGGGCCACCAGAGAAACCCATGCAGGATATCCGCTGGTCAGGGCCACAATCTGCGTGGCGATCATCTCTGCGCCGCCAAAATGCTCAAACGCTTCCGCAAGCGGGATCAGGCTGGCGAGCAGGACAATCACTTTCCACTCGATAGAATTGTAGACTTCGCGACCGCTCACGAGTCCAAATGCAATATAGGCTATCACTGTCGCCCCCAAAGCAACCGACAGCGGGAGAAGGCCAAAGACCGCCGCTGCGACCGCAAGCATGAACACGACAATCGACAGGCCCGCTTTGCTGCGTTGCACGACTTCGGTTTTTCGCCCTTCAAGGGGCAATACGCCTAGCCACTCGGTGGCCGCATCTAGGTTTTCTTGCGTGCCGAGCAGGAGCAAGACATCGCCCGCACGAATGGGCAAAAGGCGGACGCGGTCCTGAAATGTCTGGCCACTCCGTGCGACCCCCAAGAGGGTCACAGAATGGAGGTGGAGCAGTTTGAGGCTGCGCGACGTGCGGTCCTGTATTCTTGCCCCATCAGGCACAATCGCCTCTGTCAAACTCAGGCCTGGTGCAACAACACCTCCCTCATGTTTCTCTGATCCCGCAAAATCAAGACCGACTTGCCCCATAAAGGCTTCGATTGCCTTTGGATCACCTTCAACCACTAAAAAGTCGCCAGTGCGGAGGATTTCTTGTTGAGCGAGGCCACGGATCCGTTTGCCATGCCGCACAAGCCCGAGAATATGAACGTCTGCATCATTTGCGCTGGGGTAGAGGTCTTCGACGACCTTGCCCTCTTCAAGCGCTTGTACACCAATACGCAGCTCTGCAACATAACGCCCACCAGCCACTTCTTTTTCGGCATCGCGTAGAGGTGAGGCCATTGGCAGCAACCGCCAGCCGATGAGTGCAACAAATCCTATCCCTGCGACAGCGACTGCAAGGCCGACAGGCGCGAAATCAAACATGCCAAACGGCTCGCCCAAGGCCACCCGCCGATATTCAGAAATCACGATATTGGGCGGCGTGCCGATCAGCGTGACCATACCGCCAAGAATTGTCGCGAATGAAAGCGGCATGAGCGTTTGCGCCGCTGCACGTTTCGCGCGCTTTGCGGCATCAATATCAAGCGGCATCAGAAGAGCGAGCGCGGCCACATTGTTAATAACCGCAGAGAGACCCGCCGCCAAAGTCGCAATCACCGCAATATGAAGAGGCAGGGAACGTTCTGGATCAATGAGTTTGGACGCCACGAGTTCGACAGCCCCAGAGGATGACAATCCACGGCTGACGATCAAAACCAGTGCAATAATCGCAACGGCCGCATGGCCAAACCCCGAGAACACGTCCTCTGTCGGCACAAGCCCCAATGCGGCGGCGATTATCAGCGCAGTAAAAGCAACAAGATCGTAGCGGATGCGCCCCCAAACAAGGAGAGTGAAGACGAGGCCAAGAATGACAAGGATTTGAATGAGTTCTATCTGCATAAGTAAAAGCCTATCCGAGCTCGCCGGCTTCTGAAATCCCCGAATTCAAAACAGCGACAATCCCCTATTCATTGGCTTGTGGCGCAAAGTCTGGTTTTTCTGAGCGAGGTTGATGGGAGGATATACGGCGCAGGAAAGTATGGGAAAAAGCGATTGCTGTGCTAGACTTTCCAGTGTGCTGCGATTAGGTAGGCTGCGTTAGCGCTAACAAGCAGAAAGAGCTGTCCATGGTTTCTCGCGTCATTCCGGTCGATCCTTTTGACCTCGTCATTTTCGGTGGAACGGGCGATCTTGCGCGCCGAAAAATTCTGCCGGGTTTGTTTCGTCGTTACCGTGCAGGTCAGATGCCCGAGGGCGCACGCATTATTGCTGCTGCCCGCTCTGAACTGGATCGCGCAGGCTATCAAGAGATGGTTGCAGAGGCTATTCAAGAGTTTGGCGGCGAGGAGAAAACCGACTCCGAAATGATCGCTAAGTTTTTGGAAGTGTTGGACTATACTCCAATAGACGCCAAGGGTGAGGGCGGTTGGAAAACGCTGGCTGGCATGGTTCGCAATGACGTCATTCAGGCGTTCTATTTCTCTGTCGCTCCTAGCCTTTTTGGTGATCTCGCGCAGCGCCTGCACGACCACAAAATCGCCAATACCGACAGCCGCATCGTGGTTGAAAAACCATTTGGTCGCGACCTCGAATCCGCCAAAGCCCTGAACAAATCGCTAGCCGATCACTTTGACGAAAAACAGATTTACCGCATCGACCATTACCTCGGCAAAGAGACTGTCCAGAACCTGATGGCTGTGCGTTTTGGCAACGTTTTGTTCGAGCCGCTTTGGAACAACCACTACGTCGATCATATCCAGATCACAGTGGCTGAAACCGTGGGTGTTGGAGGGCGCGGGGCCTACTATGACCGCTCTGGGGCGATGCGCGACATGGTGCAGAACCACTTGATGCAATTGGTTTGTTTGATCGCGATGGAACCACCCAGCCAGTTTGGTGCTGACGAGGTCCGTGACGAGAAGCTGAAGGTTATTCGTGCGCTGAAAGGCGTCGAGCCGCACCACATCGTGCGCGGTCAGTATGATGCGGGCCCAGACGGCCCGAGCTACCGCGAAGATGCTGAAAACCCACGTAGTTTTACCGAAAGCTTCATCGCGATGAAGTGCCATATCGACAACTGGCGTTGGGCTGGCGTTCCGTTTTATCTGCGCACAGGCAAGCGGATGAAGGCGCGCACGTCCGAGATTGCCGTTGTGTTCAAAGATCTTGGCCACTCGATTTTCGAGGGCGATGAAAAGCGTCACCGCAATATCCTCGCTATCCGTCTTCAGCCGAACGAAGGCATTGATTTACAAGTAACAATTAAGGAACCCGGCCCCGGAGGGATGCGCCTTGTGGATGTGCCGCTTGACATGACATTTGCCGATGCTTTGGGGTCTCACGAGCATGAAGTGACTGACGCTTATGAGCGGCTGATTATGGATGTGATCCGTGGCAATCAAACGCTGTTTATGCGTGGTGACGAGGTCGAGGCTGCTTGGGCTTGGACCGATCCGCTGATCAATGGGTGGGAGGCGCGAAATGATGTGCCGAAACACTATGACGCTGGCTCCAGCGGTCCAGAAGATGCGCTGATGCTCTTGCACCGTGAAGGTCGGAAATGGCGTGATATTAAAGGCTAATTAACTGTCACGCCCCATGCACCAAGCGTGCACGGGGCGTGCACCACAGTTTGAAAGGACCAAGCCGATGGACTTCAAAGAATACGCCGATTCCGAGATGATGATGATCGACCTTGCCAATGTCTTGGCGAGCGAATTGCGCAATGCGTTGCTGTCGCATGATACGGTCTCGCTGGCCGTGCCCGGTGGCACAACACCCGGCCCGATCTTCGATAATATTTCGGCTGTTGATCTGGCGTGGGACCGCGTCAATGTGATGTTGACAGACGAGCGTTGGGTGCCTGAGACGTCTGATCGCTCGAACACCAAATTGCTGCGCGAGCGGTTGTTGGTTGGGAAGGCTGCGGCGGCGACATATGTTCCACTTTATGCCGATGCGCCGACGCCAGAGGAGAAACTGCCAGAGTTGGCCGCTCATATCGCGCCAATGTTGCCGATCAACGTAATGCTCTTGGGCATGGGCGCGGATATGCATACGGCGAGCATTTTCCCTGAGGCAGATCAGTTGGATCGCGCGCTGAATGGGAAGGATGTTCTGGTCGCTATGCGTGCCCCCGGTGCGCCAGAACCGCGGATTACGCTGTCTGCTGATGTGCTCAAAGGTGCGATGAGCCGCCATATCGTCATTATCGGTGATGAGAAACGTGCCGCCTTGGAAAAGGCGCAGCATTTGACCCCAATTGAGGCCCCAATTGCCGCCGTTTTGAACGGTGCGACAGTGCATTGGGCAAGGAGCTAGATCATGTGGAATGCGTTGAAAGCCAAGGCGGCAGAAGTTGCAGATCGCCGTATTGAAGGTATGTTGGACGCTGACCGCGCCGCCAGTTTTGCGGTGCAGGCGGGCGATATGCGCATGGATTACGCCAAGACGAATATCGACGCGGCGACGCGCGACATGCTGATTGAGATGCTGGAAACGACTGGCGTCGCAGCAAAGCGTGATGCAATGTTTGGCGGTATGGCGATCAACGAGACCGAGGGCCGCGCGGTTTTGCACACGGCTCTTCGCAATCTTGATGGTGGACCCGTGATGGTCGAAGGCGCGGATGTGATGCCAGAGGTTCTGGCCACATTGAAGCGCATGGATGTGTTTGCCGAGGACGTCCGTTCGGGTAAATTCAAAGGGCAGGGCGGCCAGATCACGGATGTCGTGAACATCGGGATTGGCGGGTCTGATTTGGGGCCAGCTATGGCCACTTTGGCGCTCGCACCCTATCACGATGGCCCGCGATGCCATTTTGTGAGCAACGTTGATCCTGCTGATATTGCGCAGGTTTTGCGGTCATGTGACCCTGCGACGACGCTCGTGATTGTGGCCTCCAAGACGTTTACCACGATTGAGACCATGACCAATGCGCGCACGGCGCAGGCTTGGATGGGTGAAAAGGTGAAGGACGTGGGGGCGCAGTTTGCGGCGCTTTCGACCTCTGCCGAAAAAACCGCAGCGATGGGCATTGCACCCGAACGCGTGTTTGGTTTTGAAGACTGGGTTGGTGGTCGGTATTCGATGTGGGGCCCCATTGGTCTTTCGCTGATGATCGCCGTTGGTAAGGAAGCGTTTCATGCGTTTTTGCGCGGTGCGCAGGCGATGGATGTGCATTTCAAGGCCGCAGACTGGCACGAGAATATGCCAGCACTTTTGGCGCTAGTAGGTATTTGGCACAATCAAGGTTGCGGTCACGCGAGCCGTGCTGTGCTGCCTTATGATAACAATCTCAGTCGGTTACCGGCCTATCTTCAACAGCTGGAGATGGAGAGCAACGGCAAGGGCGTGAGCATGGACGGGGAAGATTTGCCTGTCAATTCTGGCCCTGTTGTTTGGGGTGAGCCCGGAACGAACGGACAGCACGCGTTCTACCAGTTGATCCACCAAGGCACCCGCGTTGTGCCTTGCGAGTTCTTGGTTGCCGCCCGTGGTCATGAGGATGCGTTGCATCATCAGCACCAGTTGTTGGTTGCGAATTGTTTGGCACAGTCCGAGGCCTTGATGAAGGGCCGTGATCTGGACGAGGCCCGTGGCAAGGTTGCGGATAAGTTTCAGGGGGCAGAGTTGGAGCGTCAGGCCAAGCACCGTGTGTTCCCCGGGAACCGTCCTTCGATCACGCTTGCCTATCCGCAGTTGACCCCGTTTGTGTTGGGCCAGATCGTGGCGCTTTATGAGCACCGCGTGTTTGTGGAAGGTGTTGTTTTGGGCCTGAACTCTTACGACCAATGGGGCGTGGAGTTGGGCAAGGAACTGGCCACCGCATTGCAGCCGGTTGTTGAAGGAGCCAAATCGGCCGCTGACAAGGATGGTTCAACGGCCGCTTTGGTTGAATTCCTGCAAAAGCACGGCGTTTAGGACTGAACTGCGCCGTCTAAGGTGCTGAAAACCTGTCTGGCGGTGTCAGGCAGGGCGCATTTCTGGCCTTGGCCGTCGATTGTGACCAGCACGGCATCGCCCGTTGTGGTCAGATTGCCGCCCACCCAAACGCCATATTCCATTGTAAAGCTGGTGTTGCCGATTTTGGTGGTGCGTGCGGTCAGGATATAATCTTGGCCGAGCTTCACTTCTGCGCGAAAGTGCATACTGGCGTTGCGCACCACGACTTTTGGTTGGTTGCCATTTTCTGTCCAAATGCCGCGCTCGACGAAATAACGCACCCGCAGGTTCTCGAACCATTTGAGATACACGCCGTTGTTGACGTGTTGCAGCATGTCTATTTCGCCGTAGCGGACCTTATCTGCAAAGCCGAAACTCCATGGCGCAGGGATCCCCGCGCCACGCAGTTCGGTTTCAGAAAGGGTCGTCAAAAATGGCAGGTTCATACGGCTGCGGTGACGATGATTTCGACACGGTAGCCTGTAGTTGCGAGCTTTGCTTCACCAGTCCAGCGGGCAGGTGCGTTGCCGGCGGAAACCCATGTGTCCCAGACGGCGTTCATTTCCGCAAAGTCAGTTGCCATGTCGGCGCACCAGATTTGGGCGGTCAGGATTTTGGATTTGTCCGTTCCAGCCTCGTCAAGAAGCGCGTCGATTTTGGCCAAGATGCTCTCGGTTTGCTCGGACACGGATTTACCTTCGGCGCCAACCTGGCCCGCAAGGTAAGCGATACCGTTGTGGATGACGGCTTGAGACATGCGTGGGCCAGTGTGGAGACGTGTGATGGAAGACATGGGGGCAATCCTTATGAGATGAAATGGTGGGGTAGGCATAACCCCAAGATTGCCGCCACACCAGACCCTGCTAAAGGGTCAACGCAACTAATGCGGGGATCCCGACGATCCCTCCAAGAACGATGATCCCGAGAGACAAAAACAGACCTTTGAACATGCGCTTTTCCTTTGCAGCTGTTGGATAAGCAGCATCTAGATCGCAATGCGACCTGCCCCATGTGGCAGGCTGTCGCAGTATAAGGCTGTCGAGAGAGTGTCTGGAGCGGGTAACGGGAATCGAACCCGTAACTGAAGCTTGGGAAGCTTTCGTGATACCTTTTCACCATACCCGCGTCAGGGCTTGATTTACGCGGGGCGGTGGGTGTCGTCAAGCGGGGGATGGCACGAATTGGCTTATATCGAGGATGTTGGACGCTGGTGGCTCAAGGGCGGGATCGCCTGTGTTATGCTCAAATGACAGTCAGGGGCCGTACTGCCGCGGTTCTGTCACTGAGGGGGAGCCAACATGGATTATGATTTTGACAAGCAACTTGATGAGCTAGAAAAGAAAATTCGCGACGCGGCGCCTAAGGATCGTCTGCGCTATCATCCTATGGTGCAGAAGATGGTCGATGGAATCGCCGCGCGCGGCAAGAAGGTGCCGCTGCGCCTTTCACGGATCAATGCCGACCTCGCGGATGAGGCATTTGAAGAGAAGTTCGACAATATGCCTCTGTGAGTTTACCCGCGCCGTCTGCGTCTGCCGCCGCCTTCTCCGCCACCGCCAGTGTTATGGTTGACGTCGGGCAGAGTGACGATGGACTTCAGGATCGGGAAAGGTTCCACCGCGTTGGGGATGTTTGACGCGTTCACAAAATGCTCTTGAAAGCGCGGCTCGATTGCGGTTTCGATCTTGTGGATTTGGTGCACGGTGGCCTCGATTTCCTTGCGGGATTGGCGGTTGAGGAGTGCAATCCGTGCGCCTGTGCCTGCGGCGTTGCCTGCAGACGTCACCTTGTCGAGCGGCGCGTCGGGGATCATGCCCAGCACCATTGCGTGTTTGGGGCTGATATGTGCCCCGAAAGCGCCCGCGAGGACGATGCGGTCCACGCTGTCGACCTCGAATTTGTCCATCAGGAGACGCGCGCCAGAGTAGAGTGCCGCTTTTGCCATCTGGATTTCACGGATGTCGCGGTTGGTAACGGTGATCACGGGCCCGCCTGTGGCAGAGCCGTCGTGCACCATGTAGGAATTGGTGCGCCCGTCGAGGAAACACGCCGCAGAGCCTGTCTGTTCGGCAGAGCCGATGAGGCCTGGTCCGTCGACGATACCCGCCATGCGCATTTCGGCGACCATTTCGATGATGCCAGAACCACAGATACCTGTGATTCCCGTTTGGGCGGTGACGGCGTCAAAACCCTCCTCGTCGGACCACAAATCAGAGCCGATGACCTTGAAGCGTGCGATTTTGGTGACGGGGTCGATTTCCACGCGCTCGATGGCGCCGGGGGCCGCACGTTGGCCGGAGGAGATTTGCGCGCCTTCAAATGCGGGGCCCGTGGGCGAAGAGCAGGCCAGAACCTTGTGTTTGTTCCCCAGCAAGATTTCCGCGTTTGTGCCAACGTCGACGATGAGCACGAGGTCTTCGGATTTATCGGGTGCTTCGGAGAGGGCGACGGCGGCGGCATCGGCGCCAACGTGGCCTGCGATGCAGGGGAGGATGTAGACGCGGGCCGAAGGGTGAAGGTTGAGGTTTAGCTCAATGGCCCGCAGCGAGAGCGATTCCGAGGTAGCGAGCGCGAAGGGCGCTTGGCCCAGTTCGAACGGGTCGATCCCAAGGAAGAGGTGGTGCATGACGGGGTTGCAGACAAAGACTGCGTCCACAATCAAGGTGCGATCAATTTCGGCCTCTGCGGCGATTTGTACGAAAAGGGCGTTCATGCCTTCGCGCACGGCAAGTGTCATTTCTTCGGCACCACCTGCGTTCATCATGCCGTAGGACACGCGGGACATGAGGTCTTCACCAAAGCGGATTTGCGGGTTCATGATGCCCGACGAGGCTACGACCTCGCCTGTGTGCAGGTCGCACAGGTGGGCCGCGATTGTGGTGGAGCCGAGGTCCACTGCTACGCCGTAGATTGCACCATCGTAGTAGCCGGGCCAAACGTGCATGATCCGGGGGCTAAAAGTGTCGTCACCAAGGTGGACGGCGCATGTGACCTTCCACTCGCCCTTGCGAAGCGCTGGTTGCAGCGTGCGCAAGACGCCAAGGTCGGCCTCAAGCTCTGGCAGGTCCCATTCTTTGCGCAGGGCCTTGATGAGGCGTTCGAGGTCGCCTGATGGGTCGTGCATATCTGGTTCTTCGACCTCAACGTAATAGAGGCGTGTCGATGGGTCCATGTGGATTTCGCGAGCCTCGGCGCGTTTGCGCACGACTTGGCGGTGCACTTGGCTTTCGGGGGGCACGTCAACGATGACGTCGCGCTGCACGGTGGCTTGGCAGCCAAGGCGACGGCCTTTTGGCAGGCCGCGGATGGAGTCGTAGCGCTCCTCCACGGAGTTCCAAGGGGAGAGGGCGTCATCATGCACGGTCACTTTGTGCTTGGAGAATTCGCCATAAGACGGCGTGATCTGGCATTTCGAGCAAATCCCGCGCCCGCCGCAGACGCTATCAAGGTCAACGCCGAGTTGCCGTGCCGCTGTGAGGATCGGGGTGCCAACAGGAAAGTGGCCACGTTTGCCGGAAGGGGTGAAAATCACGAGTGGATCAGTGCTCATTTTGCCGCCTTGTTCTTGAGTTGTGGGGACATTAGCGCATTGCGCGGGAGGGGAAAGGGCGAACCCGTCATATGAGGCTCTGCTAGCGGCATTTGAGATCATGGAAGCGCCTGATTGGGGCAAAGTTTTAACTTTGTGACGGTCGCCGCGCTTTTGCAGTCCGCAATTGCCGTTTTGGGGGTAGTGCATTTGGGGAAACCATGCGAAAGGACGGTGCCAACGCTACTTACACGCCAGGAGACAGGTTGATGGAGATTCGTGAGGCTTTTACGTTTGATGATGTGTTGTTGGTGCCCGCTGCGTCGAGTGTGCTACCATCCACCGCAGACACCCGCACATTTGTGACCAAATCGATTGCGATGAATATTCCACTGCTTTCCAGCGCAATGGATACCGTGACCGAAGGCAAGATGGCGATTGCCATGGCCCAAGCGGGCGGCATTGGTGTTGTGCATAAGAATTTGGATATCGAGGCGCAGGCGCGTGAAATCCGTCAGGTAAAGCGGTTTGTGTCTGGCACTGTATATAGCCCGATCACATTGACCCCAGAGCAGACGTTGGCTGACGCCAAGGAATTGATGGAACGCTACCGCATCACGGGCTTCCCTGTTGTGGGCGCGGATGGTCGTGTCGTTGGTATCGTGACCAACCGCGATTTGCGGTTTGCGACGGATGACAGGACGCCTGTGGGCGTGATGATGACCTCCGAGAATTTGGCGATGCTGCAAGAGCCTGCTGATTTGGACGAGGCACGGTCATTGATGCAGGCGCGACGCATCGAGAAGCTGTTGATTACTGATAAGGCCGGAAAGTTGACTGGTTTGCTCACGTTGAAAGACAGCGAGCAGGCGGTTTTGAACCCGCAGGCGTGTAAGGACGAGCTAGGTCGGTTGCGCGTGGCTGCGGCCTCCGGGGTTGGTGATGCGGGTTTTGAGCGCACGCAAGCCTTGATTGAGGCGGGCGTTGATATGGTCGTCATTGATACAGCGCATGGTCACTCTGACGGGGTCGCGAAGGCTGTTGAGCGCGCCAAGGCGCTGTCCAACTCCGTTCAGATTGTTGCCGGGAATATCGCGACAGGTGAGGCGGCTAAGGCCTTGATAGGCTCTGGCGCGGATGCGGTGAAGGTCGGGATCGGACCCGGATCGATCTGCACCACGCGTATGGTTGCTGGCGTTGGTGTGCCGCAATTGACCGCGATTATGGATTGCGCAGAAGCTGCTGGCGATGTGCCTGTGATTGCTGACGGCGGGATCAAGTTCTCTGGCGATTTTGCAAAGGCGATTGCGGCTGGTGCGTCATGTGCGATGGTCGGTTCAATGATTGCTGGTACTGACGAAAGCCCTGGTGAGGTGATCTTGTATCAGGGCCGTTCGTTCAAATCCTATCGCGGCATGGGGTCGCTGGGCGCTATGGCGCGCGGCTCTGCAGACCGGTATTTCCAAAAGGACGCAGCAAGCGACAAGCTGGTCCCTGAAGGGATTGAAGGTCAGGTGCCATATAAGGGGTCGGCGTCCGCAGTCGTTCACCAGCTGATCGGCGGTTTACGGGCTGCAATGGGTTATACGGGCAATGCGACCGTGGCCGAGATGCGCAAGAATTGCCAGTTTGTGCGGATCACAGGTGCGGGTCTCAAGGAGAGCCATGTGCATGACGTACAGATCACACGAGAAAGTCCGAACTACCGGATAGGTTAATATAATCAGCGCTTTATGCGCTGTAATTAAGGTGATGATATGACCCCAGCTGCCCGCTATGCAGCCGCAATCGCGGTTTTGGATGATGTGCTGGCTGGGGCTTCCGCCGAGAAGTGCCTGACGACTTGGGCGCGCAGCAACCGCTATGCAGGTTCCAAGGATCGGGCTGCGGTGCGGGACCATGTTTATGATGTTTTGCGCCAAAAACGGTCTCTTGGGGCCTTGGGTGGTTCGCATACGGGGCGCGGTTTGGTTTTGGGGCTGATCAGATCTCAAGGTATTGACGCAAATGATGTTTTTGGTGGTGGCGGCTATGGGCCAGAGGCCCTGACCGATGCGGAAGTAGACGGTGGACGCCAGCCCGAAACAGGCGCAGAAGCCTTTGATATGCCTGACTGGCTTTGGCCGATTTGGGCGGCAGATCTTGGCGCAAACGCTCAAGCGGCCGCAGCTGCGCTGCAGTCGCGCGGGCCAGTGGCGCTACGGGTGAATTTGAAGCGGGCAAGCGTCGCCGAGGCCATTGCGCAATTGGCCGCTCAGGAGATTACTGCGGTCAAGGTGGATGGTGTAAAGACCGCGCTGCATGTCGTTGAAAATGAAAGAAAAGTGCATCTGTGCTCCGCCTATGTTGACGGGGTTGTCGAGCTGCAAGATGTCGCGTCGCAAGCCGCAGTTGCTGCATTGAATATTGCGCCGAGTGACCGTGTTTTAGATTTTTGCGCGGGTGGCGGAGGTAAGGCCCTCGCGATGGCAGATATTTTCGGTTGCGCAGTAACGGCACATGATATTTCCCAAGCCCGCATGGCTGATATTCCGATCCGTGCGGCGCGTGCCGGAGTGCATATTGATTTGTGCAGCACTCCCGATTTGGCGCAACAGGCGCCGTTCGATGCGGTATTCGTTGACGCCCCGTGCAGCGGGAGCGGCACGTGGCGACGCGCCCCCGAAGCAAAGTGGCAAATGACGTCTGAAAAGTTACATAATTTCAGTGACTTGCAGTATGAAGTTCTTCTCAATGCGGCGGCTCATGTGGGCCCAAAGGGGCAACTGATTTATGCAACATGCTCTGTCCTTTACGCTGAAAACAGCGCGGTGATTGGCCGTTTCCTTGAGGGCGGAACGTGGAAACTCCACGCGGAACATCAACGGATACCTGATGATAATGGTGACGGTTTTTACTATGCCGTTTTACATAGGGCGTAAAACAACCTATGATTGTCCTCGGGTTCAACGAAATTTGAAGAAATTAGGAGGGTGTTAATTCTTTTCTGATTTGCTCAACGGGTCAATCAAGGGAAAATGAATGTGACATCTCTGGATCAAGGTCATTTTGACGGTGACAAGCGATCAGCGAACAAACTACTCGCTTTGGCATTTGTACTGGTCGCCGTGGCCTGTTGTCTGCTGCTGGCATTTGCGTCAACACCCGTATCGCAGGGCTCTTTGATCGCTGTTGCCTTTGTTTTTCTGATCGGCGCGGGGCAGAAGATTTTGAGGCCGAATCCGGCCAGCACCCAGGGAAGAAGGCTAGAACATCTGTTCGAAACAGTGTGACACGCGATTCAAGTTGTGTCTTTCTCACGGATGCGGACGGAGAAATAAGTGTCATGAGCGACGCTGCCACGATTAAGTTCGGCGCGGTTCAGGGGGAAAATCTAGCGCAATGCCTTAGCACATTGATGGCGAATCCCGACCCGATGCTTTTCCGCCTGTTTACTCAAGCGTCGGCGTTACAGGCGTCGCGGGAGCAATTGGTAACCCGCGACGGCCAGTTTCAAATGTCGGTCAGCTGTCTCGACGACTCCCATTTTTTGTGGCGACTGGACGAATGGACTTGCGCCAATGATATAGCTGCGAAAACGGGTCAAGGTTTACACATTCCAATGATGACGGTCGGCGCGCGCGGTGCTGTCCTTTTCGTAAATGACGCTTGTCGGCAGTTTTTTGGTTTCAGGCCAAAGTCATTGACCGAGATATTTGGTGAAACGCCATTGCGAGACGGAAAACCGATCCGTATCGAAGCCGCCGATGGTGAGAAAACCGTAATCATTTCGATGCTTGAAGGCGCCGTTGGGCGCAAAGAAATTTTCCTCATTGCGACAACAGATTTTGACGTCGGGACGTCCCGCGAGGTTTTAGAACAATGGGATGCCATTGAAGACCTTCCTGTTCCCTTGCTCAAGATTTCGGCAGATGGTGAGGTGCTTGCGTCCAATAGAGAAGCGAGGTCACTCCTCGGGATATCCGCTCTGAATGGTCGGCGAATAGGCGAGATGCTTGACGGGCTTGGTCGCCCGATCCGCGATTGGTTGCGGGAGGCGATTGAAGGGCGCGGCGGTTATGTCTCGCAGTTTTTGCGTGGGCGCGGCGAAAACCATGATACATTCTTGCAAGTGACGCTCAACGCGGCTGGCGGTGCTGCCGATCCGCATTTGATCGCGGTTCTGAATGATGTGACCGAGTTGAAAACGCTTGAGGCACAGTTTGTTCAAAGTCAAAAAATGCAGGCCATTGGGCAGCTCGCAGGTGGTGTGGCCCACGATTTCAACAATTTGCTGACCGCAATTTCTGGTCATTGTGACTTGCTTTTGCTGCGGCACGATCAGGGCGATCAAAACTATGGCGACCTAATCGAAATTCATCAAAACGCTAATCGCGCCGCGAGCCTTGCGGGGCAACTTCTGGCATTTTCGCGCAAACAAAATTTGCAGCCTGAGGTCATTGATCTGCGCGACACCCTCTCTGATTTGACCCATCTTTTGAATCGATTGGTGGGTGAGAAGGTGAAACTCAACCTGTCTCATGAATTGGATTTGGCGCCGATAAAGGCTGATAAACGTCAGCTGGAACAGGTTTTGATGAATCTTGTGGTGAACGCGCGCGATGCGATGCCTGAAGGCGGCGAAATACGTGTGATTACCGAAAATTTGGAAGTGACGGAAAAAGTTGTCCGCGACCGCGCGATTATACCAACGGGATCATATGTGCTTGTGAAAGTGATCGACGAAGGTCACGGTATTGCGCCAGAGTTGCTCCATAAAATATTCGAACCTTTCTATACGACCAAGCGTGTCGGAGAGGGAACAGGTCTTGGGCTTTCAACCGCCTATGGGATCGTAAAGCAAACGGGTGGCTTTATTTTTTGTGAAAGCGAAGTTGGGTCTGGTACTGTCTTTTCGCTTTTGTTTCCTGCGCATGAGGTCACAGTTTCGGAAAAGATTGCCCCGAAGTTTGAGGCTCCTAAGGCCATATCAGGGTCCGACGATGGCGTCGTTTTGCTTGTTGAAGACGAAGCGCCAGTGCGGGCCTTTGCGTCGCGGGCGCTGCGGTTGCGGGGGTATACGGTTTTGGAGGCGGACTGTGCCGAGACCGCACTCGAAATGTTGTCAGACCCCGCGTTGAAAGTCGATGTTTTTGTGTCAGACGTCATTATGCCTGGCATGAATGGCCCGACTTGGGTCCGAGAAGCACGCAAAACCCGTGCGAATGCGCGGATTGTCTTTGTGTCAGGCTACGCAGAAGATGCGTTTGGAGACGAGGGCCCAAATATCGAGAACTCCGTGTTTCTGCCCAAACCGTTTTCTCTCAATGACCTTACGATCACGGTCCAAGAGGAAATGAAAAAAGTACGCGCGGCGGCGGAAACTGAGGCCTAAAGGCTGGCGCAAAGTGTCGCGAGATGGGCGGCAGACCCTGTGAGAGCGGCGTAATCATCCTCGATCACGCTGACCTTAAAGTTCCCCATGAAGCCAGCAAAGCGCCCTTTGTCGCGAAAGGCCTCTGCAAACCCGCATTGGGTAAGATAGGGGGCAAAGGCCCGTGCGACACCGCCAACCAAGTAAACGCCCCCAAAGGGCAATTGGATCAATGAGAGATTCCCGCAAACAGTGCCAAGAATGCGTGTAAAGACACGGACGGCCTCAAGCGCGCGGGGATCGGTTCCGGTGGCGCAGGCATCCATGATGTCTTTCGCGGAAGCTTCAGCGGGGGCGCCTTCTTCTTCGCCCAAGAATGCATAAACGCGTTCAAGGCCACGACCCGAAAGCACATCTTCAACGGCGGGAAAGCCATGGGCGTTGGACACAAAGTGGCACAGGCGCAATTCACGCTCGTTCCGGATCGGCAGGTTTGCGTGACCACTTTCGGAAGGTGTGACAAGCCGGCCGCTTTCCGTTTCGAAAACAGGGGCAGCGTTAAAGCCCGTACCGACACCAACCACAAGTTTTGCAGCATTTTCAAGGCTATCTGGGCCGTCAATGATGGTGCGGATTTTGGCAGGATCGAGATGCCCCAGCGCATGACCTTGCGCCTGCAAATCGTTGAGAATGGCGACTGTTTTAGCATTTGTCGCGCGGGCAAGCAGCTCTTTGTCGATCGTCCAATCAAGGTTTGTCATTGTGGCGCGACCGTCGCGCACGGGGCCAGCCACCGCGACACATGCGGCGATCAGATCAACGGCACCTTCTTCGTCTATATAACGGCGCAGCACGGTTTCGAGGCCAGGATAGTCCGCGTTGGAATAGCGGCGGATCGTGCTCTCCAGGATTTTGGTTCCGTCGGCCAATGCCACACGGGTATTGGTCCCGCCGATATCTGCCACGAGTGAATAGGTGTTCTTGGGATGGGCCATGATCAGATCTTTCAGTCGCGTGAAATTGCGGATTTGAGAGCGTGATATGACGCTTTGGGGGTCCGCTGCAAGGTTTCGAAATCAACGTGGACCATCCCAAAGCGTTTTTCATAGCCAAAGGCCCATTCGTAATTGTCCAAGAGTGACCAATAGAAGAAGCCCTGCACGTTCGCGCCGTCTGCGATGGCGCGTTTCGTGGCGAGGATGTGGGTGTTGGCGAAAGCAATGCGATCGGGGTCGTAGACTGCGCCGTTCTCGATGTGGTCATCCCACGCCATTCCGTTTTCGGTCACATAGATGGGCATGTCTCCGACGTAATCGCGCGCAGCGCGCGTGAGGAAATAGTGCAGACCGTCGGGATAGATTTCCCAGCCCATTTGGGTCTTATCGAGCGGGCCTGCGACGGATTTTTTGTGTGGCCATGCGGCGTCGGGATCGGCGGCGATATTGTTCCGAGTGTAGTAATTGACGCCGAGAAAGTCGATGGGTTGGCTGATCTCGGCCATATCGTCTTGCCATGCGTCGGGCATGTGGGGCGCGAGACCAGCGAGGGCCTCGGCGGGGTAGGTGCCTTTGGTGACGCCCTCGATGAACCAGCGGTTATAAAGTGCATCTTGGGTCGCGGCGGCGGCAATGTCGGCGGGGCTGTCGCTGGCGGGGTTAGCGTATTCAAAGTTGAGCACGATACCGCAGTTGTTTAGGCCTTTGGCGCGCATCCGTGTCATGGCGACGCCGTGGGCGAGGTTGATGTGATGCATGGCGCGGGCCGTGGCGCGGATATCGCGTAGGCCCGGTGCATGGTGGCCAAGAAAATGGGAGAGGTAAGAGACACACCACGGCTCGTTTATGGTGGCGATAGAGGCCATGCGGCTGCCGATTTTATCGGTGATCGCGTCGACGTAATCGCCAAAGCGAAGTGCCGTGTCACGGTTCATCCAGCCGCCTTGGTCGGCAAGTGCTGATGGCAATTCCCAGTGGTAAAGGGTTTGGAAGGGCTTGAGGCCGCGTTCCAGAATGGCGTCAGTCAGGCGGTCGTAGAAATCCAAACCTTCTGGGTTGATCGTGCGCCCGTCTGGCATGACCCGCGCCCAGCTGGTGGAGAAGCGGTAGGCGTCCATACCTGCGTCAGACAGCAGATCAAGGTCTGATGCGTAGCGGTGGTAATGATCGCAAGCCGTGGCACCATCTTCGGCGCGCACCACGTTTCCGGGAGTGGCTGCGAATGTGTCCCAATGGGTCGAGCCTGCGCCGCCAAATTTGTGGCCTTCGATTTGATAGGCAGCAGTGGCGGCACCAAAGAGGAAGCCTTGCGGGAAGTCGGCACGGGTGAAATTCATCGGATGTCCTTAGCGGGTTGGGGCAGGGCCAGTGGATTGGCCGACCATCAGCTCGGCTTCGAGCAGGTGATTGGGAAGGGTCTGGGACGGTTCGGCGATTTGTTTGAGCAACATTTCGGCCAAGATACCGCCCGCTTCGCGCACGGAGGAACGGGTCGCGGTAAAGATCGGGACGTCACCGCCATTGCGCAGGTAGGACAGGGCGTCGTCGTGGGTGACGACCGACACATCGCGCCCCATTACGAGGCCTGCGTCCTCGATTGCGCGGCGCACACCAAGTGCAGAGATCAATGAGGCAGCAAGGATTGCGGTGGGAGGCACATCGAGCGTCAGCATATCGCGGGTCGATTGGAAGCCGAACTCTTCAGTCATTTCGCCAGAGCGCATGATGCTTGGATCAATGGCGATGCCGTTTTCTGTGAGGGTTTGCTCATAGCCTGCGCGGCGGCGCTGAGCGAAATCCATCCCCTCAAGGCCATTCACAAGCCCGATCCGCCGATGCCCGAGGTCGTAGAGAAAGTTCGTCGCACGGTGAAAGGCGCGTTTGTTGTTCACATCAAGCCACGCATAGGGGCTGGTCGATCCCGAAGAGCGCCCGTGCACTACAAAAGGCAGGCCGATCTCATTGAGAAGGGGGATGCGCGGGTCGTCGAGGGTGGGGCCATGCACAACCACGCCGTCCACCGCGCGGCGCGATTTGAGGCCACGGTAGACCTGTTCTTCGTTCACGTCGTCCACGATAGAGAGGATCATTTCATAGCCATTGCGCGAATAGGTTTCGCCCGCGCCTGCGATAAAGTCGCCAAAGATCGGGTTCACCATCTCATGGCGGGTCGAGACGGGAATGACGTGGCCGATGGCAAGGGCCTTGCCTGTGGCCAGCCCTTTGGCACGTGAGGAGGGGTTGTAGTTATACTTCCTTGCCGCAACTTCGACCTTGATCCGCGTGGCCTCGGACACCTCTGGGTAGCCGTTCAGCGCACGGCTGACGGTTGTCTGGCTAAGCCCGAGGGCAGAGGAGAGCTGTTTTAGGTTCATCAGTGTCAAAGCGCTTTCAATTTACCTGACGATAGGGGCAGTTTTTTGAAAGGTCAAAGGGTCTGATGAAAGTTTGTGCAGGATCTGCAAAACGGCGTATCGCCTTTGTAGCAAGCAAAGAATTGTTGACAGATACGGGTGAATCGCGGAGTGTCCGCTTAACCAAAGCGCTTTGAAAGTGATTCCAATGCGGGGGAGGTTGCAAGGTTTGGGGGAGACACCTTATTTTGCTGGGCATGTAGAATACGCGCGCAAGCATATACTTTACATGCAGGAAATTGCGCTTCACAGTGCAGGAATATGACGCGCGAAATCGCGCAAATGGGAGGACGACAATGAAAAAGTCACTTTATTTGAGTGCCGCTATTATGGCTTTGGGCACTGTTGCTCAGGCTGAGCAGCTAACTGTATTTGGTCCGTGGCTTGGGCCAGACCAAGAGAATGTTGAGAAGGTTCTTGCTGGTTTTGCTGCCGCATCTGGGCACGAAGTCAACTACGTCGGTTCCGACAGCTTTGAGCAGCAGATCATGATCGATGCCGAAGCCGGTTCTGCACCAAACGTCGCCGTATTCCCGCAGCCGGGTTTGGCTGCCGATATGGCAAAGCGTGGCTTCTTGACACCTCTGGCAGAAGGCACTGCTGATTGGGTAAAAGAGAACTATGCTGCTGGTCAGTCTTGGGTTGATCTGGGCACATATGCAGGCGCAGACGGCGCAGACAACCTTTATGGTTTCTTCTACAAGGTCGACGTGAAGTCCCTCGTTTGGTACTCACCTGAGAACTTTGCAGATGCAGGGTACGAAATCCCAGCATCCATGGAGGAGCTGAAAGCTCTGACAGACCAAATCGTCGCTGACGGTGGCACACCTTGGTGTATCGGTCTGGGTTCCGGTGGCGCGACTGGCTGGCCAGCGACCGACTGGGTTGAAGACATGATGCTGCGCACGCAGACTCCAGCGGATTACGATGCTTGGGTTAAGAACGACCTTAAGTTCAACGATCCAAAAGTTGTCGCTGCAATCGAAGAGTTCGGCGCGTTTGCCCGTAACGACGCATATGTTGCTGGTGGTGCCGGCGCTGTTGCCACAACAGACTTCCGTGACAGCCCGAAGGGTCTCTTTGCATCGCCTCCACAGTGCTACATGCACCGTCAGGCATCCTTCATCCCTGCGTTCTTCCCAGAAGGCACGGTTGTTGGCGAAGATGCGGACTTCTTCTACTTCCCAGCTTACGCTGAGAAGGATCTTGGTGCGCCAGTTCTGGGTGCGGGTACAGTTTGGGCCATCACGAACCCATCTGACGCTGCAAACGAGCTGATTGCTTACTTGGAAACACCAGAAGCACATGAAACATGGATGGCGCTTGGCGGTTTCTTGACACCACACAAGGGCGTTGACACCTCCAAGTTCTCGGACGCGGCAACTGCAAAGATGAACGACATCTTGCTTGCAGCAACAACATTCCGTTTCGACGGTTCCGACCTGATGCCTGGCGCAGTGGGTGCGGGTTCGTTCTGGACTGGTATGGTTGACTATGCCGGCGGCAAAGACGCGCAAGCGGTTGCCGATGAAATCCAAGCATCTTGGGACGCAGCTAAGTAAGCGGTAACGCTTCGCAAAAAGAGGGCCGTCCAATCTGTTGGGCGGCCCTTGTCAACTCTGATTTCTTGGGGAGGGGAAGTCTATGTCACCTGCACTACAGGGTCTTTTGACCATTCTGATCGGCGTTAGTGGCTGTATTGGCTACTTCTACTTCTCAAACCAATTTCTCGACAAAGTGCTGTTCCCCGCAAAGGGTGCGAACGCCGGTCGCAATATCAACCGCGCTAATATGGTTCGCCCGTGGCTCTTCCTGCTGCCTGCGATGATCGCTCTGGGACTTTACCTCGTGTATCCCGTTTTCGCCACGCTGTGGTATTCGCTGATTGATCGCAATCAGGGCAATGCCTTCGTAGGTCTTGATAATTACCGTCAGATGATGTCGCAGCCCAAGTTTTGGGAAGCGATGAACAATAATATCCTGTGGCTTATCATCGTGCCTGCCGCCTCGACCGCGTTTGGTCTGCTGGCCGCACAGCTGACTGACCGTATCCGCTGGGGTAATTTTGCGAAATCGCTGATCTTTATGCCGATGGCGATTTCTTTCGTCGGCGCTTCGGTGATTTTCAAATTGATCTATGACACGCGCCCCGTGGATACCAACCAGATTGGTGTGCTCAACGCCGTGTGGTTGCAGTTCAACGGCGGGGTGGGGTCTTTCCTGATCTTGCGACTTGTTCCTGCGGCGCTGGTCGTCTGTTTTGTCGCAACCTTGGCCTATGTCGGCTATAACACGGCAAGCAAGCGCCTGCGGCCCAGCCACCACCAGCGTAGCGTTTTGGGGGGCGTTGGTGCGGCGGGCGTTATGGTGCTTTGCTTGATTGGGGCGGTGATGGGGATTGGGGCGTTCTTTGGCGTCTTTACCTTTGATTACCCTTACGGCGAGCCGCAAACGTGGCTGACAACGCCAACATGGAACTCGATCCTATTGATGGTCGTGCTGATCTGGATCCAGACAGGCTTTGCCATGGTGATCTTGTCCGCCGCGTTGCGCGGTGTGCCAGAGGAAACGATTGAAGCGGCGATTGTCGACGGCGCAAACGTGTTTCAGGTGTTTTTCAAGATCAAGATGCCGCAGATCGCAGGCACAATTGTAGTGGTCTGGACCACGATCACACTCACGGTTCTCAAGGTATTTGATATCGTGTTCGCGATGACCAACGGCCAATGGGAAACCCAAGTTTTGGCCAACTATATGTTCGAGCAGTTGTTCCGCGCCAATGATTGGGGCGTGGGATCTGCGGCGGCGATTGTCATCATGTTGATGGTGTCACCTATTCTGATCTGGAACGTCTGGAACGTTCGTAAGGAGATGCGCTGATGGATAATCTTGCTGGTAAGAAGTCAGGGCTGAGCTGGGCCGTCAACATTTCTGTCGCGATTTTGGTGCTGCTTTGGTTGTTCCCCACTGCGGGTCTGTTTGTGTCGTCATTCCGCACGGCCGATCAGATTTCATCCAATGGCTGGTGGCAGTCGATGTTCAAGACCGAGCAGAACGTTGTGCTGCGCACCGCGAACCCCGGGGACGAGGGCGCACAGGTTGTCGAGAATGGCGTCTATATCATGCGAGGCAACCTTTACGGTGTTGCGGGCAAGGCCGAGATTGGCGCTTGGGGTGTGTCCTCGCGCGCGATTGATGACTATGTCGCGGGGGACACTGTCGACCTTGGCGATGGTCAGACGATCACCGTCGCCGCCAATGGTGACTACACCTTGACCAGCCCGACAGAGATCACAGGCAGGGGGCAGCGCATTTTCGCGACGGCCGAAACACCGCCCGAGTTCACCTTTGATAACTACCGCTCAATGTTGTTTGATCCGAGCAATTCCGAGGGCATGGCCAAGGCGTTTTTCAACACGCTTACGGTGACGATCCCCGCGACGATCATCCCCATCGTAATTGCGGCCTTTGCGGCCTATGCGCTGGCGTGGATGGACTTTCCGGGGCGTGCGATTTTGGTGGCGATTGTTGTGGGCTTACTTGTGGTCCCACTGCAATTGGCGCTCATTCCGCTCTTGCGCTTTCACCTGAATATCGGGATCGGGAAGGGGTATTTAGGTGTCTGGCTTGCCCATACCGGATTTGGCCTGCCGCTCGCGATCTATCTGTTGCGCAACTATATGGTTGGCCTGCCGCGTGACATTATCGAGAACGCCAAGGTCGACGGCGCGACGGATTTCCAGATTTTCACCAAGATCGTCTTGCCGCTCTCGTTCCCAGCCCTCGCTTCATTCGCAATTTTCCAGTTCCTTTGGACATGGAATGACTTGCTGGTGGCCAAGGTATTCTTGATCGATAGCACGGGGCAAACGACTGTAATGACCAACCAAATCGTAGAGCTTTTGGGCACGCGCGGCGGCAACTGGGAGATACTGGCGACAGCCGCTTTTGTCTCGATTGCAGTCCCTCTCGCGGTCTTTTTCGCGATGCAAAGATATCTCGTGCGTGGCCTGTTGGCCGGCTCTGTTAAGTAGGAAATTGACGATATGACTATGGCTATGGCGAAAGCACCGATTGTGGGTAACACAACAGATAAAGATTGGTGGCGCGGTGCTGTCATCTATCAAATCTATCCGCGCAGTTACCAAGACAGCAATGGCGACGGCATTGGTGACCTTGCGGGCATCGTGAAGCGTTTGCCCTATATTGCGACGCTTGGTGTGGATGCAATCTGGATTTCGCCGTTCTTCACCTCGCCGATGAAAGACTTTGGCTATGACGTCAGCGACTATTGCGACGTTGATCCGATGTTTGGTGATTTGTCCGATTTCGACCAGTTGATCGAGACTGCTCATGCGCTTGGTATCCGTATTCTGATTGATCTGGTGTTGAGCCACACCAGCGCCGAGCATCCGTGGTTCGTCGAGAGCCGTGCAAGCCGTGATAATGCCAAAGCCGATTGGTATGTTTGGGCCGAGCCAAAGCCGGACGGCACGCCGCCCAACAATTGGCTGTCGATATTTGGCGGCTCTGCGTGGCAGTGGGATGCGCGCCGCGAGCAATATTTCTTGCATAACTTTCTGACGACGCAGCCTGATCTCAACTTCCATTGTCCTGCTGTGCAAAACGCGCTCTTGGACGTTGCGAATTTCTGGCTGGAGCGTGGCGTTGACGGCTTCCGCTTGGACACGATCAACTTCTACACGCATGACCAACAGCTGCGCGATAACCCTGCTTTGCCAAAAGAGTTACGCAACGCCGATACCGCGCCTGCAGTGAATCCCTATAACCACCAAGAGCATATCTATTCCAAGAACCGCCCCGAGAACCTCGATTTTCTGCGCAAATTGCGGGCCGTGATGGAGCCTTATGGGGCGGCTGCCGTGGGCGAGGTTGGTGATGCGCAACGTGGTCTTGAGATCATGGGCGAATATACTGCGGGCGATGATTTGATGCAGATGTGCTATGCGTTCGAGTTCCTTTCGCCAGAGCAACCCACACCTAAGCGGATCGCCGAGGTGATGGCGCGCGTGGATCAGGTTGCGGCCGATGGCTGGGCCTGCTGGGCGTTTTCAAACCACGATGTGGTGCGTCACGCGACCCGCTGGAACCTGTCGGATGCGGCGCAACGGATGTTCACGACGCTGATGATGTGTCTGCGCGGCTCTGTCTGTATTTATCAGGGCGAGGAGCTTGGCCTGCCAGAGGGTGAGGTCGCATTTGAGGACCTGCAAGACCCTTACGGCATCGAATTCTGGCCCGAGTTTAAGGGTCGTGACGGATGTCGCACGCCGATGGTGTGGGAGAGCGATAACGCCAATGGTGGCTTCTCTGAGGGAAAACCGTGGTTGCCTGTGTCCAGCGCGCATCTCGGCCTCTCGGTTGCGGCTGAAGAAAATGATCCTTCGGCTTTGATCCACCATTACCGCCGCGCGATTGCACTGCGCCATGCGCATAAGGCGCTGGCGGTTGGGGACCATACTCCGCTGCAAGCCGCTGGAAACATAGTCTATTTCACCCGTAGCTTTGAAGGCGAAGAGATTTTCTGTGCGTTTAACGTCGGCAATGAAGCAGGTGAAGTTGCGATGCCAAAAGGTGATTGGACCGCAATCGGAGCTGATATTGGCGGCGCGCAAGACGTTGCTAGCGGACGTGTGAAACTGGACGGTTGGCAAGTTTGTATTGCGACACGGAAGGCCTGAACAGGCATTGAATTTTAGGGGAGACGGACGATGGCTGATGTAAAACTGACGCATGTTGCAAAGACATATGGCGGCTCGGTTGAGGTGCTCAAAGATATCAATCTTGATATCAAAAAAGGCGAATTGATCGTTTTTGTCGGCCCGTCTGGTTGCGGGAAATCGACGCTTTTGCGGATGATCGCGGGTCTGGAAAAGATCACGGGCGGCGAGTTGCAAATCGACGGGCAAGTCGTCAATGACGTGCCACCAGCGCAGCGTGGCATCGCGATGGTGTTTCAATCCTACGCGCTCTATCCGCATATGACGGTACGCGACAATATGTCGTTTGCACTGAAGCTGGCCAAGAAGACGCCCGCCGAGATTGAAGAGGCGGTGAACCGCGCGGCCAAGATTTTGCAGCTAGATGAATATCTCGACCGCTTGCCAAAGGCGCTTTCGGGTGGGCAACGTCAGCGTGTTGCGATTGGCCGCTCGATTGTGCGTGACCCGAAGGTTTATCTTTTCGACGAACCCCTTTCGAACCTTGATGCGGCTTTGCGCGTCGCGACCCGTATTGAGATTGCGCAGCTCAAAGAGTCGATGCCAGAAAGCACGATGATCTATGTGACCCACGATCAGGTTGAGGCGATGACGCTGGCCAGCCGTATTGTGGTTTTGGCCAACAAGGGGATTGCCCAAGTTGGCACGCCACTGGAGCTTTACGAGCGCCCCGAGAACGAGTTTGTCGCTCAGTTTATCGGTTCACCTGCGATGAATATTCTGTCGGGCGAAATTACGGGCACAGGGGCCGTGACCACTGTGACGCTGGATGGTGGTGGTGTGGTAAAATCTGCCGTGCCCACGCAGGCCGCCGATAAGGGGTTGCGGGTCAATGTTGGCGTGCGCCCCGAAGATATGCTGACGACGACGGGCAAGGATTTTGTTTTTGAGGGCACAGTGAAATTCAGTGAAGCCTTGGGTGAGGTGACGCTGCTGCACTTTGATAAAGTTGGCGACAACGACTCTGTGATTGGTAAATTGCAAGGCATTCACAAGGGGCTGCGTGGGACGACTGTGCGCATGACGGCTGACCCTGCGAAAGTGCAGATTTTCCACAATGGGCAATCGCTGTATTATCGGTAAGACTTGATCTTCGGAAATAGAAAAAGGGGCGCGTGAAACATCTCACGCGCCCCTTTTTTGTCTTATATCAATTACTTGCGTGTGCGGCGACCTGTGCGGGCGCGGCCTTCGCCTTCTTTGACGGGTGGGCGGTTGAAGCTGATCCATTCGCCGCCGCCTGCATCGTTGTTTGTGAGGAAGTTGGCGGCACGGATGGCCTCCATTTCCTTGCCAGCGCGGGGCAGGGTCGAGCCGAGGCCAAAGATCGTCACGAAGGTCTCGTCGTCCATGTCCTCAGGCAGGATGATGCCCGCTTCTTGGATTTGAAGTTTCTTCTCTGCAATCTTCAGCGGACCAACGGGCAGGGCCACAGGGTTCATAATTGCCGACGTCATGCCCGCAGCCATCGCCATTGGCAAAAACGCGTTGTTGATGCCGTGACGGTTTGGCAGACCAAAGGAGATGTTGGACGCGCCACAGGTGGTGTTCACGCCAAGCTCTTCACGCAAACGGCGCACGAGGGCGAAAACTTGCAAGCCAGCAGTACCCATCGCGCCGATTGGCATCACAAGCGGGTCAACGACGATGTCGTGGGCGGGGATGCCGAAATCTGCGGCGCGCTGCACGATCTTTTTCGCCACTTCAAAACGGACGTCGGGGTCTTCGGAAATCCCTGTGTCGTCGTTTGAAATTGCCACAACGGGCACGTTGTATTTCTTCACCAGCGGCAACACGAGCTCCATGCGGTCTTCTTCACCGGTGACGGAGTTCAAAAGCGGACGGCCTTCCGCGGCGGCAAGGCCGTTCTCAAGCGCGCCAGGCACGGAACTGTCGATGCACAGCGGGCAGTCGGTGACGGCTTGCACGTGTTTGATCAGCTCGGTCATTAGCGTTGGCTCGACAAAGTTGTTGTCGGCGTAGCGTGGGTCTTCCGCCATTTTGTTCGAGAACACAGCGCCAGAGTTGATGTCGAGGATGTTTGCGCCAGCGGCGACTTGGGCGCGGGCATCGGCCTCTACGCGGGAAAAGTCGCCGCGCTCCAGTTCTTCGTTCAGGATCTTGCGACCTGTTGGGTTGATCCGCTCACCGATGACGGCAAAAGGTTGGTCAAACCCGATGATTGTGGTGCGGGTTTTGGATTCGACGATTGTGCGTGTCATGGCGCGGTCCTTAGGATTGAAGTGCAGGAACGGCAGAGGCGCCGCCGTGTGTGATGGCCCAAGTGGCATTGGTTTTGATCCCGCCTAGCGGGAAGAAATGCACGTGGGTGATATTGAAGTCGGGGTTAGCGGCCTTGTGGGCGGCAAGCTCTGAAACGATCTGGTTTGGCTCGTAGGGCAAAAGCAGTTTGGTGACATCCATCGCCCGCTTTTGCAGGACCTTCAAGGAAGGGCCAACGCCGCAAGCGATGGCGAATTTGATCAGGGTTTGCAGCTTTGCCGGACCCGCGATACCGATGTGGATGGGAATATCTATGCCTGCGGCCTTGAGGTTATCTGCCCATTTGATAATCGGACCTGCCTCGAAGGCAAATTGTGTGGCCAGAGCCATTTGAGCGTCGGATGTCTCGGCGAATTTTGCCTTCCAGCGCAACGCGTCCATGACATTCTTGTCAGAGCCGTCCGGATCGATGTCCTTGTTGCCCTCAGGGTGGCCCGCGACGTGCAGGCGCTTAAAGCCCGCCTTGCCAAACAAGCCGCTTTCGAGAAGCTGCATGGAGCTATCGAATTTACCATGCGGGGTCGCGACACCACCAGCGAGCAAGAGTGCCTGATCAACACCAGCCTCGCCTTGATAACGGGCGATCCAATCGGCGAGCGTGGCCTCATCTTTGATGATGCGGGCAGGGAAGTGAGGCATTACTTTGTAGCCTTCGTCAGCCACACGTTTCGCCGTCGCGACCATATCCTCAATCGGTGTGCCCTCGATATGGGCGATGTAGACGCGGGTGCCAGCGGGGAGCAGTTCCTTAAAACTCTCGACCTTCTCGGCAGTGCGCGGCATGACCTCGATGGAATAATCCTTGAGGAATGCCTCAACCTTTGGATCAACGCCCGCAGGGGCAACTTCTTTTTTCTTCAAAAAGGGCAGCAGGGACATATCGTTCTCCTAGGATTTGGGGCTTAGGCCCAGCCGTCATTTGCAATCAGGGTCTTGATGCGCTCTTGGTCGTATTCGGCTTCGATGCGGGCAACTTCGGCGGCAGCAACATCGGCGTCTTCGCCCTCAACGGGGTAAGGTTCGGCTTTGCGAAACCCCTCCAGATAGGCGTCGCTCTCGGCGGCACCTGATTTCATCGCAGCACGGTCAATGGCTTGCTCGAACCGTTCCGGCAAAGGCAATTTTGTGCCGCGCCGCCCTTTGCCTACGATAACTTGCGCTGGCATATCGCGCCAATAAACGATCGTGACGTCAGCCATGTGATTCCTCCCATTAGGGCCGTTCAGCCCAAAAAACCTTGCACCCTTTTACGCATGGATTTTCGTCAACCGATGTCGGTTTTCGACATGGTGGACGCGTCCAGCGACGGCGGCGACATTGGCGCGGATGGCATGGAATGACCATGGCCGAAGTTTTCAAGATTGTGATGTGCTTCATTCACTTTGAACGCGTGACGCCGCTTGCTTGTGGACTCAATGCACCCTACCTTGGGGGTAACTCGAAATGGAGGGCGTGCAAATGGCGCCCAAGCGTCCAAACGGTGCGGGCGCGTTCCCAATAGCGGTCGAAACCCCCGCGCCAAATCCGCCTGATCCCACGGCCCTATATGCGGCCTTGGACTTAGGCACGAATAGTTGTCGGATGCTGATTGCCCAACCAAAGGGCAGTCAGTTTCACGTGTTGGATAGTTTCTCCAAGTCAGTGCAGTTGGGGCAAGGCCTTGAAAGCACTGGTAAATTGTCACGATCATCGATGAACCGTACCGTGAATGCCATGCGTATTTGCCGCCAAAAGCTGGAACGCCATGGCGTGACCAACATGCGTTTGGTGGCCACAGAGGCCTGTCGTCGCGCGCGCAACGGCGATAATTTCGTGGCTCAGGTGCGCCGTGAAACAGGGCTCGAGCTGGAAATCATCAAGCCAGAGGAAGAGGCTCGGTTGGCCGTCATTTCCTGCGCGCCTTTGGTCAGCACCAAGACCGAACAGCTTTTGGTTGTCGATATTGGTGGTGGCTCGACGGAACTTGTCTGGATTGACCTGACGAATGTGCCAGAGCGCGAACGCCCGCGTGCGATTATGCGGCTGCACAAAGGATTTAAGTCCGATCCGGGTCCGTTCGCCGCCGCCCGCGTTGTCGATTGGATTTCCGTGCCTTTGGGCGTGGCGACCCTGCGCGATCAGTTTGAAGACGTGGAAGATGACGCCGCACGGTTTGCGCTGATGTCGTGGTTTTTTGAGGAAAGCCTTGAGGATTTCTCTCCCTATGCTGCCGCCCAGACCCGTGAAGGGTTCCAGATTGTCGGCACAAGCGGGACGGTCACAACAGTTGCGGCCAGTCACTTGGGCCTGAAACGCTATGATCGCACCAAGGTTGACGGCTTGCGGATGACCACCGACCAGATTGACGCTGTGATCCAGAATTACCTGACGCTTGGCCCTGCTGGCCGCCGTGCCGATCCGCGAATTGGCAAGGACAGGCAGGCGTTGATTATGTCAGGGGCGGCGATTTTGCAGACGTTGATGCGGCTTTGGCCGACGGATCGGCTGTCGGTCGCAGATCGGGGGCTGCGTGAAGGCCTACTTTATGCACAGATGTCAGCACATGGGGTTCTCGAAGACACACCTTACTGATAGAGGGCGTATTCGAGATAGAAAGCGAACAATATGGCACAAAAACCAAAGAAGAATACATCAGGCCGCGGCCAGCGTGATTTGACCGTGAAGGTAAAGTCGGCGCGAGGCCGCTCTATGTCTTCGACCAAGTGGTTGCAGCGACAGTTGAACGACCCCTACGTGGTGCGTGCCAAGGCTGAAGGGTATCGCGGACGTGCGGCCTATAAGATTATGGAGCTGGACGATAAATTCCACTTCCTGACCAATGGCGCACGGGTTGTTGACCTTGGGGCTGCACCGGGTGGCTGGTGTCAGGTCGCCGTGCCGCGGATCAATGCGCTTGGCGAGAAGAAGGGCAAGGATATCGGCACGATCTTGGGTGTCGATTTGCAGGAAATGGAGCCGATTGCGGGGGCGACACTGCACCAGCTTGATTTCATGTCCAACGATGCCGACAAGCAGGTCATGGAATGGCTGGGCGGGCAGGCGGACGTTGTGATGTCCGATATGGCGGCGTCTAGCTGCGGCCATAAACAGACTGACCACTTGCGCATTATCGCGCTGTGCGAGGCGGCCGCTTACTTTGCTTTTGACGTTCTGGCCGAGGGTGGCACGTTTGTTGCCAAGGTTTTGGCAGGCGGTGCCGAGGCCGAGTTGAACCTGATGCTCAAGACGAAATTCAAGAAGGTTGCTTACGTGAAGCCGCCTTCATCGCGCTCTGACAGTTCAGAAAAATTCGTGATCGCCACGGGGTTTAAGGGTAACTCTTCAGACGACGAGTAGCTTCGTTTGCCAGTCGGCGCAGGCGGTCGCGAATCTCTCGGACTGCGCATCGTCGGCCACAAAGTGATCGACCTCTGAAACCGACCTGATCCGTACAGGTGCCTTGCGCGTGAACTTTGATTTATCCGCAACGAGGATGCTGGACCGCGCTGCATCCAAAATCTGCCGACTGACGCGTACCTCTTCGGGGTCAATCGCCGAGGTCACCTGCAAGATGCATCGCCTCGACCGTGCCATTGATGCGTGCAATTTGGATCAGTGCACTGACAGCGGATTATGACCTCTTTATTATCGGTGGCGGCGTTAACGGGACGGGTATTGCGCGCGATGCGCAAGGTCGGGGCCTTCGGGTTGGATTGGCCGAAATGAATGATCCGGCTTCGGCCTCTACCAAGCTGTTTCAGGGCGGGCTGCGCTATCTTGAGTTCTTTGAATTCCGTCTGGTCCGAAAGGCCCTGATCGCGCGCGAAGTGTTGCTTTCCGCCACGCCGTATATCTCTTAGCCCCTGCGATTTATGCTGCCTTATCATAAGGATATGCGGTTCGAGAGCGATACGCCGACAGGCGAAGATGGTCGAATTATTTTTGCGATCCCCTGTGAAGCCGTTTTCAGGCTGATCGGCACTACCGACGCCGATCACGACGATCCCAACATGAAGCCCGTCGCGACAGAGGCAGAGCAAGACTTTCTTGTTGCCTTTGCCAACCAGTATTTTGAGGCAGAGATCGCCCGCGCTGAAATCGTTTGGACCTATTCTGGTGTGCGTCCAATTTCTGATGACGGCGCAAAATCACGACCGACCGCAAACTTGCGGAAAACGCGCTTTCGAAACTCGCTCCGATTATTGGCGGTTCGCGTGATTGGACGGCGGGGGTGCCCTTGCCGGGTGGGTATTTCGGGGGCAGGAAACCTGAAGGGTAAGTATCTATTTTTAACAGAGAGTTGTGCCACGAGATTCATGCCTGCATATGGCACTTTGGCCTATCATATTCGGGGGGATTTAACGGCTGAGGCCGATATGGGGCCCAAATTTGGCGCTTCCTTGACAGCCCGCGAAATCGACTTGTTGATGGCCAATGAATATGCGCAAACGGCGGAAGATATGGTCTTGCGGCGCTCGAAATTGGGCTTGCGTCTGATGCGGCGCAAATTGCGGCAATTGATCACGATATGAAGTCAGCCTAGGCTGCGCAACGGGAGGCACAACATGACTTATATTCTGGCAATCGACCAAGGCACGACATCGAGCCGCGCAATCATTTTTGACGGCAGAATGCAGATCAAAGCGACGGCGCAAATGGAGTTCAAACAGCACTTCCCGCAGTCGGGTTGGGTTGAGCATGATGTGTCTGATATTTGGGCCTCGACGGCCTCCACTTGCCGGGGCGTGATCGAGAAATCAGGCGTGTCCGTAAGCGAGATTGCGGCTATCGGGATCACGAACCAGCGCGAGACGACCCTCGTTTGGGATCGCGAGACAGGTGAGCCGATCTACAATGCGATTGTCTGGCAGGACAGGCGTACATCCCAGATGTGCCAGACGCTCAAGGCCGAAGGCTTCGAGGAGGAAATCACTGAAAAGACAGGGCTTCTGCTTGATCCCTATTTCTCGGGGACCAAGCTCAAGTGGCTTTTGGATAACGTCGAAGGCGCACGATCGCGGGCCAAGGCGGGCAAACTGATGTTCGGCACGGTCGATTGCTACCTGATCTGGAAGCTGACGGGCGGTGCGGTCCATGCGACGGATGCCACCAATGCGGCCCGCACGATGCTGTATAATATCCGCGAGGGGCAGTGGGACGCTGGGATTTGCGCCCGCTTTGATATCCCACTTGATATGCTGCCCGAGGTCCGCGATTGCGCGGCCGATTTCGGGGTGACGCGGGCCGATTTGTTTGGGAAAGAGCTGCCGATTTTGGGGGTCGCGGGCGACCAGCAGGCGGCGACCATCGGGCAGGCTTGCTTTGGCGCGGGCATGCTGAAATCGACATATGGCACGGGCTGCTTTGCGCTATTGAAGACGGGCGATACGCTGGTGCGCAGTCAAAGCAGGCTCTTGGGCACAATTGCCTATCAATTCGACGGCAAGCCGACATATGCCCTTGAAGGCTCCATCTTTATCGCAGGTGCGGTCGTGCAATGGCTGCGTGACGGGCTCAAAATGATCCGCGAAGCGTCAGAGACGCAACCCTTGGCCGAAAGTGCGGATCAAACTCAGGAACTCTATATGGTGCCTGCCTTCACGGGCCTCGGCGCGCCATATTGGGATGCGCAAGCACGCGGTGCGATCTACGGATTGACCCGCAACTCGGGGCCCGCGGAATTTGCCCGCGCGGCCTTAGAAAGCGTGGGTTTTCAGACGCGGGATCTGTTGGAAGCTATGAAGAGCGACTGGCAAGATGCCGACGACAAAGGCGTTTTGCGCGTTGATGGCGGGATGAGCGCGTCGGATTGGTCGATGCAATTCCTCGCGGACATCATCGGAGCACCTGTTGATCGGCCAAAAGTTTTAGAAACTACAGCACTTGGGGCGGCATGGCTCGCAGGTATGCGGGCGGGGGTTTATCCCGATCAGGCCGGTTTCGCCAAAGAATGGGCGCTCGATCGTCGCTTTGAGCCACAGATGAATGGCGCCACTCGCGAGCGGCGCTAGGCGGGGTGGAAGGATGCAGTCAATCGGACGTTGACCTAGGCCTGACCCATCTCCCAGACATCAAATTCCGCAGTGCACTTCTTGCGGAACTTTGCCTCGACATCTGGCGAGAGGGTGAGCGGCAACTCTGGCGACACATTGAGCCGCTTGAATTCTACAGGTCCTTCTAAGCGCTCCTCAAGGAAGGCGACCAATTTGTCCTGCGCCTCATAGCGGAACAGGTGGTCAACACCGAGTTCGCCTTCGCCCAAGATCAGGAACTTCGCCTGCGAACCGACATTGGCAAACGGGGCGGGCTTGCCCTTGCAGTATTCCAATACGAAATCATCAAAGGTAACACCGCGCGTACTGTTTTCATGCCCAACCAGATCGTCGCGGTGCCGATAGCGATACCAGCTTGAGAGCCAATCAATCGGGTGGCGGACAACGGCGAAAAGTTCGGGCGTCTGGCCACCAGCTTGCACAAAAAACGGCTTAAGGAATCGGTTGTAGCGGTAACAGGCCGAGTGTTTCAGGATAGGCGGGTCACGTAAAACCATTGATGCACGCGGCGCCAGGGCACCTTCAATCGCCGTTGTTCCCGTTTTGGGCACGGCGAGGAAAACCAAATTTTCTTTCCAGAAAACAAGCATTTGCAGGCGACCTTTCGTCAATTTCTTCGGTAAGCTAGCCGATTAAAGCAATATTAACCACAGCGGCACTAAGTTTATTCATGAAGTTTCTCATTGCTATGTTCTTGTTTTGGTCTAAAAGGTTAATAAGAACATAAGCGGAACAAAGCAGTAATTGTGACCCTCCGCAGGGTATGGAATAAGGACAGGACAGATGGCAACGGCAGAGCTGATTAAAATGACAGATAAAAAGACAGCGGACAAAGAAAAGGCGCTCGAAAGCGCACTGGCGCAAATCGAGCGGCAGTTCGGCAAGGGCTCTATTATGAAGCTCGGTGGCCAGAATCAGATGCCTGCGATCGAGGCGACCAGCACAGGCTCGCTTGGTCTGGATATCGCGCTTGGTATTGGTGGTTTGCCAAAGGGGCGCGTGATCGAAATTTATGGCCCAGAATCTTCGGGCAAAACGACACTGACACTGCACGCAATTGCAGAGGAGCAGAAAAAGGGCGGCGTTTGCGCTTTTGTGGACGCCGAGCACGCGCTTGACCCGCAATATGCGAAGAAATTGGGCGTAAACCTAGACGAGTTGCTCATTTCGCAACCCGACACTGGCGAGCAGGCACTCGAAATCGTAGATACGCTGGTCCGCTCGGGTGCGGTTAGCATGGTCATCGTCGATTCCGTGGCTGCCTTGACACCAAAGTCCGAGCTTGAGGGCGATATGGGTGACAGTTCCGTTGGTGTGCATGCGCGTCTGATGTCTCAGGCCATGCGTAAGCTGACAGGCTCGATCAACCGCTCTGGCTGTATGGTGATCTTCATCAACCAAATCCGGATGAAGATCGGCGTGATGTTTGGGTCGCCCGAGACAACAACGGGTGGTAACGCATTGAAATTCTATGCGTCTGTCCGTCTTGATATCCGCCGCATTGGCTCAATCAAGGACCGTGATGAAGTCGTCGGTAACGCGACCCGCGTGAAGGTTGTGAAAAACAAAGTCGCACCACCGTTCAAGCAAGTTGAATTTGATATCATGTACGGCGAAGGCATTTCCAAAACCGGCGAATTGCTTGATTTGGGCGTTAAGGCTGGAATCGTCGAGAAATCTGGCGCTTGGTATAGCTACGGCGACGAGCGTATCGGTCAGGGCCGTGAAAACTCCAAGATTTTCCTCAAGGAAAACCATGCGGTTGCCCACGAGATCGAGGATAAAATCCGCGCAGCCCATGGTCTGGATTTCGGGATGAGTGGTGATTCCGGCGATGGCGACGTCATGGACGATTGATCCTCGTCTCCATTTAGTATCCGAGGGGCGTCGCAATCTGCGGCGCCCTTTTTCTTTGCCTTGTGGACACTGCGGGGCTGGAGGGGTATTTCTGCACTAACTCTTCAATTTAGCCGAAAGCCGCCAATGACCAGTCTTTCCGATATCCGCTCGACCTTCCTTGATTTTTACAAACGCAATGGCCACGAAGTTGTGCCATCAAGCCCGCTCGTGCCGCGCAACGATCCCACGCTGATGTTTGCGAACTCTGGAATGGTGCAGTTTAAGAACCTGTTTACGGGGCTTGAAACACGCGACTACAAGCGCGCGGCGTCGGCCCAGAAATGCGTGCGGGCAGGTGGCAAGCATAACGACCTCGACAATGTCGGCTACACAGCACGACACCACACGTTTTTTGAAATGCTCGGCAACTTTTCTTTTGGCGATTATTTCAAAAATGAAGCGATCTTGTTCGCGTGGGAGCTGCTGACCAAGGATTTTGGCATCAACAAGGACAAGCTGCTGGTCACAGTCTACCACACCGATGACGAGGCTGCGAATATCTGGAAAAAAGTCGCGGGACTTTCAGATGACCGCATTATTCGCATCCCGACAGACGATAACTTTTGGCGCATGGGGCCGACTGGTCCTTGCGGCCCCTGCACCGAGATTTTTTATGATCACGGCGACAGCATTTGGGGCGGCCCTCCAGGCTCTGCGGAGGAAGACGGCGACCGTTTTATCGAAATCTGGAACCTCGTTTTCATGCAAAACGAGCAGTTCGAAGATGGCTCCATGCGTGCCCTTGATATGCAGTCGATTGATACTGGCATGGGTCTAGAGCGGATCGGCGCATTGCTGCAAGGCAAGCACGACAACTACGACACAGACCTGATGCGCGCATTGATCGAGGCGTCTGCCCATGCGTCCTCTGTCGATCCCGACGGCGACATGAACACGAGCCACCGCGTGATTGCTGACCATCTGCGTTCCACGTCCTTCCTGATCGCTGATGGTGTGATGCCTTCCAACGACGGACGCGGCTACGTGCTCCGCCGCATCATGCGCCGCGCAATGCGTCACGCGCATATGCTCGGCAGCAAAGACCCGATGATGCACCGTTTGGTCCCTGAATTGGTCAAGCAAATGGGCGCTGCTTATCCTGAATTGGTGCAAGGACAGAGCCTGATTGAAGAAACCCTGTTGAACGAAGAAATCCGTTTCAAACAGACACTTGATCGGGGTTTGAAGCTACTCGACGACGAGGTTGCAGGCCTGGCTGAGGGCGCAAACCTACCGGGCGAAGCAGCGTTTAAACTCTATGACACCTATGGTTTCCCGCTTGATCTGACCCAAGACGCTCTGCGCGAAAAGGGGCGCGCCGTTGATACAGAAGGCTTCAACACGGCGATGGCTGCACAGAAGGCTATGGCGCGTGCGGCTTGGGCTGGAACGGGCGAGACCGCTGATGCATCTGTCTGGTTCGATGTGGCCGACAAGCATGGCGCGACCGATTTCCTCGGATACGACACAACGACGGCTGAGGGCCAGATTTTAGCGCTCGTCACCTCTGACGGCACCGTCACGGATACGGCAAACGGCAAGGTTGAGGTCGTGCTGAACCAAACTCCCTTCTACGCGGAATCGGGTGGTCAGGTTGGAGACGCGGGCATTCTGCGGACTGACACTGGCGAGGCGATGATCATCGACACCAAGAAGGTGGCAGGCGTTTTTGTCCACGTGGCCGAGGTGACCAAGGGCGAAATCAAAAAGGGGCAGGGCGCGGAGCTTATCGTTGACCCGTCCCGTCGCAACGCAATCCAAGCGAACCACTCCGCGACGCACCTTTTGAACGAGGCGTTGCGCAACACGCTTGGCGATCATATCGCGCAGCGCGGCTCTCTAAACGCGCCTGATCGTTTGCGTTTTGACTTTAGCCACAACAAGGGCATGTCGGCCGCCGAATTGGTGAAAGTGCAAGACGAAGTGAACGCCTTGATCCGCCAAAATGGCAAGGTCGAAACCCGCGTAATGACGCCCGACGATGCCCGCGGCCTTGGGGCGCAGGCCTTGTTCGGCGAGAAATACGGTGATGAAGTCCGCGTTGTCTCGATGGGCTCGCAAGTTGGATCTGGCAAGGGCGCAGACGGCAAAACCTATAGCCTTGAGCTTTGCGGCGGCACCCATGTGGGCCGTTTGGGCGAAATTGGTGCCTTTGTTTTGCTGGGCGATTCTGCATCCAGTGCGGGTGTTCGTCGTATCGAGGCGCTGACTGGCAAGGCCGCTCTCGACCATATGGCCGAGCAAAGCCAACGCTTGTCCGAGATCGCAGGCATGATGAAAGCACCCGTCGCGGAACTCGCCGAGCGGGTGAAAGCGCTGATGGATGAGCGCAAATCGCTCTCCAACGAGGTCTCGCAACTGCGTCGTGATTTGGCGATGTCTGGTGGGGCAAAGTCGGAAGCGGCGATTAAGACCATCGCAGGTATTCCGTTCCAAGCGCAGATCTTGCAAGGCGTGACAGGCAAGGATCTTCCTGCTTTGATCGATGAAATGAAGGCCGCGATGGGCAGCGGTGCTGTGCTGTTGATCGCGGATGCGGGCGGTAAGGCGGCTGTTGCAACGGGTGTGACTGCTGATCTGACCGACAAAGTGTCTGCCGTTGATATTCTTCGGGCGGCGGTGCCTGCGCTTGGTGGCAAGGGTGGCGGTGGTCGTGCTGATATGGCGCAAGGCGGCGGCGCCTCGGCTGATAACGCGGCACAAGCTATTGCAGACGCAGAGAAATTTTTGGAGAGCAAAGCATGACAGCCCTATGGATCGCCCATGTAACCGTAACTGACGAAGGCCCGTATTTGGAATACGCAAAGCGGGCCACTGTCGCCATAGCAGATCATGGCGGCGTGTTTTTGGCACGTGGTGGTAAGTTTGAACAGCTTGAAGGCCCTGAGCGGCCCCGTAATGTTGTGGCACGCTTCCCCAGCCTGCAAGCGGCGCATGATTGCTACTTCTCGGACGCCTACCAAGAGGCGCTTGGCTTTGCCAAAGGGGCAAGCCAGCGTGAACTGAGCATTGTAGAAGAAATCTCTTAAGCTTTCTTCAGTCTTAACTAAAAAGGCCGGCTCCTTGAGGGAACCGGCCTTTTTTAGTGTCTATCCGAATTTAGCTGCGCGATTGGCGCTTGCGCTCATGCGGGTCAAGATAACGTTTACGCAAACGGATCGCGTTTGGTGTGACTTCAACCAATTCATCGTCGTCGATGTAGGCAATCGCCTGCTCGAGAGACAGCGTCACTGGTGTTGTCAAACGCACCGCTTCGTCAGTACCAGACGCACGCACGTTTGTTAGCTGCTTGCCCTTCAACGGGTTGATTTCAAGGTCGTTTTCACGGTTGTGCTCGCCAAGGATCATACCCTGATAAACAGCTTCTTGTGCGCCGATGAAGAACTTACCGCGATCTTCGAGTTTCCAAAGTGCGTAAGAAACCGACGTGCCGTTTTCCATGGAAATCAGAACGCCCTGACGACGGCCTTGGATCGGGCCTTTGTACGGAGCCCATGAGTGGAACAGACGGTTCAGAACGCCAGAGCCACGCGTGTCGGTCAGGAATTCGCCGTGATAGCCGATCAGGCCACGGGAGGGGACCAGCGCGATGATGCGGGTCTTGCCAACGCCTGCCGGTTTCATTTCCAGCAATTCGCCTTTGCGTGGGCCGGTCAGCTTTTCAACGACGGAACCTGTGTATTCATCATCAACGTCGATTGTCGCTTCTTCGATTGGTTCATGACGGACGCCGTCGATTTCTTTGAAGATAACCTGCGGACGGGAGATCGAAAGCTCAAAGCCCTCGCGACGCATGTTTTCAATCAAAACACCCATCTGCAATTCGCCACGGCCGGAGACCTCGAACGCGTCGCCTGTTGGAGTATCCGCGATTTTGATCGCAACGTTGACTTCGGCTTCTTTGCTCAGGCGCTCACGGATAACCCGTGACTGCACCTTTTTGCCGTCACGACCAGCAAGCGGGCTGTCGTTGATGCCAAATGTAACTGTGATGGTTGGCGGATCAATCGGCTGGGCAGGGATCGGCACATCGATGGACACATCGCAAAGCGTGTCGGCAACGGTTGCTTTGGTCATGCCCGCGATGGTGACGATATCGCCAGCTTCGGCAACGTCGATCGGCTGTTGGCCAAGGCCACGGAACGCGAGAATCTTGGAGACGCGGAACTGCTCGATTTTCTCGCCGTGGCGGGTCATTGATTTGATTGTATCCCCAGTGCGAAGACGGCCAGCCTCAACGCGGCCAGTCAAAATGCGGCCAATGAAAGGGTCAGCGGAAAGTGTTGTCGCCAACATCTGGAACTTCTCGTCACGACGCGACAATTGCGCCGGCTGTGGCACGTGGCTCAGGATCATGTCGAACAATGCGCTCAAGTCCTTGCGTGGGCCGTCGAGTGTGTTGTCACACCAGCCTGCACGGCCAGAGGCGAACATTGTTGGGAAATCAAGCTGTTCGTCGGTCGCATCAAGGTTCGCGAAAAGGTCGAAAACTTCGTCAACCGCTTGGTCTGGCTCGCCGTCGGCCTTATCCACCTTGTTCACAACAACAATCGGGCGCAGGCCAAGGGCCAGCGCTTTCGCCGTCACGAATTTGGTTTGCGGCATTGCACCTTCTGCGGCGTCAACCAGCAGAACAACACCGTCAACCATCGACAGAATACGCTCAACTTCGCCACCAAAGTCGGCGTGGCCCGGAGTGTCGACGATGTTAATGCGCACACCTTTCCACTCAACGGAGGTGTTTTTCGCAAGAATGGTGATACCGCGCTCGCGCTCAATATCGTTGCTGTCCATCGCGCGTTCGGTGGTCGCTTCGTTTTCACGGTACACACCAGATTGCTTCAATAGTTCGTCAACCAAGGTCGTTTTGCCGTGGTCAACGTGGGCGATAATAGCGACGTTACGGATTTCCATGTGCTTTGCTTTCTGCGGGAATGAATGGGTGCGGAAGCACCAAAGTTGCGCGCGGATAACGCGGCTGGCCCTGAAAGGGAAGCACTAAAGCGCGCGAAGGGTTTGAACCGATGCCAGTTAGTGGGTCGACGTGGCGGAAAAGAGATGAATCACAAGGATTCCCGCAAGGATCAGCCCCATCCCAAGAATCGCTGGCAAATCGAGCTTTTGACCAAAAGCTGCAAAGCCAATGATCGCGATCATAAGGATCCCGACGCCCGACCAGATTGCATAGGCAATGCCAACGGGGATCACTTTTAGCGCCAGCGCCATCAAATAAAACGAAGCGCCATAGGCCATGACCACAATCGCCGAGGGCCAGAATTTGCTGAACTGCTGACTGGCTTGCAGCGCGGTGGTGCCAATGGTCTCCATCACAATCGCGAAGAACAAGATGATATAGTGCATCGGCATGGCGGCAGTCCTTTATGTTGCGATATAGCGGTCGCGGCGGTGGTTCACGGCAATCGTCAGGTTGAGCACAACGCCGCCAAACAACGACCAAAGCACAATAGGCATAGGGAAGATAAACAAGGCCACACTAAAGATGACAACATCGGCCGCCAATTGCACATAACCGGCGCGAAAGCCCGTCTTGTCTTGGATGAGCAATGCCAGCACACCAAAGCCGCCCATGCTGCCGTTGTGGCGAAATAGAATAAGCAGACCCGCGCCCGTGATTAACCCACAGATCAACGCACCGAGGCCGATATTCATGTCTCCCACGATCCAGCCATGGGGCAGGAGGGTCGTGATGATCGTCAGCAGCGTAACTGAAATTAACGAGCGATAGGTGAACGTCGGCCCCATGCGGAACCATGCCAGTATATAGAACGGGATGTTGATGACAAAAAATACTGGCGCAAAGGACCAGCCCGTCAAATAAGAAATGATGACAGCGAGCCCGGCCGTTTGCCCCGTCAGCAATCCAAGATTCGTCAGTAAGTGCAAAGCGATCCCGCAAAAGAACGCTCCCGTGAACAGGCCTTGTATGTCCTCGATCAAGCTATGTTTTGCAGGTGGATTGGGTTGGGTCATTTCTTCTGTCATTCTATTGGTAGTGCCAAAGAAAAAGGGGCCACGAAAGCGACCCCTTCATTATCGTATTCCTAGCGGAAATTACATCGCTGCGTCGAGGTTGCTTGCGATCTTTTCCAAGAAACCTTCTGTTGTCAGCCATTTCTGATCTGGGCCGACTAGCAATGCGAGGTCTTTGGTCATGAAGCCGCTTTCAACTGTGTCCACGACCACTTTCTCAAGTGTCTCGGCAAAGTTCATCAGTTGTGCGTTATCGTCGAGTTTCGCGCGGTGCTTCAGGCCACCTGTCCAAGCAAAGATAGAGGCGATCGAGTTGGTCGATGTCGCCTTACCTGCCTGATGCTGGCGGTAGTGACGTGTCACTGTGCCGTGGGCTGCTTCTGCTTCAACGATCTTTCCATCTGGCGTCATCAGTTGGGATGTCATCAGGCCAAGCGAGCCAAAGCCCTGCGCAACCGTATCGGACTGCACATCACCGTCGTAGTTCTTACAGGCCCAAACAAAACCACCAGACCACTTCATCGCAGCCGCAACCATGTCATCGATCAGGCGGTGCTCGTAAGTAATTCCTGCTGCTTTGAATTTATCAGCGAATTCTTCGTCGAATACTTTTTGGAACAGGTCCTTAAAGCGGCCATCGTAGGCCTTGAGGATCGTGTTCTTTGTGGAAAGATACACAGGCCAACCAAGTTTGAGGCCGTAGTTCATCGATGCGCGTGCAAAGTCGATGATGCTGTCATCAAGGTTATACATGCCCATAGCAACACCAGAAGATGGCGCGTCGAACACTTCTTTTTCGATCACAGTGCCGTCGTTGCCTACGAATTTCATCGTCAGCTTACCTGGGCCAGGCATCAAAAAATCTGTCGCTTTATACTGGTCGCCAAACGCGTGACGGCCAATGACAATCGGCTGGGTCCATCCTGGCACAAGGCGCGGGACGTTCTTACAGATGATCGGTGCGCGGAAAACAACGCCGCCAAGGATGTTACGGATTGTGCCGTTAGGTGAACGCCACATCTGCTTGAGGCCGAATTCTTCAACGCGCTGCTCGTCAGGCGTGATGGTCGCACATTTCACGCCCACGCCGTATTTCTGGATCGCATGTGCTGCGTCAATCGTGATCTGGTCGTTGGTCTCGTCACGAACTTCCATAGCAAGATCGTAATACTTTAGATCAATATCCAAATAGGGCAGGATCAATTTTTGTTTGATGAAATCCCAAATGATCCGTGTCATCTCGTCGCCGTCGAGTTCGACGACTGGGTTGGCTACCTTAATCTTGGACATGTGTCCCTCCGCGTCAGGTGTGAAATATAGGTTTGCCATACCTCAGTTTAAGAAAAGGTGAAAGAGGGTTTGTATACGAATGTATACGGAATGCGTTTTGCCGCGCAGGGGTAGTGGTAGGCCCGGAGGGACTTGAACCCCCAACCAAAGCGTTATGAGCGCTCTGCTCTAACCAATTGAGCTACAGGCCCCCTAGGTGGGAGGGATAGCAGTCATGCTGGCATCGTCAAGACCAGATTAGTTGACAATCGGCGAGACGCCCAAAATCTGGCTCAGGGTTGCGATCATCTGCATCTCCTCGGCGGTGGTGACGCCGGGATCACCGTCAAGATCGGCCATGGCGCGGATTTCTGCCTCGGGCGATGTGTATTCTGGATAAATCATGCCGGCAGGCACCGCGATCCAAGGACCGTCTTCGAAAGTGATCCCTTCTGCAAAAGACAGGGAAGGGACGAGGGCGAGGGCGGCAATCAGGAGGCGCATTTTGCTGACTTTCTTGTGTGTTTCGCTCCCCACACTCTGGCATCAAATAGTTTAATAACTCGTGACAGTCGGTGCACGCCTTGTGCATTTCTTGTGCACGCCCCGTGCATAGCGTTGCACGCCATGGTTCATTGCGGTATCGGCATATCAAATTTCGCATCTGGGGTGATGACCATGACCAAAAAAGGCCTGACATATGCTGACGCTGGCGTTGATATCGACGCAGGCAATACGCTCGTAGAGCGGATCAAACCCGCTGCAAAACGCACCTCGCGCTCCGGCGTGATGTCTGGCCTTGGTGGCTTTGGCGCGCTGTTTGATCTTAAGGATGCGGGCTACAAAGACCCGATTTTGGTGGCGGCAACCGACGGTGTTGGCACCAAGCTGCGCATCGCGATTGATACAGGTAATGTCGATACAATCGGCATCGATCTGGTCGCCATGTGCGTTAACGATTTGGTGTGTCAAGGCGCTGAGCCATTGTTTTTCCTCGACTATTTCGCGACGGGCAAGCTAGAGCTGGAAGAGGCGACGCGGATCATCAATGGCATCGCCAAGGGCTGTGAGCTCTCTGGCTGTGCGTTGATCGGCGGCGAAACCGCTGAAATGCCTGGCATGTATCACAAGGGCGACTTTGATCTCGCGGGCTTTGCGGTAGGTGCAATGGAGCGCGGTCAGGACCTGCCGAAAGGCGTGGTTGCTGGCGACGTTCTGCTGGGCCTTGGGTCTAACGGTGTGCATTCAAACGGTTATTCGTTGGTGCGCCGCATCGTTGAGGTCTCCGGTCTCGCATGGGGCGACAAGGCCCCCTTCGCTGACGAGACCCTCGGCGCCGCCCTTTTGGCCCCGACAAAGCTCTATGTAAAATCGGCTCTCGCTGCGGTAAACGCAGGCGGCGTTCATGCGTTGGCGCATATCACCGGTGGCGGTTTGACGGAGAACCTGCCGCGCGTCTTGCCGGAAGGCTTGGGTGCGCAGATTGATTTGACCGCGTGGGAATTGCCGCCTGTTTTCAAGTGGTTGGTTGCCACAGCGGGCATGGAGCAGGCCGAATTGCTTAAGACATTTAACGCGGGCGTTGGCATGGTGCTGGCTGTTTCGGCGGATCAGGCTGAGGCGCTGAAAGCGGTTCTGCAAGCGGAAGGCGAGACCGTCTATACCATCGGCAACGTCACCGAGGGTGAAGGTGTTTCCTACACGGGCGCTCTGGTTTGAGCTTACGGGTCGCGATCCTGATTTCGGGCGGCGGCTCCAATATGGTGTCGCTGGTCGAAGACATGACAGGGAATCACCCGTGCCGTCCCGTGCTGGTTTTGTCGAATATCCCTGACGCGGGCGGGCTGGCTAAGGCCGAAGCGCTCGGCGTGCCGACCCGAGTGATCGATCACAAAGCGTTTGGCAAAGACCGTGTGGCTTTTGAGGTGGCACTCAACGAAGCGCTCGTTGCAGCAAACCCCGACATCATTTGCCTTGCGGGTTTCATGCGAATTCTTTCGGCCGATTTTACAGCAAAATGGGCGGGTAAGATGCTCAACATCCACCCGTCGCTTTTGCCTAAATATCGTGGTTTGCATACACATCAGCGCGCGATTGATGCGGGCGACACCGAGCACGGATGCACCGTGCACGAGGTTACAGCCGAGCTGGATGGTGGGCCGATCTTGGGCCAAGCGCGGGTCGCGATTGCGGCGGATGACACCGCCGACACTTTGGCAGCAAAGGTTCTGCCGTTTGAGCATGCTCTTTATCCCGCCGTTCTGCGCAAATTTGCGGCAGGCGACCGGACACGTATTACCCTTGGGCAGTAGTTCTTTCTTTTGTGCCGTTAATCGCCTATGACGGTGCGATTATTGGGGCAAACGACTAAAAACGCGGAATAAGAATGAAAACGATCACGACGACTGACGCGCTGGCCGCGTTCTGTATTGAAGCGGCAAAACGCCCCTATGTCACTGTAGACACAGAGTTTTTGCGTGAACGCACCTATTATTCCAAGCTTTGCCTGATTCAATTGGCTTATCAGGACGACGCGGGCGAGGATGCTTGTATCGTTGATCCGCTGGTCGATGGTCTGTCATTGGCCCCACTTTATGAATTGTTTGCGGATGTCGGCGTGGTCAAGGTTTTCCATGCCGCCCGCCAAGACCTTGAGATTTTCCATGTAGACGAGGGGATTATCCCGACGCCGCTGTTTGATACGCAAGTGGCGGCGATGGTGTGCGGCTTTGGCGAGCAGGTCGGTTACGAGACGCTCGTGCGCAAGATTTGCAAGGCCGATCTGGATAAATCCTCGCGCTTTACCGATTGGTCACGTCGTCCATTGACGGATGCACAGGCGAAATATGCGGTGGGTGATGTTACCTATTTGCGTGATATTTACGAACATCTGTCGGCACGGCTGGATAAATCGGGCCGCAAAAAGTGGGTGGCCGAGGAAATGGCCGTTCTCAATGATCCTGCGACCTATCAGGCCGATCCTGAAGAGGCGTGGCGTCGGGTAAAGACCCGCACGAATTCCGGTCGCTTCCTTGGGATTGTACGCGAATTGGCGCGGTTCCGTGAGGTCTATGCTCAAGCCCGCGATATTCCGCGTAGCCGTGTTTATAAAGACGATGCGCTGGTTGAGATTGCTTCTACCAAGCCACAAAGCGAGCAGGATTTGGGACGTTCACGGCTTTTGTTGCGCGAAGCCCGTCGCGGCGATATCGCGCAAGGGATTCTGGATGCTGTGAAGACGGGGATCGCCTTGCCAAATGATGCGTTGCCAAAGCCCGATTTGGCCCGTGCCAAGCTACAAGTGAACCCGGCGTTGGCCGATATGCTACGCGTTTTACTCAAAGCAATTTCCGACAACGAGGATGTGGCGGCAAAGTTGATTGCGTCATCGGCTGATCTCGATGCTTTGGCAGCGGGCGAACGCGATGTTCCAGCCTTGCGCGGTTGGCGCAAAGAGGTGTTCGGCGACGAGGCATTGCGCCTGTGTGTCGGGAAAATCGGATTGGCCGTGAAAGGTCAGAAAGTTGTGACTGTTTCGCTTTAGCGCGATGCGCTTAGGGCGTTGGTTGCCCCTTGCACGACGATGGTGCGCACGCCCGCCAAATCAGAGAATGCGAGGAAACGCGCCACAGTGACTTGGCGTGAATAGGCTGTGTTTACGGCCATTTGGCCTGCGGCTGCCTCGATACGAAAGGCCAAAGTCAGCGTGCCGCCCACATTGGACACGGGCACCAATTGTGCGTTGAACTGGCCTTGGGTGCTGGCGATGCCTGTAGCACGCACCAAGGCGCCGTCGGGCGTCTTCTCGATCGCGAGGGTGGAAACGGTTTCAATTGCGCCGCGTGTGTCGACCACTTTGGTTGCGCGATCCGTTGGGACCAACGGGCGCAATGTGCCGTCTGCGGTGACATCGGCAGCTTGCGATTTTCCAAACCAGTTCAGCGGGTTGAGCCGCGATTGCGAAACCGTTGCACAGCCAGTGACGGTGAGAACAGCACAGAGCAGAAGGGGCAGGGTCGCGCGCATTGGGTGGGGCCTTTCGACAAATCAGTTATCCCTTGGGTAACGGATTGCCGCGGTCTTGAAAAGCACCCTCTGGACCTGTACCGCTATCGCGCCTAGATCAGGGGTAAGATTTGAGGAGAATACCGATGGCCACCGCCGCATTTGAAGAGATAGCCGAGGATTTCGCGTTTTTCGACGAGTGGGAAGACCGCTATCGGCATGTGATCGAATTGGGCAAGGCGATGGAACCTTTGGAAGATGCCTTCCGCGTGCCCGCGACCAAGGTTGACGGCTGCGCGTCGCAAGTCTGGATTGTGCCACAGGTAAAAGACGGCGTTTTCTCGTTTCGCGGTGACAGCGACGCGATGATTGTACGCGGTTTGGTGGCCGTTTTGGCCGCACTTTATAACGGGCTGAGCGTTGAAGAGGTCAAGGCGGTTGATGCCCATGCCGAGCTGGCGCGCTTGGGTCTTAACGCGCATTTATCAGCACAGCGATCGAACGGTGTGCGTGCGATGATTGAACGAATTCAAAGCTATACGGGTTAACCTGCGCCTGTCGCCAGCTCGATGATCAGATTGATGTTGAGTGTGATGACGACAGCCTCGCGCCTGCGGAAGCCCTTGCCGTGCAGCCAAAGGATCAGGAACACGTCGAGCGCCGTGAAACAACGCCCCATATCAGGGGCATGTCGAAATAGCAGGTTCAGCGTGATGGTGGCACCGATGACCTCGGCCAAATCCGTGGCGATATTTGCGGTTTCGGTCCTGACCCACAGGAAGACCCGCATAGGTTTGCGGAATTGCTCGCAGCAGAATTGCGCCTGCCTGCGATGCTCATGCGCAGGGCAAGGGCTTGCAGCAGAACGGCGAAGATGTTGGACAAGAGCACGACGGAGAGGGGAGGGAGCCAAACGCAGATCCGTCCGCGATTGCCGTCGCCCGGTTGCCAGGATCCAAGTTGCTCACTGCGACGATAAAGCCGGACCTGCAAATGCGAGCATCCGGCGCAGGACGGTAGTCTGACCCGTGCGGATGGAACCCTGCGCTTCTGGCAATGACAGGTGGTCGGAATTGGACTTCGTGGACAACATGATAGGGCACTCAAATGAGGCCTATATGTGAATGATTGTCAATTTCGAGAAGGAACTGCAAGCGCTCAAAGTGAGGTGAGGGCGGTCTCTAGGTCGCCGTAGCCTGTGAAGCGGTACTCAAAGTCGAGGCCAAGGCGGGTGGCGCAGTCTTTTGCTTTGGCGGTGAGTTTTGGGTCGCGGGTCTGGGCTTGATAGACCAGCTTGGTGTAATTGCCGAAATACATGTCGCGCAGGGCCGGGTGCTTGCCCAATCCCAATGGCTCCCACACAAAGGCGTCGAATTGGCGCACGAGGAAGTCAGTGAGATAGAATGCGGTCATCTCATCGTGTGCGGCAAAAGCGTCGTTGCCCTCAAAGAACGAATAGCAATGCGGCCCTGCGACCATTTCAATGCCGAGCTCTTTGCACTTTGCCTCAAGCAAGCCGCCTGTGCCGCAATCGGCGTAGACCACGAATACTTTGTCATAGTCAGCGGCGTGTTTTGTTACGAGGTCTTCAATCGCAGGAATGATCCGCTCTGGGTGGTTGTGGTAGATTGCTGGTAGACATTGCAGGTCGAGGTGGTCGAGGCCATTCGCCTCTTTCACCGCGAGGATTTCGCGTGCGAGGGCGCCACATGCCAAGAGAAGGACACGCCCCCCCGAGACGTCGGCAAATCCGGTATCCGTCAGGATTTTGTCATCCATCATCGGTAGGCCAACCAGACGCGCAGGGCCATTGCACCGATCAAGATGGGAGCGACTGCCCAGAGGCCCGCGTTAATGCCAATCACAATCGTCAGCCCCGCCGCAGCGATCACGGCGATCAACAGTAACATGAAGGTATTCAGCGGCATTGGCAGTCTCCTTTGTTTCAAGATGGGGCGGGTGCGGCCAAAAGAAAAGGCCCCGCAGGAATGCTGCGAGGCCTTTACTTGATTTTTGAGTGGCTTACGCAGAAGCGGCTTGGTTGTGCTTGCGTGCCATGAAAGTCTTAGCAGTTTCAACGGCTACGGCCGCGTCACGGCAATAAGCGTCGGCGCCAATAGCTTTGCCGAACTCTTCGTTGAGTGGCGCACCACCTACGAGCACGATGTAATCTTCGCGCATGCCTTTTTCGACCAGCGTATCAATCACGACCTTCATGTAAGGCATTGTGGTTGTGAGCAGGGCGGACATGCCAAGAATATCAGGGCCTTCGGTCGCAATCGCGTCAAGATATTTCTCGACGGAGTTGTTGATGCCAAGGTCAACGACCTCAAAACCAGCGCCTTCCATCATCATGCCGACGAGGTTTTTACCGATGTCGTGAATGTCGCCTTTGACGGTGCCGATGACCATTTTGCCAACACGCGGAGCGCCAGTTTCGGCCAAAAGCGGCTTCAGGATCGCCATGCCACCCTTCATCGCGTTCGCGGCCAAAAGAACCTCTGGCACGAACAAGATACCGTCACGGAAGTCGGCACCAACGATGGTCATGCCGCCGACAAGCGCTTTGGTCAGCACATCGTAAGGGGCCCATTTGCGCGCGATAAGGATATTAACCCCTTCTTCGATTTCTTCTCTCATGCCGTCGTAAAGGTCGTCGAACATCTGGGAGACGAGGTCTTCGTCGTTGAGCTCGGAAAGGATGATATCTTCGTCGTCGGACATTAGGGAAACCTCCAAGGCGTTTGTCGTTACGCGTTTATTTAACTCAGTAATGGCTTGGAAAGAAACAAGAGACACAACTATTCGCGACATTTGTTCTCGCGTCACCGACCAAGGCTTGCGAATGTTCGTGTTTTGTTCCAGTATGCAACTATGTCGCAGTTGGTGGATCAGTCACAAGTCAGGATTAAGGGGCGCGGGGCGACCACAAACCCTGCTGTGCGCTACGATCAAATGACGACGGAATCAGTTGATGACGGATGGGCGCGGGACGAGGAATTACCCGTATTGCGCACCAAGGTCAGCATCGAGGTGCCGCGACGCGTGATTAGCAAGAATAGCTCGCCTGATTTGTCATTTGATCGCACGATCAATCCTTATCGTGGCTGCGAGCATGGCTGCATTTACTGTTATGCGCGGCCAAGCCATGCTTATTTGGGTATGTCGCCCGGTTTGGATTTTGAAACCCAGTTGATTGCGCGCCCTGATGCGCCTGCCATTCTGGAGAAGGAGTTGCGTAATCCGCGATACTCCCCAGCGATGATTGCGATCGGGTCGAATACCGATCCTTACCAACCGATTGAAAAAGAATATCAAATCATGCGTGGGATTTTGGAGGTGCTGGCGCGGTTTAACCATCCTGTCGCGATTATCACGAAGGGGACGTTGATCGAACGCGACGTGGATATTCTGGGACCGATGGCGGCGAAGGGGCTTGTCCGCGTGGGTATGTCGATTACGACACTCGATAAAAAGACATCGCGTGCGATGGAGCCGCGTGTGCCGCTACCTGCGCGTCGGTTGCAGACTATCCGGCGGCTGACGGATCAGGGCGTGCCTGTGCGGGTAATGGTGTCGCCTGTGGTGCCTGCGTTGACGGATCACGAGCTAGAGGGGATTCTGTTGGCGGCGAAACAGGCGGGGGCGGTTGCGGCCTCGTCGATTGTTTTGCGGCTGCCACGTGAAGTTTCGACACTGTTTCAGGATTGGCTCGCGGAGGCTTTTCCAGATCGAGCCGCACGGGTCATGGCACGGGTGCGCGAATTGCACGGTGGGCAGGACTACGATCCCGCGTTTGGGACGCTCATGACGGGCCAAGGCAAATGGGCTGATTTGATGCGGCAGCGCTTTCAGCTTGCGACGCGCAAGTTGGGATTGGACCGCAAGCTACCAGCACTGCGGTCTGATCTGTTCAAAGTGCCACCGCAAGCGGGCGACCAGTTGAGCCTGTTTTAAGTGCCCGGTTTTTAGGTGCGGGGCGCGCGGCGGCCACGGCGCGGTGCTGCTGCTGGTCCTGCGCCATCCGTGCCATCAGATTCGGATGAGAAACCACCCATTGCGGCGGCGATCTCTTCCAAAGTTGGCCGCGGGCCTGCCTCAGAGGCTTCCAACGCCGCACGCATCGCCTTGAGGTGCTCTGGCATGGTGCCACAGCATCCGCCGATGATTCGCGCACCTGCGTGTCGCGCCAACACGGCGTATTTCGCCATCAATTCTGGGGTTCCATCATAGTGGATGTGACCGTCGTGGTATTTCGGAATACCTGCGTTTCCCTTTGAGATCAGCACAGATTCTTTGTCGGCTTCGGACATCGCAAGGATCGTGCGTAACAGATCAGATGCACCAACCCCACAGTTGGCACCGTAGCCGATTGGCTGATGTGCCAGTTTGCCAACCATTTTGGACATGTCTTTGGACGTCAGGCCCATCATCGTGCGGCCAGCGGTGTCAAAGCTCATCGTACCGCACCAGTCCATGCCCGCCAGCGCGAAGGCTTCAGAGGCGGCGGCAAATTCTTCGGGGGCAGAGATCGTCTCGACCCACAGCACGTCAACACCGCCAGCCTTGAGGCCCTCTGCCTGCTCGTGGAACATCTCAACGGCGATTTCGTGGGTGAGGGTGCCCATCGGGGCCATGATTTCACCGGTTGGACCAACTGAACCCGCCACCACAACTGGTCTGCGAGCAGCATCAGCCACTTCGCGACCAATTGAGGCGCCGATGCGGTTCAGCTCATGCACTTGATCAACTGCATTGTGCAGTTTCAGGCGCGAGGCGTTACCGCCGAATGTATTGGTCAGGAAGATGTCAGAACCCGCATCAACCGCACTTTGATAGAGTTTACGAATGTTTTCAGGCTTTTGGACGTTCCACATCTCTGGAGCCTCGCCAGCCTCAAGCCCCATGTTAAACAGGTTCGTGCCCGTCGCGCCATCGGCCATAAGCCAGTCGCGGGTGTCGAGAAGTTTGCGCAAAGCATTGGTCATGGGGCTGTCCTTAAGGTGTGGGAGTTAGTCGCTTTTCGCATGGGCCGTCTTAGGCCGCAATTGAAACAATTTCATAATAGCAAAAGGCGCGCCAAACGGCACGCCTCTCTGGTCGTTTAGATTTAGCGTTTAAACTTCGCCAATGATCTGGCTTTTGGCCTCTGCCAAGCAGCTTGCCATTTTCGCGCGGATCGTGGCCTCATCGGCCAGTGCGCCCAAATCGCCGGACACTTTGCGGAAAACGTCTTCGTGGCCTGCTTCCTCAAAATCGGATTTCACGACTTCGGCAGCATAGGCCGCAGCGTCATCACCGGATTTGCCCATAAGCTCTGCCGCCCAAAGACCTAAAAGTTTGTTGCCGCGTGCTTCGGCCTTAAACTGCATTTCTGCGTCATGGGCATATTTGTTTTCAAATGCGTTTTCGCGGTTGTCGAAAGTGCTCATCTTTTGGTCCCTCAGGAAATTGCATGTATATACGATAGATATGGCCGTCCTTTGGCTTGCTCGCAAGGGGTGGTTGTCGTAAGAGGCGCATAAGACGCGCCCCAAGGGTGGGGCCTGCGCATAAGCGAGGTGATCATGGCACGCCGCAAGTTGGTATACGAAGGCAAAGCTAAAATTCTGTACGAAGGCCCCGAGCCGGGCACTTTGGTCCAGTATTTTAAGGACGATGCAACCGCATTTAACGCCGAGAAGAAGGCCGTTATTGAGGGCAAGGGCGTGTTGAATAACCGCCTGTCCGAGTATTTCATGACTGGTTTGCAGTCTATTGGGATTCCCACGCACTTTATCAAACGCATCAACATGCGTGAGCAATTGATCCGTCAGGTCGAAATTATTCCGCTCGAAGTCATCGTGCGCAACTTTGCCGCGGGATCGATGGCCAAGCGTTTGGGCATGGAAGAGGGCACACCGCTGCCTCGCCCGATTGTTGAGTTCTCTTACAAGGACGACAAGCTGGGCGATCCGCTGGTACCTGAAGAGTATATCATCGCATTCGGTTGGGCCTCCCAGCAGGATATGGACGATATTGTCAGCCTCGCGCTGCGCGTGAACGACTGGATGTCAGGCGTGATGTACGGCGTTGGCATTAAGTTGATCGATTTCAAAATCGAAGTTGGCCGTATTTATGATGGCGATTTTGCACGGCTCTTGCTCGCAGACGAAATCAGCCCTGACAGCTGCCGTCTTTGGGACATTGAAACGGGCCGCAAGCTTGATAAAGATGTGTTCCGCCGCGATCTTGGCGATCTTGCTGATGCCTATACCGAAGTGGCGCGCCGTTTGGGGGTATTACCCACAAATGTCACCCACACCCCGTCCAAGCCCACGCTGATTAACTGAAGGATATCAAGACGATGAAAGCCCGCGTTCATGTAATGTTGAAAAACGGTGTTTTGGATCCTCAAGGGGCGGCTATTCAGCACGCGCTTGGCTCTTTGGGCTTTAGCGGTGTTGAGGCCGTGCGTCAGGGTAAGGTCATCGAGCTTGATTTAGCTGATGGCACGACCCAAGAGACGATTGAGCAGATGTGTGACAAGCTGCTCGCGAATACTGTGATCGAAAGCTACAAGATCGAGGTGCTGTAAATGCGCGCCGCTGTTGTCGTTTTCCCGGGGTCCAACTGCGACCGTGATATGGCCGTAGCTCTTGAGGCTGCGGGCGCTGATGTGCAGATGGTGTGGCACAAAGATGCAGCGCTCCCCGAAGGGCTTGATCTTGTCGCGATCCCCGGTGGATTTTCTTTTGGCGATTACCTGCGTTGCGGCGCGATTGCCGCGCAATCCCCGATTTGTCAGGCGGTTGTCGCGCATGTGAACCGTGGCGGCTATGCTTTGGGCGTTTGTAACGGATTTCAGGTGTTGACAGAAACCGGCCTCTTGCCGGGTGCTTTGATGCGCAATGCTGGGCTGAAGTTCATTTGCAAGGATGTCGATCTGAGAGTTGCGACGGCTGACAGTGCCTTTACGCACGAGTATCACGCTGGTGGTATTGTAAGGTTGCCTGTAGCCCACCACGACGGCAATTACACAACTGACGCTGAGACATTGGCCAAGTTGCAAGGTGAGGATCGGATCGCCTTTACCTATGTTTCCAATCCCAATGGCTCTCTCGCCGATATCGCGGGCGTTCTGTCCGAGAACCGCCGTGTTCTGGGCATGATGCCGCATCCAGAGCGCGCTGTTGACGCAGGTCACGGTGGCACAGACGGGCAGGCGCTTTTCCGCGGATTGCTTGGACAGTTGACCAAAGCGTGATTTGCAGCGCTTGTGAGGGGGCACGGCAGCGTTTAAACTGGGCACATGAAGTTGCCAGCTGCCCGCTCCACTCGCCGCGAACAAAGTAGATGGATTCTTCGGATTTCCGTCATAACGATCTGCGCCTTGGCGTTTATCGTCATCTATCTTAGCAACCAATATCTGACAGAACGCTATACGGCCTCGACGCGGAACCGGTCCGAGGTGCGTCTGACGCTTTATGTCGCGAACCTGATGAGTGAGTTGCAGCGCAATTCGATTGTGCCGCAGCTTTTGGCGCGTGACCCACAATTGATCACTGCTTTGGATAACAAGAATTACTCGCTCACGACGGCGCGCTTGTTGTCATTTGTGGACGAGATTGGTGCAGCATCACTGATGCTATTGGATGCAGGTGGGCGGACAGTTGCAGCCACTGACCGCAATAGGATCGGCGAGCAACACGGCAATTCCCCCTATTTTGTGAATGCACAACGGAGCAATGCAACGATCTTTTCCACGGCTGAACTTGATACAGGTGGTTACTCTTTTATTTATTCGCGCCGTGTTGAGGTAGACGGGGCCACTGCTGGTGTTCTGGCGGTTGAGGTCGATTTGCAGAAACTTGAACGCGGCTGGGCAGGGGTCTCTGATGCGGTATTTGTATCTGATAGCACGGGCACAATTATCATTTCGACAGAACCCAAATGGCGCGGCTTGAATGAGGCTGAAGCGCTACAAATTCAATCTGCGCCTTCGGCGATTGAGCGTGCATTGCGTGCCACGCAGGATTGGACGGCGTTGCCAGTGGATGCCTATTTACAGGGCGAAGGCGTGCTGCGCCGCGAGGCCCGCGTGCCGTTCCAAGGCTGGCAAATGGTGAGTTATACGACCTATTCATCGGTGCGCGAGCGGGTAAACGGAGTCTTAGCGCTCGAAGTCATGGGATTCGCGATCCTTTTGGCCCTGATGTTCTGGCTCTGGTCACGCAAAGCAGCCTCCCGGATCTTGCTATTTCAGCGAGAGTCCGCCGAATTGCGCGCGCTCAACATCCGCTTGCAGCGGGAAGTCGCCGAGCGCCAGAAGGTCGAAAAGACCCTCGAAGTGGCCGAACAAACGCTGGCGCAATCGTCGAAATTGGCAGCCTTGGGCGAGATGTCAGCCGCAGTGAGCCACGAGTTGAACCAGCCGCTGGCGGCGATGAAAACCTACCTCGCGGGTGCGCGTCTTTTGCTGCAACGAAAGCGCCCAGAAGAGGCGCTGTCTTCATTCCAGCGAATTGATGATTTGATCGAGCGGATGGGCGCGATTACCAAGCAATTGAAATCCTATGCACGCAAGGGCGCGGATACTTTTTCGCCTGTAGACACAAGGGCTGCGGTGTCCTCAGCGCTTTCGATGATGGAGCCGCAACTGAAGACCCGTGACATTACGATCGAATGCACTTTGCCTGATGATCCCGTGATGATTTTGGGCGACCGGATGCGTCTTGAGCAGGTCATTATCAACCTGCTGCGCAATGCACTTGACGCGACCAAAGGTATTCTGGAGCCCTCGATCGAAATCATTCTTGCGGCTGGCGATACAGTGAGCCTGACTGTGCGCGATAATGGTCAAGGGATCGAGAACCTCGACGAGCTCTTTGAGCCGTTCTACACAACCAAACAACCAGGGGATGGCGTGGGCCTAGGGCTTGCGATTTCGTCAGGGATCGTCAACGACTTGGGCGGAAGATTGACGGCACGCAATGCGGGCGGAGGGGGGGCTGTATTTGAAGTACAACTTCCTACCTTAATAGCAGAAGCCGAAGCCGCAGAATGAAGGATAGAGCCATGAGCAAAGCTATGAAAATCGCAATTGTTGACGATGAAAAAGACATGCGTCAGTCGATAAGCCAATGGTTGGCCCTTTCAGGGTTTGACACCGAAGCCTTTGCCAGCGCGGAAGATGCGTTGAAGGCTTTGTCGAGCGATTACCCCGGAATTGTGGTATCCGATGTGCGGATGCCGGGCATGGATGGGATGCAATTCTTGCGCAAGCTCAAGGGCATCGACAGCTCATTGCCGGTCATCATGATCACGGGCCACGGTGATGTGCCAATGGCCGTCGAGGCGATGCGCGTCGGTGCGTTTGATTTTTTGGAAAAGCCATTTAATCCTGATCGCATGACAGAACTGGCCAAGAAAGCCTCACAAGCCCGTCGTCTGACCCTTGATAACCGTGCGCTTCGTCGTGAGCTTTCTGATGGTTCCGCGCTTATTAAAAAATTGATCGGCTCTTCCGCGCCAATGGAGCGGCTGAAAGAAGATATTCTCGATCTGGGGCAAGCTGACGGCCATGTTCTGATCGAAGGTGAAACTGGCACCGGTAAAACCCTTGTCGCCCACGCTTTGCATGCCGTTGGAGCGCGTGCTGCAAAAAAGTTTGTACTGGTGAGTTGCTCCGCCTTTGACGAAGACACGCTCGCGCGGCGCGTCTTTGGGCCTGCACAAGACGACGAACCGATTCCTGCGATTGAGGAAGCGCGCGGTGGCACGCTTGTCTTGGAAGATATCGAGGCCTTAAGCCAGCCGCTTCAATCGCGTCTTTTGACCGCGATCAACGAGCAGGGCGCACCTGCCGAGACGCGGATCGTGGCGATTTGTAACCTGCAAGAGCAGGACAAGACCTGTGAAAGTGTCCTGCGCCCAGACTTGTTCTATCGCCTTGCCGCTTTGCGGATCACAGTGCCGCCGTTGCGGACCCGTGGCGAAGACATCCTGACGCTGTTTACACGCCTGTCCGAACAATTCGCCGAGGAATACGGCTGTGACGCACCAGAGGTTTCCGCGCAAGAGGCGGCGCAACTGTTGCAAGCCCCATGGCCCGGTAACGTGCGCCAATTGATCAATGTGGCTGAGCGTGCTGTGCTGCAAAACCGTCGTGGCACAGGCTCTATCGCGTCCTTGCTTATGGCAGACACCGATGAGATCAAACCTGCGATGACGACCGAAGGCAAGCCGCTCAAGGAATTCGTCGAGGCGTTTGAGCGGATGCTGATCGACAACACGATGCGCCGCCATAAGGGCAGCATCGTCGCTGTGATGGACGAACTTTGTCTGCCGCGCCGGACATTGAACGAGAAAATGGCCAAATATACGCTCCAACGCTCGGATTATTTGTAAAAACGTCTGCGCTTGCAAGGAGTCACTTGTCTAATGGCCCCGCAGTCCCTTATGTAGGTGATACGGGTGTCCATGCGTTGGTGCGTGGTGTCGTCCGGTAGAATTCTCTGTTTGTGTGGGATTTCGGAATTCATCCTCCCGCTCAAGCAGCTGATTTGGCCTTAAAAAGCCAGAGGAACGCCCTTGGTCGCGTCGTTTAGTCGATGCGCCGGGTCATGAACGGACCTTAGAGATAGGGTCGGAGTAGCAACGCGATGCAAAGCGCGCACAATATAGGCAATGACGCAGAGGCCCTGAGGGACCTGACGTTTGCCCGTGCTCATATCGCAAATTTAGAAATCGCCAACCGCCCAGCCGCCCCCCAGGGGATGCCGGCGCTTGCGCGAGTGAACGGATACAATGCCAAAGAAAATGTTAATCGATGCCACTCACGCGGAAGAAACCCGCGTTGTTGTGGTCGACGGAAACAAAGTCGAAGAATTTGACTTTGAAAGTCAGTTTAAGCGTCAGCTTGCTGGGAATATCTACCTCGCAAAAGTGACACGGGTCGAGCCGTCGCTTCAGGCGGCGTTTGTGGACTATGGCGGAAACCGCCATGGCTTCCTCGCTTTCTCGGAAATTCACCCCGACTATTACCAGATTCCGGTTGCTGACCGTGAAGCACTGATGGCCGAGGAAAAAGCATACGCAGAGAGCCTGAAGGCTGACGAAGAGGAAGACGAGAAGCCTAAGAAGCGTCGTCGGACCCGTAGCCGCACGAAGGCTGCGGATACTCAGGGCGATGATGCGGTGATTACAGCCGAAGCTGAAGTCAACGGCATGGAAACCATTGACTTGGGCGATGACGACGAAGAGGGATCTTCGCCAATGACGATGGTTGCCGAAACGCCTGTTGAAACCCCGTCAAACGATGATGACGTTGATGATAGTGATGACGATTCTGACGATGAAGAAGGCGTAACTGCTGCCGACAAAGACGATGAGATCGAAAGCGTTGCCGAAGAAGACGACACTGACGAAGTGCGTCCTATCCGTAAGCCGCGTCCAAAGCGTTATAAAATTCAAGAAGTTATCAAGGTCCGCCAGATCCTTTTGATCCAAGTGGTCAAAGAAGAGCGCGGCAATAAAGGCGCTGCTCTGACGACATACCTGTCGCTTGCTGGTCGCTATTGCGTTCTGATGCCAAACACGGCCCGTGGCGGCGGCATCAGCCGCAAGATCACGAATATTGCCGACCGCAAGAAGCTCAAGGAAATTGCAGCCGAGATGACGGTTCCTGAAGGCGCGGGTCTGATTATCCGCACGGCGGGTTCCCAGCGTACGAAGTCCGAGATCAAGCGCGACTATGAGTATCTTCAGCGTATGTGGGAGCAAATCCGCGAGCTGACGCTCAAGTCAATTGCCCCTGCGAAAATCTATGAAGAAGGCGATTTGATCAAACGGTCGATCCGCGATCTTTATAACAAAGACATCGACGAAGTGATCGTTGCAGGCGAGGCGGGCTACCGTAACGCCAAAGACTTCATGAAAATGATCATGCCGTCACACGCGAAGAACGTGAAGTTCTACACCGAGCAGCTGCCGCTTTTCGCGCGCTATCAGGTTGAGGGCTATCTCGCGGGAATGTTCAACCCGACAGTCCAACTGCCATCTGGCGGGTATATCGTGATCGGGATCACGGAGGCGCTTGTCGCTATTGACGTGAACTCTGGCCGCGCGACCAAAGAAGGCTCGATCGAGCAGACCGCGACCAAGACCAACCTTGAGGCCGCCGATGAGGTGGCCCGTCAGTTGCGCTTGCGCGATTTGGCTGGTCTGATCGTCATCGACTTTATCGACATGGACGAGCGCCGCAATAACATCGCCGTTGAAAAACGGATGAAAGACAAGCTCAAGACAGACCGCGCCCGTATTCAGGTCGGTCGGATTTCTGGCTTTGGCCTGATGGAAATGTCCCGTCAGCGCCTGCGCCCGGGGATGCTTGAGGCAACAACCCAGATGTGCAGTCATTGTCACGGCACAGGTCTGTTGCGCTCTGACGATAACGTCGCTTTGGCGATCCTGCGCGCCTTGGAAGAAGAGGGCGTGCGCGGTCGTTCTAAAGAAGTTCTGGTGCGGGCTCCTATCGCCATCGCCAACTTCCTGATGAACGGAAAACGCGAACATATCGGTGATATCGAGGCGCGTTACGGCATGTCCGTGCGTATTGAATGTGATCCAACGTTGGTATCGCCCGACTTTGCGATCGAGAAGTTCAAGGTCGCGACACGCATTGTTCCTGAGGCCGCGCCAATCGTTGCAAGTGCGATCATGTTTGAGGATGACGACGATGATATCGTCGAAGAAACCCCAGATGAGGAAGAAGAAGTAGAAGCAGTGGCGACAGCACCGCAAGAAGCAACTGTCGAGACCGCAGACGGTGAAGAGCGTCCGAAGAAAAAGCGTCGTCGGCGTCGTCGGCGTCGGGGTGGTAACGGCGAACCGCAATTGGACGAGAATGGCAATCCTATCGAGACTGCTGAAGCCGCTGAAGCACCTGCTGAAACGCCTGCGGTAGAGGGTGAAGAAGCTCCTGCCGAGGCAGCTCCTGTGGAAAAGCCAAAGCGCACGCGTTCGCGTAGCCGCAAGAAGGTTGAAGACACTGCTGAAGTTGTGGCCGAGGCCGCTCCTGCGGATGCGGAAGTAACTGCCGAGCCTGTAGCCGAGGAAGAAAAGCCTAAGAAGCGCACGCGCAGCCGTAAGAAAGTTGAGCCCGCAGTTGAAGGCGAGGCTGCTGAAGCGACCGAGGCGCCAGCTGCGGAAGAAAAGCCAAAGCGCAAGAGCCGCGCAAAGCCAAAGGCCGCAGCGGCCGAGGTTGAAGTGGCTGTAGCCGCTGAGCCAGAGGTTGCGGTGTCTGTCGTGGAGGCGCCGGTTGCGGTAGAGCCTGCCGTTGAGGCGGCACCTGAGCCTGCACCGGTTGTTGAGGCGGCACCTGAGCCTGCGCCGAAAAAGTCCGACGCGCCGAAGCGCAAAGGCTGGTGGTCACTGGGCCGCTCATGAAATCAAAAGGCCGCATCTTCGGATGCGGCCTTTTTCGTTTAGGCTTTTCGGATCACGTAGATTTGGTGCGCGCCCGCGTCCGACATCTCGACCAATGCGTGGCCTGCCTCTGCGCAAAAATGCGGCATGTCGACCACGGCGGCAGGGTCATCTGCCAGCACATGCAATTCGTCACCCGTGGCCAGCGCCGACAGACGCTTGCGGGCCTTGAGAACAGGGAGCGGGCACAAAAGCCCGATGGCATCTAATTCGTGTTTCATACCGCAGTGCTAACCTAGATATTTCAACCCGTAAACACACCTGTGACCATCTGGGGTCGTGACGAAGGCAGCGGCTTGGCCTATCAGGGTGTCAAAGGAGCAAAGCCTATGCTTGAAGCCACGCAAATCCTAGACGCATCCCTCTTGCCCGCGATGGTGATCGCCGCATTTGCGGGGATTTTATCGTTCCTCAGTCCCTGCGTCTTGCCCATCGTGCCACCGTATTTGGCCTATATGGGCGGGGTGTCTGTTAGTGATATGGAAGATGAGAAAACAGCGCGCCGCCGCGTGTTGCTCGCCGCATGGTTCTTCGTCTTGGGCTTGTCCACGGTTTTCCTGCTCCTCGGCTTCGCATTCTCTGCGATGGGCCGAGCGTTCCTGCAATTCCAAGACTGGTTCAATGTCGTCGCTGGCATCACCATCATGATCTTTGGCGCGCATTTCGTGGGCGTTTTCCGTATCGGGTTCCTCGACCGCGAAGTGCGCGTGCAAACAGGCGACAAAGGTGGATCGGCTCTTGGCGCTTACGTCCTTGGCCTTGCGTTCGCGTTCGGTTGGACACCATGCCTTGGCCCGATCCTCGGGACTATCCTTGGGCTTGCAGCATCAGAAGCGTCGCTTATGCGCGGCACGGTTCTGCTCGCGGCTTACGCCCTTGGTCTCGGCATTCCATTCCTGCTCGTTGCGGCTTACTTCCCGCGCCTCAAAGGCCCAATGGCATGGATGAAACGCCATATGGACCGTATTGAACGCATCTCTGGTTTGCTTCTGTGGACGGTCGGTCTGATGATGCTAACTGGGCAATTCTCAGCGTTTAGCTATTGGTTGCTCGAGACCTTCCCATCGCTGGCCACATTGGGCTAAGGTCGGGCCAAAGCAGCAAGCAGGCCCTAATGTCCCAGACGCATGATCCATCTCAAGTAAAGCGGCGTCGGGTGTTTTACATTCCCGGCTATGATCCGATCCATCCGCGGCGGTATCGTGAACTGTACCGCACACAGAGCGCGGCCTAGGCCGCAATTTCGGGCTATGAGATTAGGCAAACACCCAAGTCGGGTAAGGGGCCATATGGCTGGCATGTGAACGCGCAGATCGACGGAGCAAACGTCGAGGCCGACGTCGAAGTCCTACTGTGGTCCGACATCGTACGCGACAGCATGGCGACGTCGATCCCCGCAACCTATTGGCAGCTCGTTTGGACTGCATGGACGTATATTACATCGGGTGCGTTGCGGCGGTTGATGTGGATGCGCAAAGGCCCCGTGATCGCGGCACTTTATCCCGTGGGGATGCTGCTGCTGCAACTCTTGATCGCAGTCATCGCTGGCTCTATCGTCAACGCCGTCGGCAAATCCCTGTTGATGCCTTACATCGGTATTTTTGGTCATATGATCTCGCTTACCGCCGGTGTCGCGCTGGTCGTCATGATCCTCCGTTGGTTCAAAAAGAAGGACGGCAAGTTCTTTGCCTATTACCTGATGCACGACTACGCATTCTCGGCGTGGTGGCGAGTTATGCCCAAAAGTTGGTGACGGTGAGATTAGGCGGCGTTTTGAAGTTGCTTGATCCCGTCTTTGAACTCAACCCCTTGAATGACTTCGGGCAGTCGGTTTGTGCCGCTGAGCTTTCG